>WNGG01004541.1_pt1 | contig 19828 bp, 16 predicted proteins | sample 5400661 | NCBI WGS metagenome assembly WNGG01 (sample SAMN13153372, study PRJNA577476) | soil metagenome | isolation source: 100 cm soil or saprolite under Garry oak tree replicate 1 | place: USA:California | collected 2016-06-15
TGCGACAGAAACGCTTGCGCAACGCCAAGCCCCAGGCGCGATTGAGACGGCTGCCAAACGGCGCATGAATGACCAGTTGCATGCTGCCGCTGTCGTCAAAGAACCGCTCGAGTACGATGTTCTGCTGTGACGGCATTACGCCCAGCGCGGCTTTAGCCGACGCCAGATATTCGCCAATCTGTTCGGCAGCCGCTGGTGAGATTCCCACTTCATCAGTCAACCAATTGACCGCCGCAGCAAAATCAACCGATGAAAGCCGCTCGCCACCTTCGGGCTCGCGAACTTGATCGGAATGATCAGACTGCGCGGCGGCGGCATGGCCATTCAGCAAGACTCTTTCAGCGATTTCTTCGCGCAGCCTCGACACAGATTCTGAAAGTTCATGAGTGCGTGCCGGTGCCTCACCCAGCCAGAAGGGGATCGAAGGCGGTTGCCCGTGTGCGTCTTCGACGCGCACCTTGCCTTGTTCGACACGAAGCACTCGCCAGGACGTGTTACCAAGCTGAAAGATGTCGCCTTGTAGACTCTCGATGGCAAAATCTTCGTTGACAGAACCGATCACTAGACCGCTCGGCTCGAGCACAACCGCATAATCAGCCGTGTCGGGAATGGCGCCGCCAGAGGTGATCGCCGCCAGACGGGCCCCGCGCCGCCCACGCAGACGATGATTTACTGCATCGTGATGCAGATAAGCCGAGCGCCGGCCCCGCTTCGTCGAGAAACCCTCGGAGAGCATGCGCACCACTTCGTCAAAATCCTTACGCTCGAGATTGCGGTACGGATAAGCTCGTCGAACCATCGCAAAGAGCGCGTCTTCGGTCCATTCTTCAGCCGCGACGGAGGCCACTATCTGCTGAGCGAGGATGTCCAGCGGCTGTTCGGGAATCGAAACGCGATCGAGTTCGCCACGCCGCACGGAATCGATCAGCGCGGCGCACTCGATTAACTCATCGCGCGATAGCGGAAAGATTCGTCCTTTCGGAAAGCCTTCGACGGTGTGATTCGATCTGCCGACGCGCTGCAGGAAACTCGCAATCGAACGCGTCGAGCCAAGCTGACATACAAGATTTACATCGCCGATGTCGATACCCAGTTCGAGCGACGCAGTAGCCACCAGCGCGCTTAGCTCCCCAGCTTTCAAACGCTGCTCAGCCGCGAGTCGCTGCTCCCGAGCGAGGCTACCGTGATGTGCGGCGATGTTCTCGTCGCCGAGCCGCTCGCCGAGGTGGCGCGCCACACGCTCAGCCAGCCGCCTCGTGTTAACGAAAATAAGTGTCGTCCGGTGCTCTCTGATTAGTTGGGCCAGTCGATCGTATACCTCATCCCAAACCTCGCCTGACATCACCGCTTGCAGAGGCGACTCTGGTAGCTCAATCGCCATGTCGAGCCTGCGCACGTGGCCGCTGTCGATGATCGTGCAGACAGGCGTGCCGTCTGCTCGAAGGTTTTGCGTGCCTGCCAGAAAACGCGCGACTTCTTCGATGGGCCGCTGGGTCGCCGAAAGACCGATGCGGACGAGGCGTGGGTGTCGGGTGTCGGGTGTTGGGGATAGCGTTTCGAGTTTCGAGTTTCGGGTTTCGAGTTCGTGCTGACCGACGAGTTGCTCGAGCCGCTCCATCGAAAGCGCGAGGTGTGACCCACGCTTGTCGCCGACGACTGCGTGAATCTCGTCCACAATCAGCGTGCGCGCCGTCTGCAGCATGCGGCGGCCGCCTTCACTGGTCAGCAGTATGTAGAGCGATTCAGGCGTCGTGACGATGATATGTGGTGGCCGCTTAATCATCGCGGTGCGCTCGGCTGCGGACGTGTCGCCGGTTCTGACCAACGTTCGAATATTGACCTGGGGCAGGGCCATCGCGTGCAGCTCTTGCTGAATTCCTTCCAGCGGTGTCTGCAAATTGATCTGGATGTCGTTCGAGAGTGCCTTAAGCGGCGACACGTAGACGACGTGCGTCGTCTCATCGAGCTTGCCATCGAGACCGAGCATTACCAGGTCGTCAATCGCCGCCAGAAACGCCGCGAGAGTTTTACCAGATCCGGTTGGCGCGGCAATCAGGGTGTTTTGCTGATTCTTGATCGCCGGCCACGCCAGTTCCTGCGCGCGCGTAGGCGCAGCAAACCGCTTCGCAAACCAGTTCGCAACCGCTGGATGGAAAAGACTGGGCTTCATGGGTTCGGACATTATAACTTCACTTGCTGGAAATTGCACGCATGAATCACGAGCCCAACCATGAAACGAGCTTGGGGCCTTTGCTCCTTTGCGCCTTTGCGTGAAACAATTCTGAGCCTTATGCGGAAACAAGCGCATTTCACTCCCGAACTATTTGGGTTTCTTCGGCAACTCAAGCGCCACAACAACCGCGATTGGTTTCAGAAGAACAAGAGCAAATATGAACGCGACGTTCGCGATCCGTTCCTGAAGTTCATCGAAGATTTTCGTCCGCGGCTGCATAAAATAAGCCCGCAATTTATTGCCGATTCTCGCCGCGGTGGTGCATCGTTGCTGCGTATTTACCGTGATATGCGTTTTCGCCCCGAAGGCGATCCCTATCAAACGATGGCGGCTGCGCGGTTCCCTCACGCGGCATGGAAACAGACGCGGACGCCAGGCTTCTATTTGCATCTCGAATCCGGCACTTCGTTTCTCGGCTGCGGACTCTGGCATCCGGATCCGGAAACCAGGAATAAAGTTATAGAGGCTATCGTTAAAAACGCTTCGCAATGGAAGAAGGCTGTGAGCGGCAAGAGATTTAAGGCGATGTGCAAACTGTCGGGTGGCTCGATGAAGCGGATGCCACCAGGTTACGATCCGAAACATCCGCTCGCGGACGAGCTAAGACGAAAGGATTTCATCACCGTCACTTATTTCACCGATGAACAGGTTTGGGCAACCGACTTTCTCGATCGCGTAGCGCGCGTCTGCGAGGCAACTGCGCCTTTCATGGAATTTCTGACGCGAGCGTTGGGACTGCCGTGGTCGAGTCACGACAAGCCGATGTCGCGAGAAGTCCTTAGCATCGAGTCCCCAATTGCAGAGTGAAAGCGCGAGCGCGATCCATGTCGCCGGATAATCCTTTTCGCAGAATCATCAATCAGCTCGAGGCTCATTATGGCCATTCCAGATCGCCAGGGGTTTCGGACCCGCTTCATTTGATTCTGTGGGAAAGCATTGGTTATCTCGTCGAAGACGATCGGCGCGAAACGGCGTTTAAGGCGCTGCGAAGACAGGTGGGCTTGAGCCCCACTGACATCCTGTCGGCGCCCACCGAACAACTCGTCAAGATCACAAAGCTCGGCGGCATCCATCCTGAGTTGCGCGCCCACCGCCTCAAGGAAATCGCGCAGATTGTGCTAAATGATTTTCAGGGCGATTTGAGAAATGCTTTAAAGCTACCACTGCGGCAGGCGATGAAAGAGCGGAAAGGTTTCCTTCGATCGCCGATCCAGGCGCGGAGAAAATCCTGTTGTTCACCAAGACGTATCCTGTGTTAGCTCTTGAGTCGAACGGATTGCGAGTGCTCTTGCGGCTGGGATTTGGCGAGGAGCACAGGAACTATTCAAACAGCTACGCTTCCGTGCGCGAAGCGCTGCAAAATTATATCGGAGAGGATTGTGATTTTCTGATTCGTGCTCATCAGCTCTTGCGCCAGCATGGGAAGGAATTGTGCCGCACGAACAATCCGGCTTGCGATGCGTGTCCTTTGAAAAAGACTTGCGCCTACTACCAGTACAACCAGGGACGATAACCGATTTTGGAGTGCGCCGACAGTGGCGGCGCTTTGGATGTTTTGATCCAAAGCGCGTCGCGCTACGCTTGCCGCCGCGCTCCACAATTCATTTCAATTGCTTTTCCGCTTCAACTACCTCGTTCAGCAAGCTTGACCACGCCTGCTCTTCGCGCGCGGGATCGAAGAGCCGAGCGAGTTTTCGGCAGCGGGTGCTTAGATAGGCATAGAACGCAGCATCATTCTCAGCGCGCCTCAGGAGTTGCGCCAGACCACGTGTATCACCAACCGCGAAATAACCCGGATAATCCTCGCGCAAGACGCCAACGTTGCCCGGAATTCGCGAACCAAGCACAGGTACTGAAGCAACCAGCGACTCTGACAAAGCGTTCGCTCCTCCCTCCATCCGCGACGACACCACGGTGAGTTGGCTGCGCGCAAGGATCCGGCGCACGCGCCAGCGCGGTTGCTCGCCCAGCCAACGGTAACGAGGATTTCTTTTCGTCTCAGCGCGGGCCCAACGCTCCATTGCTTTCGTCATCGCGCTGCCGATCTGCAGAATGCGAATCCGCGACGAAGCCGGAAGCAACCGCGCAGCCATCGCTGTGCGAAAAGGATCCTTCACTGGTCGGAGATGTCCAATCACGCAGACGTCAAATCTTCGCCGGGATTCGCGCGAAAGGGAGGAATGCGCCGCTCGTCTGGCGTGAGGCCTCGACTCGACCGACTGGTAGATAACCACTGTCTTCTCACGCACGCCTGGCTCAAGCTCATCGAGCGCCTTCGGCTGTAACGCCACGAGACGCGTGGCCAGTTCAATTGAAGATCGAGCCGACGCGTTTGTACGAAGATCCGCAGCTTGACTCTTGCGGGCATGCAGGGCGATGAGCAAGTCATAACGTCCTCCGTCATATTCCTGTTTGACGCTGACGCGGTGGCCGAGCTTTCTCAGAATCCGCGCCCAGCGCACCGCCGTTACCCGGTTGCCGTAGCGAGATCGCGGAGGCGCGGGGGTTATGATTCCGATTCGCATCAAGCAGTGGGAAAGAAACTATTCAAGTCGGAGAGCACAAGTGCGAAAACCGGCCCAAACGTCGCGTCGATCGGGCGTATAGAAGTTGCGATAGTTATTGCGGATCAACCGCGAGCGCGTGACCCAACAGCCGCCACGCAACACTCTATGATCGCCGAACCAGGGCTGCGAATACTCCTTGTACGGACCGGGAGCAAAACCCGGATAAGGAGCAAATGTTGTTGATGTCCATTCCCAGACGTTGCCGATCATCTGACGGCAACCGAACGCGCTGTCACCCGCAGACAACGCATCAACCGGAATACAGCCCCCCTCTTTTAAAGCCCGCCAGTCGAGATTCGCGCGCTCCCGCGTTGGTGGATCATCGCCCCACGGATAACGGCGTTTATGCTTGGTAATGGCTTGAGCATCTGCGGCGGGTTCCGCGCTTGCGGCCAGTTCCCATTCAGCTTCGGTCGGCAAACGACGCCTCACCCAACGACAGTAAGCATCAGCTTCATGCCAGTTAACATGGATCACCGGCAGACGATCCTCCAGCGACACCCACTGATCAAAGTTGCGCCGCAACCAGCGGCTGTTTGCTTCGCGTTTCCAGTAGACCGGATGCTCGGCTCTCGCACTTTCCCGCCATTGCCAGCCCTCGTCAGTCCAGAGGGTCCGCCTCTGATAGCCTCCGTCTTCGACGAAACTCAAGAATTCCTCATTCGTCACGGCGGTCTTTGATATCGCGAAAGGCGCGACCTCGATTTCGTGCGCCCATTGCTCGTTGTCAAAGACAAAACCTTCGCCAGGCCCACTGCCGAGCATGAACCTGCCGCCCGGAATCTGCGTGTCGCCTTCCGCGTCGCCTGAGCCATCAGCCTGCGACAAACAGATGGCCTCTGCCGAAGCCCTCGATGGGTTCGCAGATACGGAAAATCGTGGCGGCGGATAGGCTAGCGTCTGCCGCGTGTAGGTGATTGCCTCGTCGTGCATCTGCTCGTGAAGCAAAACGAGGTGCAGGAAGTATGACTCATCGTATCCGTCAGCAGCCAGAAGTCGCCCACCTGAACGCTCGGTCTGTTCGATCACCCGATCGAGCACTCTCTGCATGTAAGCAACCGTCTCTTCACGCGTCAGCAGCGGCAGATCCCAGCGCGTATCGTGAGCCACCAACGCTGAATCGTAGAGTGAGTCACCGTGCGCGAAAATCGGCGGCTGTCTACCGAGATGTCGCAGCATCCAGAACTCCTGAAACCAGGCCAGGTGACCGATTTCCCAGCGCAGAGGGTTAACGATGCTGAGGTGTGGCCCCAGCAGTTGGTCGTCCGTGAGATCAGCGACCAGATCGAGCGTCCTGGCGCGGGTTTCGCGCAGCGCTTCAATCAGTTCCGCGTTTGACGGTTTTCTCTGTGGTGCACTCATGGCGAATGCGATTCAGACGTCTTTCGCGCAGCGAAAGCCCGCGATCATCCAACGCTCGTGCGGATGGAAGAAGTTGCGATAGGTTGCGCGTATGTGAAGCTGCGGCGTCGCAAATGAACCGCCGCGGAGGACTTTCTGATTGACGAACCACTTGTCATTGTACTCGTCGAACTCCGATCTGAATCGCGGATAGGGCACGTAATCCGAAGTCGTCCATTCCCAGACGTCACCGATCATCTGGTGACAGCCATAGGCATTTTGGCCCTCGGGAAAGGCGCCGACAGGCGCGACGCTCCAGAGGCCGTTCTCGAAAAGATTAGCTTTCGCAACGTCAGGCGAGTCGTCACCCCACGGAAAGCCTCGCCATGGGGCTTCGTAGGGGCGGACCGGCGTGTCCGCCCTTTGTGCATAGGTTATTTCATTTCCTCCGGGAGCAAAGCACGCCGCCATCTCCCATTCGGCTTCCGTGGGCAAACGCTTGCCGGCCCACTTCGCAAAAGCCGAAGCTTCGTAATAACTAACGTGCGAAACCGGTTCGCCCGCTCTGCTTGTCGCCGGATGAAGCCCGTTGAAATCGCGAATCATCCATTCGCCGTCACGCAATTCCCAGTAGAGGGGCGCTCGCCAATGCTCGCGGGTGACGGTTTCCCATCCTTCTGAAAGCCACCAGCGGAAATCCTGATAGCCGCCAGCACGAATGAACTCAAGAAAGTCACCGTTGCTGACCGGTGCGCGGTCGATGGCGTAGTCCTGCTGGAAAACCTGATGAGCAGGCTTCTCATTGTCAAAAGCGAAGTCGTAGTTGCAGAGTGCACGTCCAATGTCGGTCAGGCTACCGCCAGCGCCCTCCCTCACGGTCGGGCTACTGCCCCGTGCACCACTCGTGCTTCCGTAGCCGAGCCAGAAAAGCCCGCCTTCGATTTCCGCCATGCCTTCGACTCTTACGGACGGCGCTGGCGCTGGTTCCATCGGCGCGGCAAACTGATCGCAGAGCAAATGTTTGATGTCATAAACCAGAAGCTCCTGGTGCTGCATCTCGTGCTCGAGTCCCAACCGTACCAACGACCGCACGGTTTCAGCGTTTCCGTAATTGGCCAGTGAATCGAGTAATTCGAGCATCAGTTCGTCGATGCGTTTGCGATACGCGAGTGTATCGCGCACGGTCGGGCGCGAACGCGTCCCCCTTTTGGCGCGCTCCATCCGCGGACCAAAGCCCTCGTAGTAGGAATTGAAATAGAAGAGAAATTCGTCCGAGTAAACCTTGTACCCGGGTTGGTAAGACTGCAATACCGTCTCGAAAAACCAGGACGTATGCCCCAAGTGCCAACGCGGCGGACTCATGAATTCCGCGGTCTGAATCACATAGTCCTCGGTCTCCAGCGGCGCAACGATCTGCATCGTCCGGGCGCGAACACACTGATACAGATCTCTGATCGATCTCGTCCTAGCTACAGCGGCGAGTTGGGCTTGGGATGTCATGGTTGTTTGTGAAAAAGCTTGGAAGAACCTAACACGAAGCGCCGAAGGCGCGAAATACAATAGCCAGGGGCAAGCGCGAAGCGCGCCGCCCCTGGTAACCTTATACCGAATTCCACGCGCCCTGAAGGGGCGCCAAGATTCTACTATTTGCGCGCGAGTGGCGCGATTACTTTCTGTCGCCCTCCTCGAGGGCTCTGAGACGTTATCTACGATTGAATTCCCGGGCTCACGCCCGGGTCTACTCTCTGCCGCCATCTTCGATGGCTCGTTAAGTCGTCCGAACTATGTAGACTCTATTGGCACCGATGCGCCGCACACTTGTCAGCTCCTTCTGGTTCTACCCATCCATCGCCATAAACAGATTGTTCAGCGACTCAGCCAGCGTTGGATGCGCGAAGATCGCCTCTTTCAAAGCCGTGTAAGGCAGCTTACCCATCATCGCGATTTCAAACATGGCCATCAGCTCGCCGCCTTCGACGCCCAGCACGGCGCAGCCCAGGATCTGGTTCGTGTCGGCGTCAACTACGGCCTTCATGAAGCCGCGGGTTTCGCTCATCTCGATAGCCCGCGCCACACTAGTCATCGGCAGTTTGGCGACCCGGACATTCAAGCCCTGCTCGCGCGCTTCGCTTTCACTCAAACCAACCCGGCCTAACTGTGGATCGATGAAGACAGTATAAGGCACAAGTCGGCCGTTCACGGTTGTATTGCCGCCTTCAACCAGGTTCGTCCGGATGATCCGGAAATCATCGTACGAGATGTGTGTAAACGCGGGGCCGCCTTTCACGTCACCGAGAGCGTAGACGCCCGCTACATTGGTTTCAAGCCGCCCATTAACCTTCACAAAGCCATGCTTATCAGTCTCGACTCCAGCGGCGGGCAGGTTAAGGTTATCCGTGTTAGGCCTGCGGCCTACGGCAGCCAACAGATGCGATCCACTCACGCTTTGCTCACCCTCAGGGGTCTTGACCGAAAGGCCGATTGAGCCCCCAACCATATCCGCGCGCACGACCTCCGTATTGAGCAAAACCTTGACACCGTCCTCCTGCAGGATCTTTGCGACTTCGTCCGCGACATCCGGGTCTTCGCGGCTCAGCAGATGATCGCCGCGCTGCACAATGGTTACCTCGCTGCCAAAGCGACGGAACATCTGGCCGAATTCCAGACCGATATAGCCGCCACCCATCACCAGCAGATGTTCAGGGACCTCGTCTAGTTCCATGATCGAGGTAGAGTCGAGGGTGGGCGCCCGATCCAGCCCTGCAACTGGCGGATTGGCGGGCCGGCCGCCGGTATTGATAAAAATCCTTTCGGCGGCGAGCGTCCGCGTGTTCCTGCTGCTGGAATGAACCTCAATCTCGTGCGGACTGATAAATCTCGCATCGCCCATCAGCAAATCGAGGCCCTTCGTGTTTTCGATTCCTTTCAGACCGCTCTCGCGAAAGTTCTCGACCACCGCTTGTTTGCGAGCTCGAACCTCAATCATGTTTACTGAGACAGCACCGTGGTGCACGCCGTAATCGGCGGCGCGGCTCGCCAGATAAGCCACACGCGCGCTATTGAACATCGTCTTGGTCGGCGTGCAGCCAACGTTTATGCAGGTGCCGCCAATATGCTCGCGTTCAATGATTGCGGTTTTCCAGCCGGCTTTGGCCAGAGCTTTTGCCAGCGGATTGCCTGCCTGGCCGGAGCCAATCACGATTGCGTCGAATCTTTCTGGTGTCATGCTGACCCTCGATTATCCAAATACAACCCGGCGAGTGCGCAGCCGGTCGCTCAACCAATCAGTGGTAATCACCAAAATGTAGATGATGGCAATTAGTGTCGACACCCGCGCATAGAAAGCAAGTTGAACATTATTGTAAATTGCCTGACCCAAACCACCGCCGCCGACCAGACCGAGGATGGTCGCGACGCGCAGGTTCATCTCCCAGCGGAGCACGGTGTAGCTCACCAGCGTTGGCTTTACTTGCGGCCAGATTCCCCAGAGCAAAATCTGCAAACGACGCGCTCCCATCGCGCGCAACGCTTCAATGGGTTGGGCCGGGGCCTCTTCGAGTGTTTCCGCGTATAGCTTACCAAGTACTCCGCCGGTGTGAACTCCGATCGCCAAAGTGCCTGCGAATGGACCGAGTCCGATCGCGATGATGCAGATCAGCACCCACACCAGCTCGGGAATCGAACGAAGCAGACTGAGAACCAATCTAGCTGCGCCATAAGTCAACCAACGAAAGACTCGATCAGACCAACGCCGCTGACCAGCCTCGTCTTTTTCGCTGAAGATGAGTATTCCGGCAGCCGGCAAAGACAGAATAACGCCGACGATTATTCCAATCAGCGTTCCCATTACAGAGATACCGATGGTTTGCAGCAACGGCCGACCCAACGATCTCAAGAATGACGGATCGACATCCGGCGGGAACATCTGCGAGACGAAGCGAACGATGCGTGCGGGAATTGCGGAGTCGCTGAATGCCCCATTTAGAAAGCCGGTGGCATAAAAACTCCAGGCGAAGAGAGCAAAAACCGCCAAAGAAATCGCGATCTTCCTCGGGGTGCGCGTTGTCCGGCTTTCATAATCACGTTGTGCATCAAATCCTTGATGCGCCACAGAACCAGCTCGAGCTTCTGCGTGCACGCGACGACGTAGGAAGCGGCTGACCAGGTCGGTAGCCGCTACTACAGCCACCAGAGTGACGATCAGCGTACTGACCTGGTGGTACTCGAACATCCTCATCGAAAGATTGATCTCATATCCGATTCCACCCGCGCCAATGAATCCCAAGACTGAGGCGGCGCGCACGCAGCATTCGAAGGAATAGATGGTATAGGCTGTAATACTCGCTGCCGCCTGTGGCCAGATGGCGTAGACGAAGACCTGCAGACGAGTCGCGCCCGTCGCATGCAGCGCCTCGAGCGCGCGCTGATCGACGTCTTCGAAGACATCCGCATAGACTCGTCCGAGCATGGCGCTGTAGCTCACTGCCAACGCCAAAACTCCCGCGAGTGGTCCGAGACCAACCGCGACGACAAACAGAAGCGCCCAGATCAGATCCGGGACGGCGCGCAGGAATCCAAGCAGCGCCCGACTAGTACGACTCAGCGCCGACAATAGAAAACGTTCCGGCCCCTGACGTTCGCCGGCCAGCAACACACCGCGTCGCCACAAAGTCGGCGTCGCCAGTACCGCGAGCGGAAGGCCAATTAAGATGGAGAGCAAAGTAGCAGCGAGCGCAATGGCGACGGTTTGGGCGGCTGCCGCCGTCGCAACGCGAAGAAACTCCGGCGAGAGGTCAGGCGGAAAAAGACCGCGAACAAAAGCCCATACGGAAGTGACTGTGCCGGACTCAAGGAGTGCTCCCGGTCGGATTTCGGCTGCGCGCCAACAAATCACCAGTGCGACGCCGAAAGCGACGGCGCCGCCGATGTGCCTGGGCTTCAGACGGTAACCTTCGTCCCACGAAAGATGCTCGTTAACGTGCGCAACCTGGTTCACAGTTCGGCTCCCCCTTCTCGTTCCGCGCCCGCTCGTCGCCAATCTCTCCTCGCGCGGCCGCCGATTCGGTCACATAGAGCGCCGCCAAAACTTCTCTGCTGACTTCGCGAGGCGTCGTATCAAAAACGACGGAGCCGTCACGAAGCGCAATGATGCGCGGAAAATAACGTAGCGCCAGATCGATGTCGTGCAAGGTCGCTACCAGGGTTCGTTTGCCATTGTGTACCAATCCGAGGAGTAGAGAGGCCACAGTTTCCGTCAACGCCGGGTCGAGCGAGGCAAAGGGTTCGTCGGCGAGGATTACCTGCGGATCCTGCATTAGCACACGCGCAATTGCGAGTCGCTGTTGTTGTCCGCCCGAAAGCTCGTCTGCGCGCGCGCGACGCTTCTCCGCTAAGCCTACGGATTCCAGGGCCGCCATTGCCTGTTCGATCTCGTTCCTGGACGGTTGGAAAACGCTGCGAATCGTATGCAATAGCGACCAGCTTCCCAGTTTTCCACAAAGCGTGTTCTCCAGAGTTGTCAGCGATGGCACAAGCTGGTGTTGCTGATAAATGGTGCCGATGCGCCGGCGCGCCGCGCGCAGCTCTTTGCGGGACAGCGCGCCGACATCAGCTCCAGCAAAGAATAAAACCCCTCTCGTCGGCCTGAGCGTCGCGTTCAATAAGCGAAACAGAGTCGTCTTTCCCGCGCCTGAGGGGCCAAGTAGCGCTACGCGCTCTCCTGGCCGCACATCAAACGTGAGTCGGTCCAGGGCCCGCACCTTGCCGTGGCGAGAGTTGTAAACCTTGCTGACCTGCTTGAGCGAATAGATCACTTCAGTAATCCCGCATCCTTTGCCGCCTGACGCAGCTGATCATAGTCAGCGTCCTTAGCGCGCACGTATTTCGTCGCGCGCAAGAACTCCAGGATAGATTTTTGCTCAGGATTATTGGCGTTGAGATTCAAGAATGCGTTGGAAAACGAGTCGACGAGCTTTGGATCGAGACCCTTCCGCGCCGCCCAAACATAATCAAGAAACGGCGGCGTGGTGTAAAAGACCGCGGCTTGGGCGGGATCAAGTTTTCCGTCTTTTACCATCTTCTGATAGACCGTTTCGTCCATCGCGCCCGCGTCGACCTTCTTGTTGGCGACCGCCAGAGCAGTAGCGTCGTGGCCACCGGTGTAAATCGCCTTCGCGATAACTTCCGCGTCGACTTCGGCCTGTCGCATGAAGTATTCGGGCATCAGGTGACCAGACGTGGAGTTAACATCACCAAACGCGAACGAGTGTCCCTTCATATCGGCGAGACTCTTGATCCCCGTGGCTGGGTTGGTAATGAACAGACTGTGAAAGTTTTGATCCAGGTCGCGCTGCACCAGCGGGATAACGCCTGCGCGTCTGGCCGCTTGCACGTACGTGAACCCGCCCAGATAGGCGATGTCAACCTGATCGTTCGCAATCGCCTCAACCACGGCCGCATAGTTGGTCGGTATAGTCATCTCGACCTTTGCCCCGGTCGCTTTTTCCAGATACCCAATCAGCGGCTGGCTATCGCGCAACATTTTGCCCGGATCGTTTGTCGGAATCATGCTCAGGCGGAGAGTTCTTTTGGAGCTTTCCGCGTTGCGGTTGCGACAAGCGACAAACGAGCCAATTAGCAGCACCAGGATGAAGAGAAAGTGAATCCCACGCTTCATTGCATTTCTCCAGAATTGTTCACGAGGGAAGAAGCGACAGAGCTGAATCGAGTTCGGGCCGATCTAACTTACAACCAGGGAGCGTTCTCCCCGCTCGACAGCCTGGCCGATAACTGCCGCGCGAGGATAGTTTTCGCGCAGCCTTGCGAGCATGGCCTCCGCTCGATGCGACGGTAGCGAAATCAGCATGCCGCCGGCCGTTTGCGGATCGTAGAGCAAGTGACGCAGCTCTTTACCAACGCCGGCAGCTATCTCAATGTCGTCACCGATGTATTCGCGATTGGTCTTATCACCGCTGGTGAGCAAACCTTGAGCTGCAAGCTCTAACGCACCATCAAGCAAGGGAACTGCGGCTGAATCTATTCCGATTGTAACCTTGCTCGCGCAGGCCACCTCCCAAGCATGGCCAAGCAGGGCAAAGCCGGTTACATCAGTCGCGCCTTTGACGTCGAATTCGCGCATCGCCTCGGCCGCAAAGTTGCCAGGCGTGAGCATCGTTTCCACGGAACGCGCCGCGACTCCGGCGCTGGCTTTGCCGAATTTGATTCCGGTCGAAATCACGCCTGTCCCGATTGGTTTCGTCAGGATGATGGCATCGCCCGGCCGTGCGCTGGCGTTTGTGGCGATTTTACGCGGATCGATAACGCCAGTGACCGAGTACCCAAACATAATTTGCTCATTATCAACACTGTGGCCGCCAATTAATGTGACGCCATACTTGTTCAGCGTCTCGAGGCCGCCACGCATGATCTCGCCGAGAATGGCCGGTTCAACCCCCTTTTTCGGGAAGCAGGTGATGGCCATCGCCGTAATCGGCGTGCCGGCCATCGCCCAAACGTCATTAATCGAGTTAAGGGCCGCGATGCGTCCGTAGTCGTACGGGTCGTCGACGATAGGCGTGAAAAAATCGAGTGTTTGCACGATCGCGAGGTCTTCGCGCAGACGATACACTCCCGCATCGTCGGCCGTATCAAAGCCAACCAGGAGATTCTCGTCTTTGGGCTGTTGTGGTAGCCCGCTCAACACCTGAGCGAGTAAGCTCGGTGACAGCTTAGCCGCTCAACCAGAGCACGAAACCATTTCGGTCAGACGCATAGGTTCTCCTTTCAAGCCTACTAACTAAAGCATCGCGGTATTCGCAGAGCGTCGCACCAGCGCTATGGTATTGTCAATCCGGATAAATTGCAGGTGAACCGCAAAGCGGTTACGGCCTTCAGCCCAGGGTTGGCGCGGCAGCGGCTACCCTGGGAACCGGTGAATGGTTCCTCATCCAACCGCAATGCGGTTGCGCCAATGCCGTCTTCAAGGAGAATCCGATGTGCCTCAATCTCTCTCCGCGGTTTACATCAATCTGATCTTTTCCCCTAGGAACCGGCAACTCTTGCGGCGGCAACGGATCGAATGGGATCAACGCTATGTTTGGGACTGACGCAACCGCCTTGCGGTTGGTATGATGTCTTCGCTCATCCCTGACCCAACGCAGCCGCAGCGGCAACGTTGGGCTGGAGGGCGAAACCGCGTTGCGGTTGGAAGCACTTCCACGACGCGTATGGTAAATACGCGCGTTACGGAGTCATTTGAGGAGAACACCAGCTATGCGAATACAGCTTCATCTTTCTTCCTTCATTCTTCTGATCGCCGTTCTCTTGCTCTGCATCTTGCCCCTGTTCGCGCAAGATGCCGAGCTGATCCGCCACTTTGATTACGATCAGAAAGCGTCCCTCAGCGTCAAAGAAATCGGCGTCGCGCATCGTGGCGACACAGCAATCCACGACATCACGTATTCCAGTCCTAAAGGCGGTCTGGTGCCTGCGTACCTCGTCGTGCCGAAAGGGAAGGGGCCGTTTGCAGCGGTGATCTGGGGACATTGGTACTGGGACAACTCGCCGATGCGCAATCGGAAAGAGTTTCTCGATGAGGCGGTAGCGCTCGCGCCCGCTGGAGTCGTCTCGCTATTGACGGACGGCCCGGTGGCGCGCCCGGGACACGTAAAGACCGAAGATCCGTTGGACGAGTGCATCGCCACTGATTTCCTCCAGCAAGTAATTGATATGAGACGTGGCGTTGACGTGCTGCTGGCGCGCAACGACGTGGACCCGAAGCGCATAGCATTTGTCGGCCACAGCTACAACGCCAACGTCGGCGCACTCCTGAGCGGAGTCGATCGACGATTCAAAGCTTTCGTTTTGATGGGGGGCTCAATGTCAGATGAACTCACGCAAAATACCAGGGAGTTTCAGGAGTTTCGTCAACGGGTCGGCCCGGAAAAACTGGATGCCTTCGTGGCAAAGTATTCGTATCTTGATCAAGGAAAGTATGTATCTCACGCGGCGCCGGCTGTGGTCTTTCTTCAGTTTGCCACGCAGGAAAGGTTCTTGACCGCCGAACGCGCCAAACAGCACGCGGCTGTGGTAAGCGAGCCGAAGCGCTTTCAGATCTACGATGCGCCGCACGCGCTTAACGCTGAGGCCCGCCGCGACCGTCTCGCTTTTCTTACCGAGCAACTCAAACTAAAGCCGTTATCCGCGACGGTAATTGCAGGTATCCCTGACCTGGTGCAACCGCCCGAGCCGAACGAGTAGGGCGAGTCAATCTATGATGCGGCGGACGTCCACAATCAAGATCGGTCCTGCCGGCTGGTCATACAAAGACTGGAAGGGCGTGGTCTATCCTGAATCGCCCGGTTCAAAGTTTGACCCTCTCGCTTACCTCGCGAACTACTTCGAGACGATCGAGATCAACAGCAGTTTTTACCGGCCGCCTTCTCCTTCTTCGGCTAAATCGTGGGCGCGGCGCGTCTCCCACAATCCAGACTTCACCTTTACTGCTAAGTTGCATCGGGTTTTTACACATGAGCGCGGGAAGGCGACCGCGGAAGACGAGAAGACCTTTCGCCAAGGAATCGATCCGTTGGCGAATGAAGGAAAACTGGGAGCGCTATTGCTTCAATTTCCCTGGTCTTTCAAGAACGAGAGCGACGAACGAGATTATTTGTTCAACCTGCTTGGTAGATTCAAAGACTATCCGCTGGTAATCGAAGTTCGGCATGCATCGTGGAATCAGCCTGTCATTTACGAAGCGCTCGAAGAAATAGGAGTAGGAATTTGCAACATCGACCAACCACTGTTTGCGAGGTCAATCAAACCGTCTGCCCTGAGCACCTCTTCCCTGGGATACGTTCGACTGCACGGCAGGAATTATGAGAATTGGTTCCGGGAAAAGGCGGCGCCCGCCGAGCGTTACAACTATCTCTATTCCCTTGATGAGTTACAGCCATGGATTGCGAGAATTAAGGAGGTATCGGCGCAAACAAAGGAGACTTACGTCATCACCAACAACCACTTTCGAGGCAAGGCGGTCGTTAATGCGCTCGAGATCAAAGCCACCCTGGACGAGCGGCGCGTGCCCGCCCCTGCGCCGCTTCTCACTGAATATTCGCGTCTGGCTGATTCCGTTGCTACAGAGGAAAGGCCGACAGACACCAGCGATTCAAGACTCTTCCACTGAATTGCAGTCCTTACCGTGCTGCCGTTTGCGCCACCATCTGAGCAAATGAGATCGGCAAACCGTCGGGATCGACGCAAACGGCGAGCTTGATTCCCTCGCCTTCTCGTTGCGTTGGCGGCATGACGAAGGTTATGCCCTTGGCTTTCAGCTCTTCATAAGTCTTATCGACATCTTCCACATTGAATCCGATGGAACACGTACCGGCAGTCTTATCTTTGCCATCAAGGCCGGATTGCTCCTGGCGTATCCCGCCTCCGTGAAGCGCAAGCGTTGTCGCTCCGGTCACGAATTCTGTCCAGTCGGGTGATTGGAACTTCAACGGGATTCCCAGCTTATCGCGATAAAACTCGACAGAGCTGTTCATGTCGGACACGATTATCATGGTGTAATCAATCTGTTTGAACATCTCTTTGGCCTCCTTCGAAGATTACTTCTTTCGATTCTTGACGCTGCCCATTGAGACGATGGTGTCGAATTCATCTTTCGTGAGCGGCATTACAGAAAGTTGCGATTGGCGAATCAACGGCAACCCGCTGAGTCGCTTGTCATAGCGAATCGCAGCCAGGAGAACTGGTGTTGCGAACGCTTTGACGGGTTTGATATCTACAGCTACCCACTGAGAATCATCCGCGGTTTGGTCGACGTAAGCAGCCTTGGCAACCTCCGCGATGCCGACGACGGCTTTGCTTTTGCCCGAATGATAGAACAAGACCCGGTCGCCTGTCTTCATCTGACGCAAATTATTGCGCGCCTGAAAGTTTCTCACGCCGGTCCAGTCCGTTTGCCCATCCTTTACGAGCGTATCCCAGGAATAGGTTTCGGGCTCTTGCTTGACCATCCAATAGTTGCTCTTCGTCTTGTTCTTCATGATTTACCTTCTTGTCAGGTTTGAACCGACTGCCTAGAATAACGGAACTTGGCGCCAAAAACCTTGCGAATGGAGAGAATCATGCTTAAAGAAGGAAAGTCCGCGCCTGCCTTCAAGACTACCGATGCCGACGGAAACACAGTGAAACTGGCAGACTTTCGCGGCCAGAAAGTCGTGCTCTACTTTTATCCCAAAGATGACACACCCGGTTGCACGAAGGAGGCATGTTCCTTTCGCGATGCTTTTGCAGATTTCAAAAAGCGCGGCATCAAGATCCTCGGAGTTTCACTCGACAACGAGACTTCCCATCAGAAGTTTGCCAAAAAGTACAAGCTGCCCTTCACGTTGCTGGCCGACACAGATCGCTCCATCTCAGAGGCTTACGGGACTTATGGTCAGAAAAAGTTCATGGGGCGAACGTACATGGGCGTGCATCGTATGACATTCCTGATAGACGAGAAGGGCAAGATCAAAAAGATCTTCGAAAAAGTTAAGCCGGAAGAGCACGCCAGTGAGGTCCTCAAAGCCTTTAGCGGGTAATAAAGGCCACAACTGATCAAGCCGCGACCCAGCCACCAATCTTTTCCGGTTCGCCCTCTGGGTTTTTGCCAGGCATCAAGACTTGCAGCGAGCTGAAGCTACTGGGCACGTCTCGTTTTCGAGGAGGCACCGGCAAAGACTGACCTGCTTCCTCGCTAATTGCCAGCTCGGGCGGCAACTCGCTGATGAAATACATCCTCGTGTTTTCAATCACTTCCGTCCTGATTTCCCGGGTCCAGAGTAAAAGGTTCGCCAGCGCGTCACCAATCTCGTCTTTGCCTAACTTGGTCTCACGCGCGATTTCTTTCTGGGTTCTCGCTCCATTTCTAACCGCTTCGCGAACGCGTTCGACGGGAGTCATTTTGCTAACCTGCCGCGCGACATACTGTTGTCGTGCAGACAGCGTTTCAGGGTCCTCCGGAGACTCTGTACCTGGCTCCAGAACTCTCTGCGTTAAGTACTGCTGTCGTATTGATTTGTACGCCTTCAAAGCCCTGCGGCTTTCAGTCACTTTCTGGCGGATACAACTTTTGCAGTAAAGATTGCGGCCGTCTTTGCGGGCGCGGCAAATTCCAAATTCCGTCAGGGGCAAAACCTGAGAACAAATAGGGCACAGCTTTGCGTCAGGCATAAGCTCAGCTCGTTCCGTCATTTCCGCACTCCATCCAATCCAAATCACATACCCATTTAAGGCGGGTCACAAAATGAAAACACTTTTCCTCGGGCCGGGCACTCGCTACCCTCCGGTCCGCACTACTGTTGTTGAGATGATTTGTTGGCGAAAAGACCTGAAGTTAATCAGGGAGATCGCCTAGATTGCCGAGCGTATCCGCGAAAAACATGACCGGATACCTTATGTATCTGAATTCGAATTCGCCTGAGGTTCCGGGGCCGTACGCAAAAATTTATGAGAGCTAGCAACCAACCAGGCGATCGGACAACAGATAACTAAAACCCTCTCTTCGGGCAATCATCACTCTTTACGAAGGGCAGCGATTATAGTTATCAGCGAACTTTTTGCAACAACTTTTTAAGCGCAAGGTGGTCCAACTTTTTCTTCGCACAATTTTGTTCCGAATCGCTGATCGCGATCACTTGCACGGAGACGCAAACAACTCTATCGCGAGAAGATAGATGATCGTTCTTGCGGGAAGAGCAAATTCCTGCATGCATAATTTGATATGATCGCTTTTTTCCAGCCGAGCAAAATTCTCTCGCAAAACCGTAGCCTTTTTGATCGTCAAGAAAGCGTTCGCCTCATGTTTGACGCAACAGATGCGACGCACACTCGTCTGGTCCTACAATTAGTAGTCCTCGCGTTTTTCCGATTCGCAGATCATCATTCATCGACCGAAGTGAAACGCACATTGAGATCCTCGAGTGATACAGTGCGATCAAGTCAATGCGTTCGGTGTCAGATTGATTGGTGATGGATGTCTGAGTTCAGGACGTGCGCTGATCTTTGGCGGCGCACTTCGAAGGTGCAGATAATCAATCCTGCTTATTTGGCGAAGACTGAAACATGCGCGGCCACCAGCCGCCATCGACCCTGCTCTTTTATCCAGAAGTGTGTCGCCTGATACTGCTCAACGACCTCCTCGTTGCCGGTCTTAGTCCTCCATGTTGACAGAATAGTCGCCACAGCCGCGCCGTCGTTGTACGGATAGACTTCAATCTTGTCGCTAATGGTTCGATTCGATCGTTGACTGAGCACCAGGTTTGAGCGCCGCCAGCCGTTGTGCTTTGCGAGAGACCTTGCCGACCGGGTTCGTAAAGACAAACTCGTCGCTCCAGAGTCGGTCGAGCACATCTTTGTCCGCTTTGAAAAGCGCTTCAGTCAATTCGTTCTCCGCGTTGGCTATCTCTTGCTTTATTTTTCCGGCCCGTGCGATCCGCGGCTGTTTAGTTTGCGCCTCAGCCACACAACAAAGCAGAGCAACATCCCGAGAATACTCAACTTTTTGTTTTTCATTTCGAACCTCTTCCAAGTTTAAGATCTACAGGCGAGGCGGAGACGTGTGAAAGGCCATAAGTCTCCCGTTTAGTAACTTTGCCGGAAGAGATCAGGGCTTTTCCACAGATTCTTCCACAGGCAG
>WNGG01002761.1_pt1 | contig 19827 bp, 18 predicted proteins | sample 5400661 | NCBI WGS metagenome assembly WNGG01 (sample SAMN13153372, study PRJNA577476) | soil metagenome | isolation source: 100 cm soil or saprolite under Garry oak tree replicate 1 | place: USA:California | collected 2016-06-15
CGACGAGCGGAGATCCCTCGAGGATTCGCGCGACCTCGAGCAGTTCGCGCGCGGTGTCCTTGCTCAGCGCATCGACGTTCTGGAGGACCTTGACGATCAAGAGCGTGTCATCTCGACGTGCGACGAAGTCGAAGCACAGCCCCCGTTCCCCGTGCGGGCGCGAAAGGAAGAATCCCGTCTTCGCGAGGCCCCGGCGCGTCTCCTCGAGGACCCGGTCGCGTTTCATCCCTCATTCATCGTGTGGACTTCTATATAAATTCCACGGAGACCGTTTCCCGCGGCGGCGTTCGCTGCCCCCGCGGCGAACCCTTTATCGCGGTCCTGGCCTTCGCCGTGCCCCATGGCCGGGGAACTCGTCGACGACCGGGTGATCGTCGAGGACCCGGCGGAGGCGAGCGGCGTCTACAACCGCGGGTTTTTCGGATCGCCTCGGTCGGGGGGCGGCCTTGAGCTGAATCTCTTGGAGGCGGTGTACCTCGTCGAGGGAGGCCGCCTCGAGATCCGCCGTCACGGAAGGACGGTCTCTGCGCGAGAACTATTCCGAGCCGCGAGCGCGTCGATCGACGCCTTCGAGATCCGATACCTCGTATACCGGGATCTGCGATCGCGCGGCTACGTCGTCGAGGCCCGCAGCGGCCCCGTCGATTTCCAGGTATATCCCCGCGGCGGGGCGCCGAAGAAGACCCCGAGCAAGTATTGGGTGCGCGCTTTGAGCGAGCGTGCCGTCTTCGACCTGGCGGAACTCCTCGGGCGCGCGGACGAGGCGGCCGCGGTCCGGAAGACGCTCCTGCTCGGCCTCGTGGACGAAGAGAGCGATCTGACGTACTACAGCGTCCGCGAGGCGCATCCACGCGGGCACCAGCCCACGGCCCTTCGGAAGGCCGATGTCGTCGTGCACTTCCTCGGCGACCGGGCGGTCGTGATCGACGAGGTCCAGGCGAAGACGCTCCACGACGCCGGCTTCTTCGGGAAGATCGTCGGCCGGCGGTTGCAGCTCAGTCTCCTCGAGACGGCGTACCTGCTGAAAGCCGGTCTCGTCGAAGTGCGCAACGCGGACTCGGATCGGCCGATCCGACTGGCGCGGCTCATCAAGGAGGCGAAGGCGATCCAGCCGGACTTCGAGCTGCGCCTCCAGGCGTACGAGGATCTGACGAGCCGCGGGGTGATCTCGAAGACCGGTTTCAAGTACGGCTCCCATTTCCGGGCGTACGAGGGCGACCCGGAGACCCATCACGCGAAGTACCTCGTCCATGTGGTGCCGAAGGGCCACCGCGGGGCCTGGCCGGAAATCAGCCGGGCCGTCCGACTCGCACACGGGGTCAAGAAGCAAATCCTCTTCGGAGAAGTCGGGCCCGGCGTGCGATACGTGAAGCTCGAACGCGTGAGGCCCTGATTTCCAGATCGCGGTAGGACGAAGCGTACCTCTAAGTAGAGGTATACTTGGCTTTCCCGGCACTTCCCCCCAGGTGGCCGTCCGGACTCAACGACGTTTTGGGACGGTCCGGAGTTCGACCCAGTGCGGGAGTCCCGCGAGGTTCCGGAGCGTCGCCTGCACATATGGCGGCATCGCCTCGGGGCGGTGCGCGCCTTTCCGGTCCAACAGCAGCGCGAGAATTCCGACCGATGCCGCCGCCTCGAGGTAATCCAGACGATCGTCGACGAGGACACAGCCTTCGGGTTTGGTGCCGAGCTGGGTCGGGACGTCGCGCCAATACCGCGATTGTCCTTTCTGCGCGTTTTGCGAATGGCCCGTGAAGATTCCGTCGATCAGATCGGTCAGGCCGGCCCCGCGGAGGGCCGCATCGTTGGTCTCGCCCCCTCCCGTCGCGACGTAGACTTTGTGGCCCGCCGCGCGAAGCCGTTCGATCGCGGTGCGCGCATCCGGGTACCGGGCGTTGACGCGAACCATCGCCTCTCGTTCGAGTTCGCGCGACACGGACAGCGCATCCGTCGATGGCGCGCGGACGCCGGCGCGGTCGAACATCTCCATCAGGTGCCGAGCATCGAGGTCGTCGACGACGTCGGCGTAACCTCGCGACTCCCAGTCGGCCGCGTTCACTCGTTGCACGTACGTCACCCAGGCCTCGTCATGGGCGCGCCGCCAAACGTCCGGATCGCCTCCGAAACGCGCCGTCAAGAGCTCGGCGAGTCGCTCACGGTATCCACGAAACATCTTCTCGTGGTCGAGCAGGACCCCATAGAGATCGAGGAGGACGTGCATCGGCGGGGTCGCGGAGCTTCGCGGTGAGGATAAGCGTTGTGGGCTCGGGGAAACGGCGAAATAGCGTCCGTTCGTTTCCCGCCACATGATCCGGGCGCGACCGTCCACGTTCAGCATCGTCGCGTTCGACCCGAAGACAAAAGATCTCGGCGTGGCCGTCGAATCGAAGTTCGTCGCGGTCGGGGCCGTCGTGCCTTTCGCGGCGGCTCGTGTCGGGGCGGTGGCGACGCAGGCCTACGCGAACACCGGGTACGGGCGCGACGGCCTTTCGATGTTGAAGCGGGGGATCGCGCCGAAGGACCTCGTGAAGAAGCTCGTGACCGAGGACAAGGAGGCCGCGCAGCGCCAGATCGGTGTCGTCGATGCGCGAGGCCGGGCCGCATCGTATACCGGGAAAGAGTGCTTCCCGTGGGCCGGCCATGTCCTCGGCCGAAACTTCGCCGCCCAGGGCAACATCCTCGCGGGCGAGGAAGTCCTGAAGGCATTGGCGCGGGCGTTCGAGGTGACCGAGGGCGACCTGCCGATCCGCCTCCTTGCGGCGCTCAGTGCAGGACAACGCGCCGGCGGAGACAAGCGAGGGCAGCAGAGCGCGGCCCTCCTGGTCGTCCGTCAGGGAGGGGGCTATGCGGGCTTCAACGACCGCTGGATCGACATTCGCGTCGACGATCATCCTGCCCCGATCGAGGAACTCATCCGCATTTTCAACGTGTACGACCTGACTCTCCTGACCCGAGAGGATCCGAAGGACGTGATTATTCTGAAGCCGGACGTCGTGCGGGAGATCCAGGCGGGTCTCGCGGCGCTTGGGCTCTACCGAGGCCCAGACTCTGGCAAATTCGACGCGAAGACGAAGGCCGCGTTCGAGTCGTGGGCCGAGATGAACAATTACGAGAACAAGCTACGCAAGGACGGGAAGGTGTGGGGCAGCCTACATCGCGCGCTGAAGGCCCAGGTCGTGGCCTTGAGCGGTTGAACAACGCGAAGCCACTCACGCGGACTGCGCTGACCGAACTTTGGTCGACGTCGTACCCGTCAGGACTTCGGCGATCCCGCGTAGACGCGTTCGCCGCCGATCCAAGTGGACCCGATCCGCAGCTGCGCGATCCGCTCGGGAGTTTCGAACGGGTCGCCGCGCAGGACGACGAAATCGGCGAGCTTGCCCGCCTCGAGCGTTCCCGCCTCGTTCTCCGAGAAGCTGGCATAGGCGCCCCCGGCGCTAGCGGCCCGAATCGCGTCCTCCGGAGTGATGCGCTGGTCCGGAAAGAATCCGTTCACGGCCCAGTGGATGCCGAAGAGCGGCCCGTACGGCATGCCGTCGGATCCGAAGCACAGCGGGATGCCGGCGCGCAGAATCTTTCGGAACGGATTGTTCGCCGCAGACCGCGCTTCTCCGAGGCGGGTTTCGTACACGTCCCCCGGGCCGCTCCATTGGCCAATGAAGTTCGGCTGGCACGACGCCACGATGCCCGCGGCTTTCGTCCTCCGCAAAACATCGGCGTCCGGAAGTTCGTAGTGTTCGATCCGGTGCCGCGCGTCCTTGCGGGGCGCCGAATCCTGAACCTCCTCGAGGGTCTCGACGACGAGGCGAATCGCGGCGTCCCCGATCGCATGGGTCGCGGTCTGGAAGCCGGTCTCGTGTGCCGTCATCACGATCGACCGAAGCTCCGTCGGCGAGTGGATGAGCATCCCTTTCTCCCCGGGATGTCCCACGTATGGAGCGGCGAGTGCAGCCGTGTACGCGCCGAGGGAGCCGTCCACGAAGATCTTGATCGGACCGAGTCGAAGCCATGGGCTCCCGAAACCGGTGTGGAGTCCGCCCGCCACCAGCGCGGGGAGGAGGGAATCCCTCGGCATCGCGTAGACCCGGAGGCGGGATCGTCCGGCTCGTTGGGCGTCCTGGTGTGCCTTCAAGCCCGCACGGCCCACGACATCGTGGATCGATGTAATCCCGAGGCGGTGCGCCATCCGTGCCATCGCCGGAAGGCCCCGTCCGATCGCCGCCTCACCTCCCTCAAGACGCAGATGCAGCTCGGCAAATGCGTCCTCCGTCAAGATGCCCGTCGGACGGCCGGACGCATCGACGTCGAAGCCCCGCTCCCCGACGAGATCTGCCGCCCGTTCGAGGGCCATCGAGTTCAGCGAACCAATGTGGCAGTCGATTCGGCGCGCGACCACCGCGTGGTCCGTCGAGACCCGGTCGAGGTCGTCCCGAGCGAGGAATCGACGCTCGGGCCATTTCGCCTCGTCCCAGTCGATCCCGACGACCCATCCCCCGCGCGGTGTTGAGGCGGCCGCCTTCCGGAGTCGGGCGAGGGCGTCCTCCAGGTCGCGCGTCCCTCCGAGCCGGGTCCATCCCCTTTCTCCCGCGGAGTCGGCCATGTGCGCGTGGCCGTCGGCGAAACCGGGGACGACGACGGCTCCGCGGAGGTCGACGAGCCGCGTGCCGCGACCGCGCCATCGCTCTGCCTGCGTCGATGTGCCGACGGCGAGCAATCGATCGCCCCGAACCGCGAGCGCCTTCGCCCACGGGCGCTCGCGGGACGCGGTGAAAACCTTGCCGTCGACGAAGACGATGTCCGCGTCTCCGGCCATCTCAGGGCACGTCCCGCAAATCGGCGAGCCGGGAGATCGCCTCTCGCAGCGTCTCCTCTCGTTTCGAGAACATGAACCGCACGTACTGTCGGCCGTCACCTGGGTCGCCATAGAACGAGGAGCCGGGGACGACCGCGACCCGCAGCCGCTCGACCAGGTACATCGCGAACGCCCAGTCGTCGTCGAAGGGGAAGCGTTCGAAGTCGGCCATCACATAGTAGGCCCCTCCAGGGGGCCGGCAGTCGAGACCGGCGTCCCGCAGGCCCTGGACGAAGACGTCCCGTTTCGCCTGATACGAGCGGGCCAACTCCGCGTAGTACGATTCCGGAAGGCCTAGAGCAGCGACGGCAGCGATCTGAAGCGGATGCGGCGCGCCGACGGTCAGGAAGTCGTGGGTCCGGCGCATCGCATTCGCGAGCGTCTTCGGCGCGATGGCCCAGCCGATCCGCCATCCGGTCGCGCTGTAGGTCTTCGAGAGGCCGTTGATTGTGATCGTCCGGTCCGCCATGTCGCCGATCGTCGCGAGCGAAACGTGGCGCGCGCCGTCGAAGACGATGTGCTCGTAGATCTCGTCCGTCACCGCGACGACGTCGTGATCGGTGCAGAGGTCCGCGATCGTCCGGAGCTCATCGCGCGTGAACACCTTACCGGTCGGGTTGTTCGGCGTGTTCAGGATGAGGACCTTGGTGCGGTCCGTGAACGCGGCTTTCAACGCTTCCTCGTCGACGGTCCAATCGGGCCACTCCATGCGCACGTATCGCGGCCGCGCGCCGCTGACGATCGCATCCGGCCCGTAGTTCTCGTAGAACGGCTCGAAGATCACGGCTTCGTCGCCCTCGTTGATCAGCGAGAGCATCGCCGCCATCATCGCCTCGGTCGAACCGCACGTGACGACGAGGTTGGACTCCGGATCTGCGTCGATTCCGTTGAAGGCCTTGGCGCGTCGTGCGATCGCGTCACGCAACTCGCGGGCGCCCCACGTGATCGAGTATTGGTTGTATCCGCCGTCGAGGGCGCGCTTCGCCGCCTCGGTCAGTTCCCGGGGCGGCTCGAAGTCCGGGTAGCCCTGGGCCAGGTTCACGGCGCCGTGGAGCGCCGCGATCCGCGTCATCTCGCGGATGACCGACTCCGGGAATTTCTGCACTCGGTCGGCGACCCGTCGGTCACGAATCGCGATGTCCTCTCGGACGGCCGAACTCGGCGTCGGGATCGATGCCCCCCGCGTCGGAAGGTCGGCGCGCGCAAAAACCTGTCGGACGACCATTAAGAGCGCGCATCCCCATGCGCGCCGCCCGAGGACGCGCGGATGACGGAGCGGTTCTTTGATTTCTGGCGGGTCGACGTCTTCACGGACACGCCGCTCACCGGGAATCCGCTCGCCGTATTCCCGAGGGCGACCGGCCTCTCGACGGTCGAGATGGCGGGCATCGCGCGCGAGATGAATCTCTCGGAGACCACGTTCGTCTTCCCTTCGACGAATCCCGCGGCCCATTACCGCAACCGGATTTTCACGCCGGGCGGCGAGATCCCGTTCGCCGGCCATCCGTCGATCGGCACGGCGTTCGTCGCGGCGATGGAAGGCCTCGTTCCTCACCCCGACGGGTCATCGGTCGTCTACCAGGAACTCGAAATCGGCGTGCTGCCGCTCGAATTGATCTGCGAAGGCGGGCAGGTGAAGAAAGTCATCATGACTCAGGGCGAGCCATCCCTCGGGGCCGAGATCAAGAATGCCGAGCCGCTCGCATCGGCCCTCGGGGTGCGTACGAAAGTCGTCGGCCTGAAGGGTCTCGTCCCCCAGATTGCGGCGACCGGCATCCCGTCCCTCCAAGTTCCCCTCCGATCGGTCGACCTCGTGAAGGGGTTGGATCCGGACATGCGGGCCCTGGGGAGGGTCCTCTCGAAGTTCGGTGAGAAGGTCGTCTGCTACGTTTTCGCCCTCGGCGGCGAGACACCGGGTGCGGCCGTCCACGCGCGGAGCTTCGTCCCGGATCTCGGCATCGAGGACCCGGCGACCGGCAGCGCGGCCGGCGCGTGCGGCGCGTATCTCGCGTCTCGCGGCAAGCTGCCCGGGCCGACCTTCGTGATCGAACAGGGGATCGAGGTCCACCACGCGAGCCGCATCGAGGTGAGCGTCGAGATGGAGGACGGGAAACCGAAGGTCGTGCGGGTCGGAGGCCAATCGATCCCCATCATCCGGGGCAATCTCCGCCTCCCCTGACCCGCAAGCTCGATGGAGGGATCGACGATCGCGACCGGCGCCGAAGTCCAGCTCGTCTACGTGTTTGCGGCGATGCTCGTCGCCGGTTCGGTCCTCCTGGCGTTCCTTCCGGCCTTGCAGCATGCATGGACGTTCGCGGCGTCCCGGCGAATCTTTGCCGCACTCATCGTCCTCATCCTGGCCCTCGGAATCGGCGCGGTCCTCCTCGTGAACTCGGCGATCTCGGATCCGGTCTATTTCGTCCCGATCGCAGGCGTGACTGTGGCGCTGCGCCTGTCCTCTCCGTTCCTTCTGTACCGACGGATTCAGGATCGGGTGGAGGCGACGCGATGGTGGAGTCTTCTCCGGTGGTCCGTCGCGGGCGGTTTCGTCGTGCTCGTCGGGATTCTAATCTATCACCTGCTGGTGCTCGCCACGGGCTCGGAACCGGCCAACGTGGCGGTCTTCAGCGAGAAGCTCATCATGGCCGTCGGGGCGTCGATCCTCATCGTCCGGGCGGGCCTCCGAATCCGGCCGCGGGAGACGACCGAGATGTGGCCGATCTGGTCCGCTGCGGTCCTGTTCGCCCTCGCGTTTGTCGTCGTCCTTCCGTACGCGATTCCAGCGTTCGAACTGGTCTACGTCGTCTCGGGGATCATCGGCTGGTCGATCGGTGTCGTCGCGCTGGTCTACGATCTCTGAACCGGCGGAACGAACTAAGCGCGATTCCGGAGGTGGACCGGCTTACAATTCCACCTTGATGCCGAGCTTCTCCGTGAGTTCCTTGTAGCGGTTCCGGATCGTGACTTCGGTCACGCCGGCGACGTCGGCGACCTCGCGCTGCGTGCGGCGCTCGTTGCACAGGATCGACGCGATGTAGATCGCCGCCGCGGCGACGCCCGTGGGCCCACGGCCCGAGGTGAGTTCCTTATCCTGCGCTTCTTTGAGAATCTCGACCGCCCGCGACTGGACCTCGCCGGTGAGCTTGAGTTCCGAACAGAAGCGGGACACGTAGTCCTGGGGCTTCGTCGGCATCAGTTTGAGCTTGAGCTCGCGGGTCATGAAGCGATACGTCCGGCCGATCTCCTTGCGGCCCACGCGGGACGAATTCGCGATCTCGTCCAGGGTCCTTGGGACGTTGCACTGGCGGCACGCCGCGTACAGCGACGCCGCCACGACGCCTTCGATCGACCGCCCTCGGATCAGGTTCTTGTTCACGGCCTTCCGGTACACCATGGCGGCCGTCTCGCGGACGTTCCTCGGCAGTCCCATCCCACTCGCCATCCGGTCGAGCTCGCTCAGAGCGAACGCCAGGTTGCGCTCCGTCGCGTTGCTGACCCGGATCCGCCTCTGCCACTTCCGGAGCCGATAGAGTTGGGCGCGATTGCGGGTCGGGATCGACTTGCCGTACGAGTCCTTGTTCTTCCACCCGATCGTCGTCGAGAGGCCTTTGTCGTGGATCGTGTAGGTCATCGGTGCGCCCGTGCGCGCGCGCTTCTCGCCCTGCTCGACGTCGAAGGCCCGCCATTCCGGGCCTTGGTCGATCATCTGGTCCGTGAGGACGAGGCCGCATTCCTCGCAGATCAGCTCGCCGCGCTCGTAATCGAACGACAGGTGGCCCGAGTTGCACTCGGGGCATCTAGTGACTTCTTCGGCTTCTTCGATCTTCTTTGTCGGCATGATCTCCCTCAGCAACGAACACGTCGGCTCCAATCAAGGACAGCGAGGCGGCCCCGGCGGGCCGTACGGCCGCGAAGGGCTCGCGGACCGGTCCGAAGACCTTGACCACCCGGCCCAGCGGTCGGTTCCGTTTGTCCCGCACGTCGGCGCCTCGCGAGGGGGCGAACTCGGATCGGACGAGGACCGTCCCGTCGTGGGCGATGTTCTCGACCACGCCGAGCCGCCTCATGCCCCCTCTGACTCGGCCGCTGGCAACGCGTCCCTACTATTTAACGAGAGCGGAATTTATTTGTAGCGGCACCGGCGGCCGGGCCGGTCGAAACCGAGGATCCAGGCCGTCGTCGGGGGTGCGGTGATTTCGTCTTATTAACCTTATTCAAGGTTGATTGTGTTCGATTCCACGAGCTCCCCTGGCCGGTCTTGCGTCTGAGTATGATCCGATCGAGACTGCGCGACGAACGTATTAATCGCGCGCCTCCGATGCCGCGAGGGGAAGCGCGTGAAGATCGTCCCGTTCGAAATGGAGCGATGGCAGTCCACCTGGGAGAACTCCGTCGACTACAATCTCTCGGAGAGCGGAGTTCAGCCGATCCCGCTGCGGGAACTCCTTCGAGACCAGCCCGCAACCGAGCGGTTCCTGGACCATCCGCTCGCATACTCGCAGGGTAACGGTACGCCCGAGCTCCGGTCCAAGATTGCGGACCTGTACCGCGGCGCGACCCCGAACCACGTCCTGGTGACGACCGGTTCGTCGGAGGCGAACCTCCTCGCGATGTGGCACCTCGTCGAACCGGGGGACGAGATCGTGGTCATGCTGCCGAACTACATGGAGAACTGGGGTCTCGTCCAGGCCTTCGGCGGCACCGTCAAACCGCTCCGTCTTCGGGAGGATCGGAAGTGGCAGTTCGATCCGGACGAACTCAGCTCGCTCGTGTCGCGTAAGACGAAGGCGATCGCGATTTGCGATCCGAACAATCCGACCGGCGCGGTCATGGGCGAGGCGCAGCGGAAATCGCTCCTCGACGCGGCCCGGGACACCGGCGCGTGGCTGCTCTCCGACGAAGTGTACCTCGGCGCGGAGCGGGAAGGGCCGCGGACCCAGAGTGTGTGGGGCGACTACGACCGGACGTTGATCGTGAACGGGCTGAGCAAAGCGTACGCCCTTCCCGGGCTGCGCATCGGATGGATCGTCGGTCCGCCGGAGACGGTCGCGACGCTCTGGGGCTACCACGACTACACGACCCTCGCGCCCACATACTTGTCCGACCGGCTCGCGCAGATCGCCATCGCGCCGAAGCGTCGCGAGGAGATCCTGGCCCGAACGCGCTCGATCCTTCAGCGGAACTATCCGATCCTCGCCGACTGGATCCGAGACCATGGCTCCCTCTTCTCCTACATCCCTCCGACCGCGGGCGCGATCTGTTTCCTCCGATACTCACTCCGGATCAACTCCTCGGACCTCGCGTGGCGGCTCCTGAAAGAGAAATCCACCCTCATCGTGCCCGGCGACCACTTCGGGATGGACGGCTACATCCGGATCGGCATGGGGGACGCCTCTGCCTACCTCACGCAAGGACTGGAGCGGATCGATGCGCTGCTCCGAGAGCTCCGGGCCGAGAAAGGGAAGACGTGATGGAAGTCCTTCTCCTGTCGGAACGGGAGATCCGCGATCTGATCGAGCCCGCGGAAGCGCTCCCCGCGGTCCGGGACGCGTTCGTCCGGATGGCCCGAGGCGAGGCGATCCTCCCGGGCGTCATCCACCTCGACATCCCGAAGTCGGGGGCCGAGGTCCACGTGAAAGGGGCCCACCTTCAAGGGTCGCGGTCCTTCACGATCAAGGTCGCCTCCGGATCGTACGCCAACCCGGACCGGGGCCTTCCGACCGGGAGCGGCATCGTCCTCGTCTTCGACGCGACGACGGGCTTCCCGCAGGCGGTCCTGTTCGACAACGGCTACCTCACGGATCTCCGGACGGGCGCGGCGGGCGCGCTCGCGGCGGATTCTCCTCGCGAAGCGCCAAGTCGAGCGCATCGGGATCGTCGGGGTCGGGACGCAGGCGCGCTTCCAGCTCGCCGCGATCCTCGGCGTGAGGAAGCCGGAGCGCGTCATCGCCTTCGGGCGGTCCGAGGCGAAGGCGAGCCGCTACGCCCAGGAGATGGAGAAGCGTCACGACGTTCGGGTGCTCCCCGCGAAGACGGTCGAACAGGCGGTGCGCGGCTCCGACGTCGTCATCACAGCGACGCCATCTCGCGAGCCACTCGTTCACCCCGAATGGGTCCTGCCGGGGACCCACATCACGGCCGTCGGTGCGGACAGTCCGGACAAGCACGAGCTCGACGTCCGGGTGCTCGGAAAAGCCGACAAGGTCGTCGCGGATCGCCTCGATCAATGCATCCGCATGGGGGAAATCCATCATGCCGTCGAGGCGGGTGTGTTCCGCCCCGCGGACGTCTACGGGGAACTCGGCGAGATCGCGGCGGGACTGAAGCCCGGTCGAACCTCGGATGACGAAATCACGGTCGCCGACCTGACCGGCGTCGGGGTGCAGGACGCTGCGCTGGCTGAACTCGTGGTCGTCGCCGCCGCGCGGCAAGGGGCGGGAAGAGCCCTCGAGATCTGAAGGCGGAGCCGATGCGGCGCCGGATCGTCCTCGTCGGTTTCGGGAATGTGGGCCGGGAGTTCACGCGACTCCTCCTCGAGCGGCGGTCCAAGCTGACCCGTGCGTTCGGACTCGATGCGTCCATCGTCGCCATTCTCACGGCCCGGCACGGTTGCGTCGAGAATTCACGTGGAATCGATTTGCGGAAGGCGCTCCGCTTGGCCGACGCGGGCGTCTCCCTCGAATCAATCGGCCGCGGGATCTCGCGAACGGCACCGGAATACATCCGCCAGGCCCGGGCCGACATCGTCATCGAGCTCACTCCGCTGCGGATCGGCCCCCGACAGATTGCCGTCGAACACGCGCTCGCGGCGCTGCACACCGGCAAGCATCTGATCACCGCGAACAAAGGCCCGGTCGTGTACCACTATCGTCGCTTGCGCGAAATCGCCCGCCGGAATCGTGTCGGATTCCGCTATGAAGGGACCGTGATGGACGGAGCGCCCGTGTTCAACTTGTTCCAAGAGGCCCTTCGCGGAGCGCGGATCGAATCCTTCGAAGGAATCCTGAACAGCACGACGAACCTCGTCCTCTCCGAGATCGAGGCCGGTCGGACCTATGCCGACGGCGTCGAGGCGGCGCGGCGAATCGGATTTCTGGAGACGGATCCGTCGATGGACCTCGACGGATGGGATGCCACGGTGAAGGCGTGTCTCCTCGCGAACGTGCTGATGGGCGGCCGGCTCCAACCCGAGCGCGTCCCGCGGCAAGGGGTCTCGTCCATGCCATCCGACGCCGTTCGGACCGCCGTAGCCGAGGGGAAGCGCGTCAAGCAGGTCGCCCGGGGATGGCGGGATGGACGTGCCGTGCGAGCGGCGGTGTCCCTCGAGGCGATCGGCCCGGATCATCCGCTGTTCTCGGTGAATGGCACCTCGAGTTCGCTCGTCGTCCGGACCGACATGCTCAAGGAATTTCAGATTGTCGAACGGGATCCGGGGTTGCGCCAAACCGCGTTCGCGGTGTACTCCGACTTGATCGCGATCCACGAAGGCCGTCTCCTTCCGTGAGCACGCTTATATCGCGCGGACCGGATGGGCCGACGATGCGGGTCGTCCTCGGGGGGACGTTCGACATCCTGCACACAGGGCACGAGGCGCTTTTGCGCGCCGCGTTCGAAGGCCGGCCCGAGCGCGTGTTGATCGGCCTGACGACGGACCGGTTCGCCCGCGAGTCGCGGAGCCGCGTGAATCCGTACGCCACCCGCGAGCGGAATCTCAAGCGTTTCCTGGCCGCTCGGAAGTGGCGTCCGGCGAAGATCGAGCCGATCGACGATCCGTACGGCCCGGCGGACGACCTCCCGGATCTCGAGGTGATCGTCGTATCGGCCGAGCGTCATCCGGTCGCGGTCGCACTGAACGAGACCCGGGCGGCAAAGGGCCTGCGCCCTCTCGAAATCCGCGCGGTACCCATGGTCCTCGCGCAAGACGGCCTGCCGATCGCCTCCCGACGGATTCGAGCCGGCGTCATCGACCGAACCGGCCGACGGCTGACCCCGCTGCGCGTCCGCGTCGGCACGGACAACCCGGTCAAGGTCCGCGCCGTCCGGCGAGTGATGGCGGGCCTTTCGGTGCGGGCCCGCGTACAGCGTGTGCACGTGCGGACCGATGTCCCCGAGCAGCCGGTCGGAGAGGAAGCCCTCACGGGCGCCGTGAATCGAGCGAAGGCGGCGATCGGCACCGGCGACCTCGGCGTCGGAATCGAGGCCGGACTCGTGTGGTCCCCGACCATCGCCGACTATTTCGACGTCCAATACGCCGCCGTGGTCGATCAGGCGGGCCACGTGACCGTCGGGCACGGACCGGGGTTCACGTATCCGCCGCGCATCCTCGAGAGCGTCAAGGCGGGCCGGACGGTCGGGAAGGCGATGGCGCGGCTGACCGGCATTCGCGGCATCGGTTCGAAGGAGGGCGCGATCGGCTACCTCACGGAACGTCGGCTCGATCGGGACGATCTTACGGAATCTGCCGTCCTCATGGCGATGGTCCCGCGGATCCGGCGGGAGCTGTACGCCCGAGGCGTCCCGCCCCGCTAGGCCATGTACATGGGCTGGACGGCGCAACGGCCGCACCAGATCGCGTTGAACACGACGATGTTGTCGGCGCGGCCCTCGGCGGCCCATCCGCTCACGAATCGGTTCGCCCTCGTGTGGTCCGGGCACACCCCGGCCCCGCAGAACCGGCAAATCGCGCGCGCGTTCTTCTCGCAGTAGTAGCAAATCATACCGTCCGTATGCGAGGCCCGGCGGAATATCCTTCCGGACCGCACAAACTTTTTAGTCCTCCCACCGTTCGGTGCATGGGGCTCCTCCTCCATGCCGGCCAAGATCGCAATCAACGGATACGGGACGATCGGCAAGCGCGTCGCCGACGCGGTCGCGTTGCAAGACGACATGCGCCTCGCCGGCGTCGCGAAGACGAAGCCGGACTTCGAGGCGAAGCTCGCAGTGCGCAAGGGATATGCCGTGTACGCCGCGAACAAGGACGCGCTCGCGAAGTTCGAGAAGGCCGGCGTGAAGGCCGCGGGCATCCTCGACGATCTCGTCGGCGAGGCGGACCTCGTCGTCGACTGCACGCCCGAGGAGAGCGGCTACAAGGCCCTCTACGAAAAAGCGGGTGTGAAGGCGATCTGGCAAGGCGGCGAGGAGCACACCCTCACGAACCTGTCCTTCAACGCGGCCGCGAACTACGCCGACTGCGTCGGCGCCTCGTTCGTCCGAGTGCCGTCGTGCAACACGACGGGGCTCATCCGCACGCTCTACCCGCTCGACGCCCACATCGGCGTGGAGAAGGTCCTCGCGGTCATGGTGCGCCGCGCGACGGACCCGGGCGATTCGAAGAAAGGTCCCATCAACGCGATCGAGCCGGAGCTCGAGATGCCGAGCCATCACGGCCCGGACGTCCAGAGCGTCCTCCCGGACCTGGACATTCACACGATCGCCGTGAAGGTGCCCACGACGATCATGCACCTGCACACGCTCGCTGTGGACCTGAAGAAGTCGGCCGACGCGACCCAGATCCTGGACGTCTGGAAACGGTTCCCCCGAATCATGTCGGTCTCAGGCGGCGATGGCATCAAGTCGACGGCCCAGATTATGGAAATGGCCCGAGACCTCTCCCGGAGCCGCTCGGACCTGTACGAGATCGCCGTGTGGCGGGACGGCGTCCATGTCGTCGACGGCAAGCGGCTGTACTACTTCCAGGCGGTCCACCAGGAGTCGGACGTCGTGCCCGAGAACGTGGACGCGATCCGGGCCCTGCTCGAGCTCGAGAAGGACGGCCGGAAGAGCATGGAGAAGACCGACCGCTCCCTCGGCATCGGAATCGGCAAATGAGTCCGCCAACGAGGGCCCGTCTGGCCCGGGTCGCTAGTCCTTCCGCTCCAGACGCTGAATCCGCTTCGTCGCCCGCTGGATGGCGCCCATCAGCGCGTGGAACTCCCATTTGGTCGGCACTGCACGGCCGATGAGACGACGGAACATGACTTGCGTCCGCGCCCGTTTGTGGACCGGGTAGTTTGTCACAGCGAGCAACGACTTGAACGCCTCATGGAGTTTCTCTTTCTCCATCCCGGATGCTTCTCGCCTCCCGTGCTTCATCGCCCCTGCGGCGAGAAGTTCGTACAACAGGATCGTCACAGCATGCGACAGGTTCAAAATCGGATATTCCTCGGAGGCGGGAATCGTGACCAGCAAGTCGCAGCGCCGCAGTTCGTCTTCGAGGAGACCGAAGTCTTCCCGCCCGAAAAGCAGCGCGATCCGTCCGTCCTTCTTCGCGACGCGAGATGCGGCCTCTCGCGGAGTCAGGGAGATTCGAGCGAAGCGCTTTTCGCTCTTTGTGTCTACACCCGACGTTCCAATGATTAGGTCGGTTCCCTTCAATGCGGCATCGAGGTCGCCGACCGTGCGCGCGGATTCGAGGACCTCAATACCCCGCATCGCCCGCTGCCGGGATTCGTCCGCCAAGCGGCAGGGATTCACGAGGACGAGCTCCGCGACACCGAAGTTCTTCATCGCCCGCGCGACCGCGCCGACGTTTCCCTCGTTCTTCGGCTCGACGAGGACGACGCGGAACGTCGGCACACTGCGGTCGATATATCGTAACGGAGATATGCCTTGGCATGAGGGTCGCGCTCAAGATTGCGTACGACGGCCGCGCGTTCTTCGGCCACCAGCGCCAACCGGACCGGCGGACCGTCGAGGGAGAGTGCCTCGCGGCATTACGGGCGGGCAAGATCCTCCGCGATCCGAAGGCGTCGTTTTTTCGAAGCGCGAGCCGGACGGATCGGGGAGTGAGCGCCGTCGGGAATGTGATCGCCTTCGATTCCTCCCTCCGAGGCGACGCGGTCGTCGGCGCCTTCAACGACCGGGCGCGAGGGGTTTGGGCGTGGGCGTATTCCGAAGTGCCACCGGGGTTCCATCCGCGACACGCCGTCGAACGGTGGTATCGATACCACCTATACGCCGACCTACCGGTCGACTTGCTCCGCGAGGTCGGCGCGCTGTTCCTGGGCGACCGCGACTTTCGGTCGTTCACCTCGGAGCCGCCCACCGGCCCGTTCGCCCTCAATCGATTGGAGGTCGCGCGCGACGAAGATGCGATTGTGATCGACGTGCGCGCCGGAAGTTTTCGCCGCGGCATGGTCCGTCGAATCGTTGCGGCGATGGTCGCGTTCGCAAGAGGCGAAGTCGCCCTCGATACGGTGCGAGCCGCGCTTGAAGGAACGCGACACGACTTCGGCCTCGCTTTGGCGCCGCCCCTGTTCCTGATGGACGTCACGTACGGGTTTCCGTTTCGCATCGTCCGGAAGCCGAAGGCGTTCGACGAATGGAGCGCTCTCGAGATCGATGCGTCGCTCCGCTTACGGTGGCTTCGTTCGATTCGGGCGTCCGTTCTCCCCTCGAATTCGTGCGAATCAAGCCGGGCGTGACCGGCTGGTTCGCGTATCTTTCGTACAAAAAGGAGTTCGAGAATCGTACCAAAATCAGTTCGTGGACCCGACGATCCGCGAGTTGTCACACCCGGAGAAAAGCGTATTCGCGGCGACTCAGACTCGATGCGAACGTTACTCGGACAAACGTATTTATACGGTTCGAACACTTCGGCCGACCAATTCGACTCCGGGAGGAGGAGAGTGAAATGAGTATCTTGCTATCGCGCGCGATGGCGCTGAGGACGCTCGTCGTTGTGTTCGCGGTGTTGGTCTCCGCGTTCGCAATGTTGTGGAGCAGCCCGAACGCTGCCGCGGCCTCTGCGCGCACGAACTTGGTCATCGGTTTGCAGAACGACATGGTCAACATGAACCCTTTCGATCCGTCAACCAATAGCGTTTGGAAGGCGTATCAGACTCAGTATAACTTTGAATCGCTGTTCACGTACGACCCGAATTACCAGCTCTATGCGGACTTGGCCGACCCTGCCGCTGCGTGTCCTGCGGGCACGTCTGTTGCGGTGCCAGGGTCGTGCATTGACCCCAGCAAGCTCAACGTCACAGTCAATCTCCGTACGGGCGTTACCTTCACAGACGGCCAACCGTTCACGGCCGACGACGTTGTCTTCGGGTACCAGACTCTACCTTGGTCCACCCTAGCAACCGACATCGTCAGCGCGATTTGGTGGGACCATCCGGTTGCTCCACTGTGGAACGCGACCGCCAATGGCGGGACATGCGCAGCCACGAAGTGCGTTTCTCACCTCGGAATTTTCAAGACGAGCGCATCCCAGGTTCGGTTCCAGCTCACCCCGCACACGGTGCCCGGGGTCACGAACGGAGGCTATGCTCTCATATTCTATGACACCCTCGTACTTCCGATCATTCCGGCCCACGTCTGGAAGAACCACCTTCAGACGACGGCCCAGATCAACTACTCCGATCCCGCACTCGGCAACGTCGCGGATTCCTGGGACCAATCCCTCGATTTCAGCTTCGGCGCACCCGGCCAATACGATGCGACGATCGGCACCGGTCCGTTCATGATGGTAACTTGGACCCGGAACGCCGGATCCAAATCGGTCGTCTATCCGAACTACTGGGGTAAGAGCCAGGCCCACCTCTGGGCAGGTACTTCGTACGGGTTCTTCCCGAAGTACGTGACGGAGTTCGACTTCATCGTTTACGGCAGCTTGGACGTCGTCAGCCTGTCCTTACAGCAAGGAACGATCGATACGCTGCTTTGGTCGTTGACTCCCGGTTTCGTGAACGTCGTGTCGTCGAACCCGGCGGTCACCGTGCAGACCGTGACCGACTCGGGCTTCTTCTATCTCTCGTTCAACATGCGCCAGGCACCGTGGAACGATCTGTGCCTGCGGCAAGCGATTTCGATGGCGATCGACAAGAACTACATCGTGAACACGCTGATGGGCGGGTATGGAATTCAGGGGTACACCCCGATCTCGATCGCAAACCCGACGTACGTGAACCCGTCCGCGCAGCCTCCGTCGTACGACCAGGCCGGCATTGACACGAAACTGAACAACTGCGGGTACACGATCGACCCGGCCACGGGCTTCTACCGGACGCCGAGCGGACAGCCGATCACGGCGACAATCTTGACCCCGCCCAAAGACTACGACCCCGTTCGCGCGGACGCCGGCATCATGATTTCGAACAACCTCAAAGCCGCGCACCTCAACATCGACGCGGCGCCGACGAGCTTCGACACGATCGTTGCGAAGGCCTTCACCCGGCCGGTGAACTTCCAGATCTACGTCCTCGGATTCTCGCTGCCGCTGTTCCCCGAGACGTACATCTGCTCGTTCTTCTGTTCGAACTACGACGTGAACAAGAATCCCGCAGGATCGAACTCGGCCGGATACTCAAACCCCGCGGTCGATGCGCTGATCAATCAGGCGTTGTACACGACCAACACTACGGACCGCGTCAACTTGGTGAAGCAGGTCGAGGCGACCGTGGCCGCGGACATCCCCTGGAACATCCTCTACTACCGCAAGAACGTGGTCGCGTGGCGCAACGATGCGTGGGAAGGCTGGGTCCTTTACCCGAACGGGAACGCCCAGTTCAACTTCTACAGTGTCGTGAACATCCACCCGGCATCGGTCGCGACCGGTGGCGGCGGCTTCGTCGGCCCGCTCACCGTGGCCACGTCGATGCCTGACCAGGTCTTCTACCGACAGACCGTGCCCATCGCTGTCTTCGCATCCCAGAACGGGGCGCCCGTAAGCGGAGCCACGGTGGCCCTGACGATCCGGTTCGGTGCCCTCTCCGTGAATTTCACGGGGACAACGGACTCGCACGGTAAGTACAGTACATCGTGGACCGTGCCGCTGATCCAAGGGTCGGGCACAGCCACGGCGACGGTGACTTACCAGGGCGTGACCGCGACCAATACGAAGACCATCGAGAGCACGATTGGGCCACCGATGCCATCGGCTCAGCTCGCGCTATCGACCGCGACGCCTGTGATCCTCACCGGCGGGACCGCCCAGATCAAAGCGACCGTGACGGACTCGTCCGGGGCGGGAATCGCGAACATGGCAATCTCGATTGAAAAGAACCTCACCGCCGGCGGAATCAGCCCGCTCACTGCCACGACGGACGGTTCGGGTGTCGCGACATTCACCTACACCGCGCCGGCCGCCAGTGCGTTCGTGAATAGCCAGTTCACGGACATCGTCCGGGCGCACATCTCCGTGCTGAACACGCTCGCCGTCGAGACTCAGTCGGCCCAGATTGTGATCGTGACGCAGAACAACGCCGCTCCGATTTGGGACATTGTCTCGCTCTCGCAGCCTGCGTTGGGCTCTCAGTTCCACGTCATCGGGGCCACGCCGAGCGCCTTGGTCGTAAACGTCACGAGCTTTGCAGGAGCTCCAATCGTGGGAGTGGACGTCGATCCCATCTTCAGCGACGCATGGAACTTCACCGTGACCGCTACGGCCGTCGGATCGAACAAGACGGACGCCCTAGGGCAAGCTCGGTTCACGGTCGCGGCGACGCCGAACGCACAGACGCTCCTGAACACGACGACGATGCCACTGACGTTCCAAGTCCGGGGCGTGGTGTTCTCGACTTCCGACACCATTCTCATGAACTTGGCGAACCCGACCAGCACCGGATATGGTGGCTATCTCAGCCTCAATGCCCGCGCGATGTCGTATGCGCCCGCCCCAGGCTCGAATGGAGTGGCCCTCCACTTGTTCGACAAGGCCGGACTGCCCGTCTCAGGTATCCCAGCGATGTTCAAGATCGATTACGGCGACTTCGGCCTCGCGGCCCAGTTCGTCATGGCCATCGACTATAGCTGCCCGGTGACCTGCCCGACCTACACGCAGACCGATGGGAGCCTGGACCTGAACTCGTTCGGCCAAGCCTCCCTCGGAGGCTCGTTCCAGAGCAGCGTCGGCCAAGACTGGAACTATGGCGTTGAGAATTTCATCAACGACTTCGAGGTCGTCGAGTGGGACGTCAACTTCGCCACGGGCGTCAACTACGATGCCTGCAAGGCCGGCGGAAGCGCGCTTG
>WNGG01009529.1_pt1 | contig 19827 bp, 18 predicted proteins | sample 5400661 | NCBI WGS metagenome assembly WNGG01 (sample SAMN13153372, study PRJNA577476) | soil metagenome | isolation source: 100 cm soil or saprolite under Garry oak tree replicate 1 | place: USA:California | collected 2016-06-15
TATGCTGCCACTTTGTCGTTGTCCATACTGGTCTTCCAGAAACGTTCGCGGCTGCGGCGCAGGTACCAGTTTGATAAGTCCTCCAGGAATTCCTGTAGTGCTGCTGTTGGCTTCGAGGTATCGTATTGATCCAGACCATTGGTAACTTCCCGAATTGTTTGCTGCAACTCGGAGAGAATCCAGCGATCTAGCTCACTACGCCTTGATGCAGGCAACTGGTGTTGCGTGGGATCGAATGCATCGATGTTTGCATAGGTCACAAAGAAACCGTATACGTTCCAGAGCTTGTCCAGCGCCCTGCGCACCAGAATCCATTTTTCGCTTAATCGTACGGGAAGGCCTGTCTCTACAGACCTTTCAATATCCTCATCCGTAGGGATGCGGGGGAAGTTGAGGTTCTGCTCGGGGACGTGGGTGGCAAAGAGCCAGCGCATCGTATCTGAACCGACCCGTTCAGCCACCTCGTCAAAGATGACGAGGTTGCCTTTTGACTTGTGCATAGGTGTGCCATCTTCACCCATAAGTGTGCCGTAGCCAAAGAGCGTTTTAAATGGCGTCGTATCCTCTAAGACGGTGCTCATAACCAGTAGTGAGTAGAACCAGTTTTTAAACTGGCCTGGGAATGACTCGGTTACAAAGTCGGCGGGGAACCATGGTTCCCAGTACTTACGATTTGTGCGATAGTGAAGCGTCGAAAACGGGACAATGCCTGCATCCAGCCACGGGTTGCCGACATCTTTGATGCGTGAAACCTCATTGCCGCACTGTTGACACTTGATTATTACCGCGTCCACCCAGGGGCGGTGAGGCGAATGGCCCTCGAACTCCTCCCAACCTTCTACGGCTCGTTCCTTCAACTCCTGCTTGCTACCGATGACCTCGAATGTGCCGCACCGAGGACAATCGTAGATGGGCAAGGCCAGTCCCCAGTAGCGTTTTTTGGAGATCATCCAGTCGTCCATATTGCGCAACCAATCCAGTTCGCGCTCCAAGCCAAAAGCTGGAATCCAGGTGGCTTCGCGCACAACATCCATGATTTCATAGCGCAACTGATCCATAGAGATATACCATTCATCGACCAGGCGGAAGATCAGTTCCGTCTTACAACGCCAGCAGACCGGATAGCGGTGCTTGTAGGTCTGCGGGCGGTAGAGCAGCCCTTTTTGGGCAAGGTTCTCTGCAATGTGTTGCCCTACGTCAGCGGCCGTTTGCCCGGTTAGCCAATCGAAGCCTACCAGGTAGACACCAAATTCGTCCATAGGTGCAATGACTGGCAGATTAAATTCCTTCGAGAGGGCAAAGTCTTCGCGACCGCAGCCAGGAGCGATATGCACGATGCCCGTACCCTCAGTGGCGCTCACTTCTTTCCATGGAATGATCGTATGAACGATACCCTGTTGTGCAGGAAGTTCGTCGAATGGGCCGCGATACTTCCAGCCTACCATGTCACTCCCCTTTAACGTTTCCACCACATGATAGTCTCCCTTGTCACGACCCTTAAGTGCTCTTAATAGAGGTAAGAGTGCCTCAGCGAGGTAGTAGTACTCCCCGTCCTGGGCTACTTTCACATACGGCAAATCTGGATGCACCGCGGCAGCAACATTGGCCGCCAGTGTCCATGGAGTAGTAGTCCAGGCCAGCAGGTATTCTCCTGGCCGATCTACTAAAGGAAAGCGCACGTACAGGCTAAGATGGCTGGTTTCTTTGTAATCCTCCGATAATGTTTCCATATTAGAGATGCCGGTGGCACAGCGCGGGCACCAGGTCATCACATCATGCCCTTTGTAGATCAGGCCACTTTCAAAGCACTTCTTGAGGAAAGACCAGATGGTATAATTATTCTCGTCTGAGAGCGTGTAGTAGTCATTACCCCAATCCATCCAATAACCCAGGCGGATTGATTGTTCGATCATGCGCTTTGCAAATCTGAAAACACGCTCTTTGCACATCTCCACGAATTCAGCGATACCAAAGGCTTCGATATCGAGCTTGGATTTGAAGCCAAGTTCCTTTTCAACTTCGACCTCAACCCATAAGCCCTGGCTGTCAAAGCCGTTCTGATAGCGCTGCTTGTATCCCTGCATGGTTTGGTAGCGCTGGTAGATGTCTTTATATGTCCTTCCCCAAGCATGGTGAACACCCATTGGGTTATTCGCAGTAATGGGACCATCCAGAAATGAGAACTGCTTCTCGCTACGGTCATTATGATGGAGGTATCGCTGTAGTACATCGTGTTCTTCCCACCACTTTTGGACGGATCGTTCCAGCGCTGGATAATCAACCCGGTCTGCTGCTGTCACCGAGCGGAATACGCTTGTTCTTACTGACATGAATAGTCTCCTCTTTGTCAGGTTCTTTCTGTAGTGTTAGCCTACTAACCGAATCTCTAGTCGTTTGTTTATCTTGCCTTTATTCTCAGTTTTCGTAATGTTAATGCCGCCGACTTCCTTGGTTGCCCTGCCTCGACGGGTATCTGCTGCGGTCGCTCCTGGCCGCCTGTGAGACTGATTCGCCTCGGGCGGGCCGCTTCATTTACGGGCAGCAGAATCGTGAGGACCCTGTTCTGGAACTTTGTTTGGACATTGTTGATATCGATGGGCCTGGGGAAGGTGATCGTCCGTTCAAACGTGCCGGAGGGTATTTCCTTCAAGAGCCAGTTGTGCCCGCATACGGCTTTCAAGAATGGCCCAGGACTTTTTTCTTCTCCCTACAAAGTATATGGCGTAGAGATCCTTTTGTCAAGTATAAATAGTAAATTCATCTACTATTTATACAAACAAAATCTAATTTTCTATTGATAAATGTATATTGCAGAGCTAGCACTTTGGATCTCCCAGGTAAGCTAATCATGCTTGACTTTGAACCTCTCAATCCGGCGGGAGGCCGCAATCCTCGCAAAGCGGCTATTCTAGAGGAAAAATATGTTTTTGTTTCGTATAAATAGTAGATGAGATTATATTAATACTTGACAAAGGGGCTTCTACGCCATATACTTTGTACGGTGAACAGTCACTCTATCCAGGTAGAGTTCTCTGCAGATCTTGCAGACTGCAAGCAAGCACACACCCATCTCCAACTCACTCCAGCTGGGTATCAAGCGAGCTGGCAGATGCGCTAGGCCTCTTGCCCATCACGGTCGTGATTCCGTTGACGGGCCAGAAGCCCGGCAATGAGCATACGTCCCATCCGCAAAGATGAAGAAGGAAGATAAGCAAGGAAAGGAGACACGCATATGGCAGTGAGTTTCGATACTGATGAAAATACACAGAGAAATGTGCTGGAAGAGTTGAAGTGGGATACACACGTGCAGCCCAACGAAATCGGGGTAGTGGTCAAAGATGGGATCGTTACCCTGACGGGTTTGGTCGATTCGTACCTGAAAAAGCCCGCAGCGGAGGAGGCTGCGCACCGCGTTCTTGGTGTCAAGGCGGTCGCCAACGATATCGAGGTGCGCCTGCCCGGCTTTGCCGAACGCACCGATGCCGATCTCGCCGCTGCTGTGCTGGGCGCCCTGAGGTGGGATGCAGCGATTCCGGCTGACAAAGTTGATGTGACGGTCAGTCAGGGCTGGGTGACGCTCAAAGGCGAGGTCGATCATTACTTCCAGAAGCGAGATGCCGAACCAGCTATAGATCGCCTCTCCGGCGTCAGAGGAGTCAGCAATCTCCTCACGGTCAAGCCTCAACCGGTACCACAGGATCTGAAGTCGCAGATCCAGAAGGCGCTGGTGCGCAATGCGCAGACGGATGCCAGTGGGATCACGGTCGAGGTGCAGGGCAGCGAGGTCATCTTGCGGGGAACGGTCAGTTCCTACGCGGAGAAAAAAGCAGCGGAGGAAACGGCCTGTTCCGCCTCGGGGGTTACTGAGGTGCATAACCGTATGATAGTCTCGCTCCCCGCGTAATGCCGACGAGATGGTTCCCTGACGGTAATGAGAGCATTTTCTCCCCGACGAGTCTCTCCAGCAAGGAGCCAGGACTCGCCGGGAAGAAGAAGGCACATAAAAGTCTCGGTGTCGAGCACTCAAAAAGTGATACGCACAACCAGCTAAGTCGCGTCGCCCAGAGAACAACAGGAGAAGGAAGGGTCCATCTTGCGCCACGTACCCTGAGACGACTGAACATCTGCGCATGATATACTAAGGCACAATATGAGCAAAGCGAAAGAAGAGCAGAGGTGAGACAATGAGTGAAGGATTCTTCTCGCGCGGGTTTCGTGGCCGCCGCCAGCCGAGCGACACGAGCGGCAGACTCCCGCCAGGACAATATCTCGAGCGCGGCTTTCCGGTGCTTTCGGCAGGGCCGACGCCGCATACGAAGCTCTCGGCCTGGGACTTCTCCATTGTAGGGGAAGTCGATCAGCCCAAACGCTGGAGCTGGGACGAATTTCGTTCCTTGCCCCGCGAGACGGTGACCAAAGACATTCACTGCGTGACCAAATGGTCGAAGCTGGACACCCACTGGGAAGGCGTCTCCCTCGACACCCTGCTCGCACAGGTCACGTATGACGCCAGCTACATGATTGCCTTCAGCGATGGGGGCTATACCACCAACCTGCCCCTGGAAGAGGTGTTGGAAGGGAAGGCCTGGGTGGTCGACACCTATGACGGGCAGCCCCTGGCACCCGAACACGGTGGCCCGGCACGCCTGCTGGTGCCTCACCTCTACTTCTGGAAGAGCGCCAAGTGGGTGCGGGGTCTGCGCCTGGTCGACGAGGATGAACCGGGCTTCTGGGAGTCGTTGGGCTATAATAATCACGGAGATCCATGGAAAGAAGAACGGTACCAGGGCGACTAAGCTGGCAACTCGGTGAAGTGGTGGCCACCCAGGCAGAAACGCCCGCTGACGTTTATCTGTGGCCCCACCCCGTTCGTAGAAACCGCCGCCGCGAGTTTCGTGGCACTAGGACACGAACCGGCCCGAGTCAAGACCGAACGATTCGGACCGACAGGAGAAGCATGATGGAGAATAAGCTAGATGGTAACGCCGCCGGGGGCATCCTGCAAGTGGTCTTCCCCTTTGACATGACGCTCGTCCAGGCCACCTGTGCGGGTTGCGGCGCCACCAGTGCCGTTGGGGCGACTGCCGCCTACATGCATGGGATGGGGACAGTCGTACGCTGCCAGTCCTGCGACACGGTGCTCATCCGCATTGCGCAGGCCAAGGGACGCTACTTCCTGGATATGCGGGGCATACGCGTCCTCGAGATAGGTGCCGAGTCCTAGTCAGTCTTCCTGGTCTCTGCCTATCACTTCGTTCACGGGAGGACTGCCAATGCACGTGGCACAAAGTGGGATCTTCGCGGCTCGTGACGGGCTCGCACTCCTCTCTGGAGTTCGATCTGCTTGAGCAGGCCGACCCGGGCGCGTTGGTGCAGGCAATTGCCAATCTGCGGGAACCCCACACGACGACTGGAGGAGTCAACCTGGAGGTCGGCTTTCGGCCCTCTCCCTGGAGGCTCGTTGCGCCACAGGAGCTGCCAGCGGGGGGTGAGCGACTTCGATCAGGAAGTGCGCGGTGTTGATGGGTACAGCATGCCTGCCACCCAGCATGACCTGTGGCTCTGGGTGGTGGACCGTGCTTACGGTAAGGTCTTTGATGTGACGCGGGAGTACGACGGCGGGGATGATCGCCGCCATCAACAGTGTGCTGGTGGGGACCTTTGTGGGCCTACTGCTGTCTGGCCTGTTCACCTTCCCCTTGCTGGTCTGTACGAGCGCTGGAGTCGTCACCTTCCTGGTGAGCTTTAGCCTTCATCAACGCTATCAATGGGGCCAATGGAGGCGCCTGGAGGAGAACCTGGCGGCCCTCTTTCCAAGCCAGGAGCAAGGAGTAGAACGAGCTGAGCCGTGTCGAACCAACTGGAAGAAAGGATACAAATAGATGGCAATTGACCTGGCTGTCATGAGAAAGCGACTTGAAGAGAAGCAGGCTGAAATTCAGCAGCATATCGCGACATTGACTGGAAGCCTCGCGCCCCCCGCAGATGCCATCCAAACCAGTTATGACGTTGAAGAGCGGGAAGAAGAGGCAGTGGATCTCCAGGAAACAGACGTGGATCAAGCTATTCTGGACAATGAGAAAACGTTGCTCGCCGAAGTACAACAGGCACTGGCACGCATCGAGAATGGGACATATGGTATCTGTAGCAATTGCGGGCAGCCAATCCCTGAAAAACGGCTGGAGGCTATTCCCTGGGCCACCTTGTGCCTGACCTGCGAGCCGGAGCTGGGGTCTGAGGGATGAGAACACGGTCTACTCAATTTTGTCGACCGTGATCACGCGAGGGAACCCTGTGTGAGCGGCCCCCAGCGATTTCCTGAAAAAGCGCTGGGCTGCCTGAGCGTCACGAGTACTGCTCAGAAAAAACTCGATGGTCTGTCCACAGGAATCCACCGCTCGATAGAGGTACATCCAAACGCCCTTGACCTTCGCATAGGTCTCATCCATGCGCCACGAGTCGGTCGTTCCTTTGAGATGCAGTCGGCAACGTTTCTCTCGTTCAGGAGCATAATGCTGTATCCAGCGGAAAATAGTGGTATGGTCGACTTGCAAACCTCGTTCTGCCATTCTCTCTTCCAGGTCGCGATAGCTTACAGCGTATTTGAGAGACCAGCGCACGCAGAGCAAAATGACCTCTGCCTCGAAATGGCGCCATGTGAACAGGGGTTGCATGGCTATCACACATCCTCATCTCGTCTTTTCAGAGCAGCTTGAAGCAATGTACTACTCGTCTGAGACGGGTCAGCTCCCTTCCTCAAGATCTGCTGAATGAAGGGATCACGGACCATCTCCCACAAGCCATCAGAACAGAGCAACAAGGTATCACCCGGCTGGAGTCGCTCTCTGAATGAATCGCCTGGTATTACTTCTTCTGCGCCCAGGCTGCGATAAATCTGGTTCCGCTGGGGGTGGTTGTAGATGTCAAGCGAGCAATGTATCTATAAATAAGCGCAAACGTCGTGTTTCACAGGAGACTAACTCCCTAAGAGGTATCATAGCATGTGAGTTCGCGCCATGACAAACACAAGCATTGCCGCACGCATCTGGCTTCCAGTGGTAGACAGGTAGCTGGACTCCCCGTTCATGACGATGCTCATGCCGTTTTCATGACGCTTTCCTGTGTCTACCTTACGTGAAAAATGCACGAAATAAACGTGAGCGTTGAAGCGTTTTTCTTCCCGCCGGCTTCCAGGCAAATGAGCTTATGTCAAGCCTTCAGCCCCACAGTCTTACAACAGATGTCCTTTGTAGCCAGTACAGGGAAGATAGCCCCTGGAACAATGTCAGATCGCATATGAAATCCTCAACAGTTGGATGCGCGTCACCGGGTTACGTCTCAATGGGTAGCAGCCGGCGTTCTCATAGCGGCCTCAGCCAACGTGCCGCGCCAGGAATCCTCAACCTGAAGAACCGACAAAGCCTCGAACCAATGCGGCGATCTCATCTGCCGCCGTGTCCAATGCGAAATGACCGGCGTCGAGCACGTGAACGTGAGCGTTGGGCACGTCCCGGCGATAGGCTTCCGGCTCCGAGAGGTCGAACGAGAGGTCATACTTCCCCCAGATCACCAGCAGCCGCGGCTGCTTCTCGCGCATCCATGCTTGCCATTGCGGGTAGGCGTCCACATTGGTTCGGTAGTCGTAGAACAGGTCGCTTTGAATGTCGGCCTGGCCGGGCTGGGTGAGAAAGGCAAATTCATCGGTCCACAGATCCGGGTCATAGCGTTCCACGTTGGGATCGTTGCCGACATGGCGCGTCCGCGTCGTCGGTAGTGACAGGAGATTGGTGCGAAGCGTGCTTTCGAGGGTCTCGCGATCGGCCCAAAAGGCCCGCCGCGGCTTCCAATTCGCCCCCAGGCCTTCGTTGTGCGCCACAGCGTCCTGGACGATGAGAGCCTCGATCCGGTCCGGATGGGCCAGGGCCATGCGAAAACCCACGGGGCCACCGTAATCCTGCATGTACAGCGTGTAGCGCGAGAGCCCGAGCGCTTCGGTGAAGTGATTCATGATCTGGGCGTAGTGATCGAACGTATACGCGAAGGTTTTCGGGTCCGGCCAGTCGCTGTGTCCGAAGCCCGGGTAATCGGGCGCGACCAGGTGAGAGCGATCGGAAAGCCGGGCGAAGAGAGGCTCGAACATCCGCGATGAAGAGGGAAGTCCGTGCAGCAGGAGAAGCGTCGGCACGTCTTTGGGGCCGGCCTCTCGGTAAAAGATGGAGAGTCCATCTATCTGTGTCGTGCGATACAAAGTCGGGTGTTCCACAGGACGTTCCTTTCCTTGGGCTTGGGCCAGCAATTGAAATGCGGTGATCGGGTGAATGGCCTCTGTCGTGGATCAGCCGAACGTGAACGCGAAAGCCTCCACGCCCGCATCGAGAAACTCGATCTCGAACTGTCGATCAGCAATGGGCTTCGGTTGCCGGATCAGCTGATACAGCCGCTGTTCGGTAACCGTGCCGTTGCCTTGGTCGTCAACGTCAATTCCTTGAGCAGCGCCCGGCGCCTGTCCATCGATGAGCACGCGAAATCGCACGGAAGTTCCTCGCACTGCTGGTCCCATGACGAGATGGAGATCGTGGGCGTGAAAGCGGTACGCGATCCGCCCGTTGGCCGCGTTCAGCACAGTGGCCTGTCTCTCCACCGTCCACTCACCTGCAAGGGCCCAATGATTGAGCCTCAACCGCGCGGGGACAGCATAGACGCGAGGCTTGTCCAATACTGCACCACCGGGAGATGCAAAGTTCTCGGTGCGCTCATAGCCGACATAGTTTTCCGGAGACCTCAAGCTGCCCCAATCGGCGGCAGCTTCAGCTCCATGGGCATCGACCGAAACCAGTTCATAACCAATGCCGCCGATTCCAGCCTCGGCCAGCAATTGTTGAATAATCATTTCCGACTGTTCGTATTCGCCCTCGCCGAATTGATGATGTCGAATACGCCCCTGCGCATCGACGAAATAGAGGGCTGGCCAATAGTGGTTCGTGAAAGCCCGCCAGATCGCATAGTCGTTATCGATCGCGATCGGATACTCGATCCTCATGTCCTTCGCGGCCCGGCGAACGTTCTCGATGTCGTGCTCAAATGCGAACTCAGGCGAGTGCACGCCGATCACGACCAATCCGTGATCCCTGTATTTCTCGGCCCACGCGCGCACATAGGGAAGTGAGCGCAGCCAATTGATGCAGGTGTAGGTCCAGAAGTCGATGAGGACGACTTTTCCGCGCAGGCCGGCCACCGTCAATGGCTGCGAATTGAGCCACGCGGTCGCGCTGCCGAGTGAAGGCAACTCACCTTCAATGGGTAATGGAACCGCTGCGGGGTGTCTCACAGCAAGCAAGAGCTGGTTTGCTTTCATGATGAATGCCTTTCATATGTTTGGATGTGTCGGCGATGTGCCTATGCACCATTCAGGACGCCGGCATCGATCTGCGTAAGTCGCGCCACGTGGTTCGGGAAGCGAACAGCTAACGGCCGCGGCCGCCCACCCGCTTAGCCGACGGCGGCGACCGCCCTCAAGATCACGTCCGTGACGGCCTGTGGCTGCGAGATCATGATCACATGGGAGCCCTCGACCTCGGTGATCGTAGCCCCGGCGCGCTGGGCCATGGAACGGATGACATCGCTACCGGCCGCCTTGTCGCCGGTAGCGACCACGGCCCAGGCAGGCAAGGTCTTCCAGGCGGGCAGGTCGGCGGCGAAGGCATCATGGAAGTGTGCCAGATTGACCGCGAACTCCACGGCTGTCTCCGCACCCTGTCCCGTCGGATACTGGAGCGGGACCAGGGCCGTACTCAGGACGCTGTCCTTCGAGGTGCTTTCGGCATCGCTCAGGCGCTCACCTTCGTCGGGAGCGAAAGCGGCGACATAGACCAGACCGACGACGTTCCTGGCTTTGGTGGCTGCCTTGGTGATCACCGCACCCCCGTACGAGTGGCCGACGGCCAGGACTGGGCCGGGAATCTGGTCGAACACGCTGGCGATGTAGGCGGAGTCAATGGAGATGCCGCGTAGTGGATTGGCGGGGGCAGTAACCTGCACCCCGCCTGCCTGCAGCCGCTCAATCACGCCAGTCCAGCTTGAAGCATCAGCAAAAGCGCCATGCACGAGAACGACGGTCAGAGGGGCAGCGGTGGGGGTTGCCTGAGACATGAGAGCTCCTTTCTTGGGTGAGTGTCGACAAACCAGTCAACGGGATCGTTGACAGATCGGCCAACGAGTACATCGTTTCTGCTGTGGTGCAGGACGATGGGCACACTGTGTGCCCGTCGTCCCCCTCTCCGATTAGCGCAGTGACCTGAAGCCCGCGCGTACCTCTTCTGAAAAGAGCTCCGGCTGCTCCCACGCGGCGAAGTGCCCGCCTTTGGGGAGCCGGTTGTAATGAATCAGTTTGGGATACGCTTTCTCTGCCCAGCTCCGCGGGGCTGCATAGATCTCATCGGGAAAGACGCTCACGGCAGCCGGAATCGCGACACCTTTCGGGGCGAAAAAGGCGAGCTTGCTTTCCCAATAGAGACGAGCCGAAGAGACTGCCGTGTTCGTCAACCAGTAGAGCGTGACGTTGTCGAGGACGTCGTCTCGCGTCAGGCCCTCGGGCTGACCGTTAAAGACGCGGCAGCTCGTCGAGGTCCTCTTCAGGCACGTTGATGTGGAAGGGGCGGACTGCAGGTGTCGTTTCGTGGGTTTGGGATTGCATAACAGTTCTCCTTTGTTGTGGTGCATTGCAGATGTGCCGTGGTGTCCGGGAAGTCCCCGACCTTGCGAACGTATCCGTCACAATACAATATGCCGACGCCTAGAAACCGTCGACATCGATGATCGCTTGGGCAAAGGCCTGGGGTGCTTCTTGAGGCAGATTGTGCCCGACGCCGCCCGTGATGATGCGGTGCGCATAGCGGCCCGAGAATTTCCTGGCATAGGAACTGGCGTCCAGGTGTGGGGCCCCATTGGCATCGCCCTCAAGGGTAATCGTGGGCACGGTGATGGTCGGACCTTCGGCGAGCCTCTTTTCCAGCTCGTCATAGTTCGGCTCACCTGCTGCCAGTCCGAGCCGCCAGCGGTAATTATGGATCACGATGCTGACATGATCCGGATTGTCGAAGGCCGCCGCGCTGCGCTCGAACGTGGCATCATCGAAGTCCCATTGTGGCGAAGCGATCTGCCAAATGAGCTTGGCAAAGTCGTGCCGGTAGGTCTCGTAGCCAGCCCGGCCGCGTTCCGTGGCAAAGTAATATTGGTACCACCATTGGAGCTCAGCCTTTGGTGGCAACGGCACCTTGCCGGCTTGCTGGCTGCCGATCAGATACCCGCTCACCGAGACGAGGGCCTTGCAGCGTTCAGGCCAGAGCGCCGCGATGATGTCGGCCGTCCGCGCGCCCCAATCATACCCGCCGAGGATCGCCTTCTCGATCTTGAGCTCATCCATAAGAGCGATGATATCGAGAGCAACGACCGATTGCTGGCCATTCCGGAAGGTTTCACTTGAAAGAAAGCGCGTCGTGCCATAGCCGCGCAGGTATGGGACGATCACCCTGTAGCCCGCCTTGGCCAGTAAAGGTGCAACGTCGACATAGCTGTGAATGTCGTAGGGCCAGCCGTGCAGAAGAATGACCGCCGGACCATCGGTGGGGCCAGCTTCAGCGTATCCGACATTCAGGACGCCGGCATTGATCTGCTTCAGCGAGCCGAAGGACGTGTTCGTCCCGTTACTCATCATACTTTTCACCATTCTAATACTACTTCTCACTGCATGATGACTGTTCAGCGCAGAGAACATGAGAATTCCAGTGTAACTCCGAAATGAAATGAGCACGAAGGGACCAAAAAGCCCTTCAAAAATGCCGAAATATTCCATGCTAACTCCGAAAAAAGTGAGAGATTCCAGCGTAAGTCCGAAAAAAGTAAATGCTCGTTCAGTACACTAATGCAGATATTTCATGGTTGCACATTTGATAACATTTAGTCAGAAGCGAGCAAAGATTGACTTATTTTAGAACGGATATCCGAAGTAGCCAGTACAGCTGCTTCCTCCGTCTGACCTAGCGCAACCAACACTGCATGCAACCGCTTGCGGGTATCGCACGTTTCGGGATGGTCCTGGCCCATCGTCTGGGTGCGGGCCAGCAGGGCGCGTTCATAGAGCGCACGCGCATCTTCCAGATGTCCCTGGAGGTGGCGCAACACCGCCAATTCGTGCAACGTATCGGCCAGGTCTGGATGCGTGGACACCAGCAGTCGTTCGCGGATGGTCAAAGCGCGTTGGAAAGCAGCCTCGGCTTCGCTGAGCCTGCCCTGATCGCGATAGACCAGCGCAAGCACGTGGAAATTTTCCGCCAGAATGGTCTCATCGGGATCGGTATGGTGTTCGCGAATGTCCAGGGCTCGCAGAATCGTTTGCTCGGCTTCCGCGGTTCGCCCCTGCCGCTGGTAGATTTCGGCCAGCGCTACCAGACTGTCGGAGGTGTAGGGGTGAAGGGGGCCGAACTGCTGCTCGCGAAAGGCCAGCACGCGCAACGCGAGCTGCTCCGCCTCCTCGTACCTGCCCTGAATCACAGAGAGGTAGGCCAGATTATCCCGCATGTCCATGGTGCGGGGATGCTCTGGACCCAGTTGCTGCTCGCGCATCTGAAGCACGCGTTGGCCAAGTTGCTCGGCCTGCGTATACTTGCCCTGATAAAAGTATATACCAGCCAGCCCAGACAGGCTGTCCGCCGTGTGAGCATGGTTCGGACCCAGTTGCTCTTCGCGGATGGCCAGGGCGCGCAGTTGTAAGGGTTCCGCCTCTTCGTATCGTCCCAGCGTTCGATAGAGCATGGCCAGAAAATGCAGGGTCGTGGCGGTGTCCAGGTGCTCTTGACCCAGGAGCCGTTCGCGCATCGCCAGCACACGCAAGGCTAACGCTTCCGCCTCTTGGGGCCGTCTCTGCGCTTCATAGAGCGAGGCCAGGGAATGCAGGCTGGTGGCCGTTTGCGGATGCTCTGGCCCGAGCAGGCGTTCGTGGATGGCCAGGGCGCGCCGGTAGAACGCTTCGACGTGTGAGATGCGTCCGGTGACCTGATACAGGACCCCCAGTTGAATGAGGGTCGTGGCCAGCTCCAGGGACTCGGGACTCGCCTGGTCTTCGTAGATGGCTAGGGCGCGCCGGTAGAGCGGCTCGGCGAGCGTGTACAAGGCGCGTTCGCGCAGGTAGGTGCCTGCGCGCGCCAGCAGGTCCGCTGCTTCTGGGAGCTGGAGGTGGTACTCCTGGATCAGCGTATCGCAGGCCTGCACCTGTTCCAGGTAGCGCGAACACTGCGGCCAGGAGGCCGTCTCCTGCGGCTCATGCGGAAAGGCGACATCCATCGCCCGCACGAGCCGCTCGGCCCACTGGCGTTGTTCCACGGCTTCGAGGCGCTCTCGCTGCACGACCTGCACCAGCCGGTGGATGCTGAGCTGCCGCTCCTCCGCGAGCCGCTTCACCAGGGAAAAGGCCAGCAAGGTGGAGAGCAGCTGGTTGAAGCGGAAGCGATCCGCGACGGCCTCTTGCAGCGCGGGGGGCCAGTGTGGTGCGCCCCCAGTGAGCAGTTCCTCGGGGATGGCATCCGGGGCCAGCAAGGCACACAGCTGCAGCAGATGGGCGGCTGCCGGGTTGGTCTGCTCGACGTGCTCAAAGGAGAGTGCCCAGGTGGTGGCCACCGAGTCTGGGTACTGGGTGGCCTGCCTGCCACGCCGCGCCAGCAGGGCGTGCCGGTGCGTCTGGTAGAGCTGGAGGTAGTCACCCAGGCTGCACCCGGTCTCTTCGAGGTAGGCGCCCGCCTGGTCGAGGGCCAACGGAAACAGCGCCAGCGCCAGCACCAGGTTGGCTGCCTCGTTGATCTCCGCATCCGTGGCGTAGGCAAACCGTTGCGCGCGCCGCAGCAACAGCTCGGTGCCCTCCAGCACCCCCATGGCGTCCACTTCCAGGGAGGAGGCCAGCCAGCCCACCGCACTGGCCCGCGTGGTGAGCAGCACGCTGCCGTTGCCCCGCAGGGGCAGATAGGGCTGCACCATCGATAGGTCCTCGGCGTTGTCCACGATCAGCAGCCAGGGCTGCGGGCACTGCTCCAGCCAGCGCACGACAGCGGCCACCAGCTTGCGCTGATCCCTCTCTCCGCTGGAGGCCACGCCCGGCAGCAGCTCTGCCAGGGCGGCGAAGCTCGCCAGGAGGGCTTCCTCGCTGGCAGCGGCGATCCAGAGGGTATGGGTGTAGCGCCCCTGCTCACGAGCGCGGTAGGCATATTCGACGGCGGTCTGCGTCTTGCCGATGCCTCCCAGTCCCTTGATGACCTGCGCCTGGGTCAAGGCCGCGCGGCGCAGGGCTGTGGGCTGGCCTGCTTCCTGGGGAGACAGCTGCGCCGTCAGTTCGGAGAGCAGCTCGTCGCGCCCAGTAAAATGGGGATTGCGCGCAAAAGGTATCGTCCAGAGCGCGAGCTCCTGGGAGGCAGCCGCGCTGCGCTGCCCAGCAGCCGGGGACGGCTCGCCCGCACCCCCTGCCGGGACGGGAGATGGCCGAACCAGCAGCTCGGAGAGCCAGCGCTCATCGAGCAACACCTTCTGGTGTGCTGCGTGCCAGAAGGCCCGGATCTCCTCTTCCTCGCGCCCGGCTGGAAAGGCCCCCTGCCCGACGGCGAAGGCCAGCAACGCTTTGAGGTGAGAGGCCTTGGGATAGCTGCCGCCAGCCTCCCACTTGCCTATGGCCCGGCGAGAGACGCCCAGGAGCTCAGCCAAACCCGCCTGGGTCAGCCCGATGGAGGTGCGCAGGGTCAGCATGGCCTGGCCAAAGGCATAGTCTGCTTCACCGTAGAAGGATCGCTTCATGCGTGCGCTCCTTTCCGCCCGACCCCAGGCGCGACACCAGCGATGGGAACTAAGGGGAACTGCTCTGGCATCTCATGGACGCTGACGCGCCTGCGCTCGTCGCGGTATACTCCTCTCAGGTGTGGTCCAAGTCGGTCCACGCGTGTGTGGGGTGAGAGGGGAACGGAACGACACGAGACCTCCTCTCACTCTGCCCATTTCATCCCTCTATGATAGCAGATTTTCCCCTGGATGACGAGGACCTTCCAGCCGCTATCCCTGCTGGGTGAAGCAGGGGCAGATGGCTGTCCATCTCTGCTCGCCTGCACATCTTCGCGTCGCCTCAAAGTCGTCATCATGCTCCTTTCCTTCTCACCGATGCCGGAAGACGCGCTCTTCGCGTCTGTTCCACAGGAGTGAACGAAGGGGAACTGAGATGGCATCTAATGGTCACTGACTTCTCCAGAGCATCCTTCTATACTCCTAGCAGTGGAAGTGGATGGCCCACCCAGAAAATGGGTGAGGAAACTTCTCAGTGAGAGGCCTGCTCTCACAAATGAGTGCCAGGAGTTGCCCTCAGATTATCAACGAGATGCGGGACAGACCCGGAAGGAGCAATTAGGGAAATGACTGCAGCGAATTGAATCCCTAGATGTCGCCTTGCCTGGCGTGTTAATTTTGGAATTCCGGGCTCATGGCCACTTCGGGTACTGGTGGCGAAGTCAATTTTCATACTTGGCATCCAACGAATTCAAGCTCAGAGTGAGCATCATTTTTGACTTTGCCACCAGTGAACCATGCGCCAGCGGCGCACCACCGCGCATGAAAATCGGGCTTTCTATGATATTTCGTGTATATCAAGCGATTTTCAAGGGAGAGAACTATCCACGACTTCGTCATGTTGAATGCCTGGCACACACCACGGCGGCGCATGGAGCGATCCCCCTTGCCACAGCCTGGCTGCGCGCAGGATTCTCGACGCAGAAGCAGTGAACGGGACAATCTGACCGATTGACCCAACCGACACCCAAAGGAGTACACTATGACAGTTCTCACGACCCATGAACAGCAAGAGATCGACCGCGCCAACACGGAAGGGAAGCAGCCGGTCGTGTTCGTGCACGGCCTCTGGCTCCTCTCATCCAGTTGGGACCGCTGGCGTGCACTGTTCGAAGAGCAGGGCTACACCACGCTCGCCCCTGGCTGGCCCGATGACCCAGAAACCGTCGAGGAGGCTCATGACGACCCGGAGGTCTTTGCCCACAAGCGCATCAAGCAGGTCACCGATCACTACGTCGACGCCATCCGCCAGCTCAAGAGGAAGCCTGCTGTCATCGGCCATTCCTTCGGTGGGCTCATCGCGCAAATGGTGGCCGGGGAGGGCGTGGCCGCTGTGACGGTCGCCATCGATCCCGCTCAGTTCCGCGGCGTGCTTCCCCTGCCGCTCTCAGCGATCAAGTCGTCATCGGCGGTGCTGGGCAATCCCCTCAACTACAGCCGGGCCGTCCCGCTGACCTACGAGCAGTTCCGTTATGCCTTCGCTAACGCCGTCGATGAGAACGAAGCCCACGAGTTGTACGAAACGTACTCGGTCCCCGGTTCCGGCACGCCAGTCTTCCAGGCTGCGGCCGCCAACCTCAACCCCTGGACGGAAGACCAAGTCAACACCAAGAACCCCCAGCGTGGCCCACTCTTGCTCATTGCGGGCGAGCAAGACCATACGGTCCCGTTGGCGGTCGTCACGGCTGCTTACCAGTTGCAGCAACACAATCCCGCGGTCACCGAGTTCCGCGCAATCCCCAATCGAGGACATTCCTTGGTCATTGACCATGGGTGGCGTGATGTAGCTGAGATCGCCCTCGCTTTCATCGCCCAACAGCTCTCGATCGGCTAGGAGTCGCGGCATCTCGCTCGAACGGCGCCGCGAGTGTCGCTGGTTCTTGCTTGGTTCGACGGATGAACACGCACATTTGCTCATGGTGGCAGTGCCTCAGAAAGGTGTGGAGCGAAGGGATTGCGCTGATTGAATCCATCCTGGATCCGCGACCGGTGCCAGAGGAGATCGTGGAGCAACTTGACCTGCACGCTGCCCTGCATCAGGCGATACGTCAACTCCCACTCAGGTTTCGCCCGATCGTCCACCTGCGCTGTTTCAGGCAACTGACCTTCTCGGAGATCGGGCGCATGCTCAACATGCCGGAGACTACCGTGAAGACCTACTTCTACCGCTCGCTACCGCGCTTGCGTAGAGCGCTCATGAGTAGCGCGCACGTTGCTGCCGTCTCGTAGTGTGAAACCTGTAGGCTTTGTTACACACCAACCAACGCTTCCCTTCACAGTATGATCATATCATGCGGGTAGAGAGCAAAAACATTGCCCCAACTGAATCGGGTGAAACGCTCGTTTTTTCGTTGTCATTCAACAAGAAAGAGGATCTAGATGCAACACAAGAAAGGAGCGCCTCATGAGTCATCCGACCCCATCCACAGTACGCGCTGACGATCTGCTTCGTCACCTGCAAGATTTGCGGTCCGGCACCTACGAGGGAGCAATGAGCCGCGGTGCCAAAGAGGGAGTGTATCGCCAGGGTATCAACCTGCTCAGGTCAGTCGCCGTGGAGATCTTAGAGGAGGCCAATACCCTGTTCTTAGACGGCACTGGAAATGTGCAGATGATCGGCCCAGAAGAAGATGGCTCTGGCGGTCTGGTGACCCGCTTTGAGCTCAGCTGGCCTGAACAGCGAGCGGCACGAGTCATGCGGGGCCCAAACGGGCCGCTTCAGCCGGTGCGTATTGTCGTCAACTACTCCCAGGGCTTCCACCATCCTCACCTCTCTGGAAGTACCGCAGGCTTTTGGCCGTTTCAAGTCAAGAGCGCAGCCGATGCCGTGCGTCAGAAAGGCGTCCTGGCTGCCATTGTCGAGTTAGAACTGCATCAGCGCATCTTTGAAACCGATTGGCGTATTCTGCCCGTCTCCCGGCAGTGGGAATGAGAGCGTTCTTGCCTCGGTAAAGGTTGCCGGAATGAAGAAGAACAGCAAGCCCGGCTTAGAGGGTATCCGCAAACTGCGCGAGCAAAGAGAAAAACAAGGTCTGAAACGACGTCAACTTTCATGAAAAGGAGTATCGCCATGCCTGGTTCGTTCCGTATTGGCAAAATTGCCGGAATCGACATCGATATCAATGTCAGCTGGATCATCATTTTGCCACCGGTTGGTTTCCCCAGTTGTATCCCGGGTGGTCAACCGCCACCTATTGGCTCATAGCCTTTCTCTCGTCCCTGCTGCTGTTTGTCTCCGTGCTCTTGCATGAACTGGCCCACTCGCTGGTTGCACGCAGACGTGGGTTGCCCGTGAAAAGTATCACCCTGTTCATCTTTGGTGGCGTCTCCAATATCGAGCGTGAGCCAACGAGTCCAGGCGTGGAGTTCCAGATGGCATTTGTCGGACCACTCACCAGTCTCCTCATAGGTGTCGTGTGTTTCCTGCTCCAGTTGCCGTTGCAAGGCTCCAACTCTCCGCTGGAAGGCATCTTGTTCTACCTGGCGGTGACCAATATCTTGTTGGGCGTCTTCAATCTCATTCCTGGCTTCCCACTTGACGGCGGTCGCGTGTTGCACTCCATCGTGTGGAGGCTCACCGGCAATATGCGTCAAGCAACGCGTGTTGCCTCGCTGACAGGCCAGTTCATTGCCTACCTGTTCATCCTGCTCGGCATCTGGATATTCTTCGCCGGCAGCATAGTAGATGGCCTCTGGCTCGGTTTCATCGGTTGGTTCTTGTTAAGCGCCTCCCAGTCAGCCAACGCGCAAGGCATGCTGACGTCCGTCTTGCGTGGCGTGACCGTGGGTGAGGTCATGAATCCCAAACCGACGACCGTCCCTGCCAACATCTCGCTGCAACAACTGGTCGATGCCTACTTTCTTCCTGGTGGCCTGCGGTACGCCCTCGTGATGCAAGCCGATCACCTGGTGGGTCTGATAACGCTCAGTGATATCCGCCATATTCCACGTGAACAGTGGGGACAGGTGCCCGTCAGCAATGCGATGATCCCGCTTTCGCGCTTGCACGTCGTGACCCCGCAGCAGAGCTTGAGTGACGTGCTCCCTTTAATGGCAGGTCGCGACGTGAATCAGTTGCCCGTGGTACAAAATGATGCCCTTGTCGGCATCGTGAGCCGCGATGCCATTGTCCACTATCTGGAGATACGACGGAGTCTCGGTGTAGATACCTCGAAAAGCGATGCTCAAAACCAGTTGCATAACGCTGCCTAAAGAACACAAGTTGCAAAGGAAAGAAGACGATGCTACCACGAACACGTCTTGTCGTCCCCGTCACTGAACGGGACCACCATCAAGGACCTGCAACAGCCGCAGTCACCCTGGTGCAGTATGAATTTTTCAGAAAGAAGGATACTCATGAAACTTGTTTTCCAGGACCAAACCTTCTCGTTTGAACTTTTGCGGGCCATTGGCTACACGGTCTACGATGGAGCAGACATTGGCGAGTGCCTTGCCACTGCCGCACGTATCAAAGAGGGAGACTTTGAGAGTTGGCATACTGAGTGGACCAGAACGGCACAGCGAGTGCAGAAGATTGCTGAGGACTGCGTAGCTGGTGCTCACACCATCAGCGCACGTAAGGCCTACTTGCGTGCTTCCAATTACTATCGAGTCGCCGAGTTTTTTCTGCATACTGACCCCAGCGATCCACGTCTGCTGACAACCTGGCAAGCCAGTCGCGATTGCTTCGCGCAAGCAGCCAGCCGCTTCATGTTCCCCTGTGAAGCAGTAGAAATTCCCTATGAGGGAACGACCCTGCCAGGATACTTCTACCGCGTAGATGATTCCGACACGCCTCGACCCACCCTGATCATCACCGGAGGCTTTGACTCAATCCTTGAGGAACTCTATTTCTTTGGCGCTCCGGCCGCTCTTGAACATGGGTATCATTGTCTCACCTTCGATGGACCAGGACAGGGGCGTGTCATTCGCCAGCAATCTCTTCCCTATCGTCCC
>WNGG01002762.1_pt1 | contig 19823 bp, 18 predicted proteins | sample 5400661 | NCBI WGS metagenome assembly WNGG01 (sample SAMN13153372, study PRJNA577476) | soil metagenome | isolation source: 100 cm soil or saprolite under Garry oak tree replicate 1 | place: USA:California | collected 2016-06-15
CCCCTTGCCACCGCTACACCGGGGGGAAACGAAAGTGCGTCGTAAGATTGCTGTCCAGATCGGACGAGAAGGAAAAGCCCTTGCACAAACGCGATCAAGTAGCCCGGATGAAACTTGACGATTGGCGGGCGCGCGTGGCGAGTGACGGCGGCGTTCAGTTTCTTTTATTTAGTCGTCGCGTGGGCGAGAAAATCCACAAGGGCCTTACGATCCGCTTCGGCCCCGATGGTCTGTTCCGGCATTTTGGTGCCCGGCGTGTAGTGCGCCGGCCCGATTTCGAACAGCTTCGCAACCGTTTCCTTGGACCAAACAATGTCGAGTTTCTTCAAGGCCGGTGAGAAATTGTAGCCCGGAAGCGTCGCGATACGACGGCCGAAAATGTGCCAGAGCGTAGGACCGGCCTTTTGGGCCTCATCGGCCCTGAGCGTGTGGCACGCGACGCAGGCGCGAAACACTTCAGCACCATGATCGCCGGCATACCGCTTGAGCGGATCTTCCGGCACGCCGACAAGCGTGGAGTCGATCGGCTCACCGGTAACCGCGTTCCAGCGGCGAATGACGGAATCCGTACCGCCAGTCAATAATGTGCTGTTATCGGGCAAGAGCGCGACCGCCCACACCGGCAACCCGGGGCCGACCAGCGTGTGCATGAGTGTGCGCTGCTTGCGATCGATCACCGCTACCGACCCGCGTGTGCTAGCGGCGGCAACGAGCAGGCCATTATTGGAGATAGCAAGCTGGATTATCGGTGTTGTTCCGGCTTGGAGTTCACCCAGCGTCTCGCCAGTGGAGGATAGGAAGAAGATTTTCCCGCTGGCTCCGGCCGCTATCATTTCGCCGTCTGGTGTGGTCGCCACGGCGTTGAGCGGGCTTGGCAGGTTGTGCACGGACACACCATCGCCGGCAACTTGCCAAGCGTGAATCGTACCATCGTAACCGCCGCCGATAATCTGACTGCCATCGGCCGAGAATGCTACACCATTGACGTTCTGCGCATTGCCTTCCAATACGCGTGGCGGTCCGCCTGCGAGCGGCCACAGCCGGACAGTGCGATCCCATGACGCAGATGCCAGCGTCTTGCCGTCTGGCGAAACGGCGAGAGCGACGATTGGCCCGGTATGGCCGTCAAGCACCCGATCGGGCGCCTGTTGTCCCGGCGTCCAGATAGCAATGTGCGTGTCGCCGCCCGCGGTCACGATCCGACCGTCCTTGAGCCACGCGACCGCATTCACCGGGCCATCGTGAAAGCGCATGACTTGCTCGGCAACATTGCGCGAAAGCGACCAGCGAATTGCCGATGTATCGAAACTGCCCGAGACCACATGCGTCCCGTCTGACGAGATCGCGAGCGCTCGCACCGGCCCGCCATGACCGCGCAATTGAGCGTGAATGGGCTGCAGGCCGGCGGCCGATACCGCCATCACAAATCCGCACAGCAGCAAGTTGCGGCTCGATTTGAGCCGAGTAACGTTCATCTGGCAGGCATATTAACGCATAACGCCGAAGCTGGGTCAGGGCATCCAGAACGGCTTAACGGCGTCAAAATCCCGCCTGCACGGTTCGAGGCCGATATCTTGCAAGCTTCTATCACTCAAGCCCTCCAGTTTGGCGCCGGCATAATGCCGCCTCAAGCTTAGAAAGCAGAGCGTAATCAATTTTGAAAAAAGCGAAATGCCGAGCGGGAAGATGGTCATGGCACATCTCCATCTTTCTCACCCGTTGAACTCTAGTAGGGGCGTGCAAGAACTGCTGTGACCCAAGGCACAGTGCAGTTGAAGAGCGCAGGGAAGGGCGCTTCCCGGTCAAGCTGCGCAACGAGGCACCTGTCCGACCGACGCGGGGAAAAAATAAGCCCGCGCTTACGCCAGGATGAAAGTGTCAGCCACCGCGGCGGAAAACACCATCGAACCGGAACGAATAGCCGAGGCCGAAGACATAAGAGGGCGCATCGCGATCGAGCCCGACACCGATGTGGAAATCGATCTGCTGATTTTTGTCGATGCGATAACCTGCGCCGGAATTGAACAGCTGATTATTGCGGCCACTGGCCGGGAAAGTGCCGACATATTCGGCGAACAGAAAGGCGCGCTCGGCAATCTCCTTCTCGATCACGAAAGTCGTCTGATAGGTAAACTTGACCGTCGATGCGGGCGAAAAGAAATTCGTTTCCATGCCGGTGATCGCCCAGCCGCCGCCAAGGTCGAGTGACCATGGAATTTGCAGATAGGGCTGCACGCCTGGACCCGACACGGCGCTTGCTCCACTGGGCAATGCGGCTCCGGCCGTAATGGAGAGGTCGAACTTGCTTTGCGGCGAATTGAGCTGCCATTTTACCGCCGGCGCCACATCGCTAAATCCGGAGACGCCGCCGCGCAATGTCGTGAAATAATTCGGCAGATCGACGAGGACTTCCAAGCAAGGCGCGATGCCGAGCCGCCAGCGGCTATTGGTGCCGCTCAGCGCTTGCGCTGCATCCTTTCGCTGCAGGTCGATACCGTTCTCATTCTGTAAGCTGCCGACCGGGACCACGATTGAGGAATTGGTGATATCCGGCCGGTCGGTTTCGATAGGGGTGCTGGGGTCAGGGCACTCGCGCGCAACCGCAGTAGATTCGAAAGCCGCCAGTGATCCGCCGACCAGCGCGATCAATGCGAGCACTCGTATCAAGGCTCTAACGGCGGCGGATCGCATCATTTCTATTATTCCGGTTTCGCGAAGCAAACACGATTCCGCGGCGCAGTCATTTATTCCTGGAAGCGGCACGGGACTGGCGCAGGCAGAGCGGCAGGATATGCGGTGAGCTGCTTGAGGCGCGATCCGTTCACCACAGTTATCTGGCTCGCCAGGATGTTCAGCGGCCGAGTGTCCACCTGTTGTGCGCGATCCCGCGGCATTCAATCGATCTGTGCACCCGACGCCTTGATGATTGGCGCCCACTTGGCGAGCTCTGCTTTGACGAATTCGGCTGTCGTCTCCGGCGTGCTGCCCGGCGTTGGATCGATGCCGGCCTTTTCCAGCGCGGAAGAAACCGCCGGATCGGCCAGCGCCTTGTTGATGGCAGCGTTGAGCTTATCGACAATTGGCTTCGGCGTGCCGGCCGGCGCTAGCAGCGCGTTCCAGGTGTAGCATTCGTATCCCGTAAGACCCTGCTCCTGCAGGGTTGGCAGATCCGGCATTGCGGCAACCCGCTTGGCCATGCCGGCGCCGAGCGCGCGGAGCTTGCCTGATTTTGCCAAGGGCAGCGCCGTCGGCGTCGCATCAAATGCCATGGTGATCTGACCGCCCATCAGATCAGTGTCCATCGGCGCCGAACCTTTATAAGGAACGTGGGTGATGTCGAGACCTCCGGCCAATGATTTGAATTCCTCCCCGCACAGATGAAGAATTGAACCAAGACCCGATGAGCCGTAGTTGTATTTGCCGGGACTGGCCTTGATGAGATTGACTAGGCTCTTCACGTCGGTCGCCGGAATGGAAGGATGCACGAGCAATAGCGTCGGTGTGACGCCGACTCGGCCCAAGGGCGCAAAATCGCGCACCGCGTCGTAAGGTAGGTGCTTGTAGAGCCCAGGATTGATGGCGTTGGTGGACACTGTCGCCATCAATATGGTGTAGCCGTCGGGTGAAGCTTTGGCGACCGCTTCCGCTCCGATATTGCCGCCGGCGCCAGTTTTATTTTCCACGACGAACTGCCGGCCCAGCAGTTCGCCCATTTTTGCTCCCATAACTCGTCCGACAATATCGGTGGGGCCGCCGGCGGAGAATGGAATGATCATCTGAATTGGGCGTGAGGGGAAATCGTCGCGCGCACGGACGTCGCTGCTTGTGAATGCCAACGTCAAGACAACGCCGGCAACCCCCTGAACTGCGGTCCGCCTGATCAGTCGCTCCAACCTTTTGCCGCTGGCGCGCAGATCTTTGCCCATGACATCTCCTCCCATTTACGAATAAGGGTAACATTATCGGGAGAGAAGTCTCTCGCCAAAGCGAATTATGATAGTGCGACCATTTACAACGGCGGTTCGAGTCCGCCTTCTTTCTTGCTGGCAATCCACGCCTCATCCAAATCAAGCTCGCGTTCTATGCGTCGGCGCGCTTCATCGGTGATTTGGCCGTTTTGTAACAGACGGTAAATGTAGTCGCGTTCGGCCGCGATCAAATCCGATCTTATGTCGGCGGCGGTTGAGGCGGGATCGACACCCTCCGAGACTGGTCTCGGCAAGCGACCGAAACGATAATCATGACGCGCGCGTAAGATTGCCAAGGCTTCAGCTGAAATTTCGCCCTCGGCGGCAAGCTTTTCTAGCCTGCTTTGTGCCAGCTTTAGCGCCTCAGTTCGTGCGGCAAGCTCGGCATTGTGCTCGCGCTCACGCTCCTCGGCGGCATGGTTCGTCAAGCCCAACCAGCGCACAGTTCGTGGCAGAAGCAGTCCCTGACCAACCAGCGTAACGACAATGAGACCAAAGGTGATGTACAGAATAAGGTCGCGGTCCGGAAATGGCGCGCCCGAGGCGGTAGTCAGCGGAATCGCTAGCGCTGCGGCAAGCGAGACGACCCCACGTACGCCGACAAAGGCAAGAAAAAACACCCATTGCCACGGCGGAAGCGGATCTCGGCGCGCCACTGCGGAGCTCAGCCAACGTGGCAGGTATGTCGCCGGATAGACCCAAATAAATCGCGCGACCACCACGACCAGCACTGTGAGCAGGGCGGCAAGTATCGGTTGGTGCAGAAAGCTGAGATCGGTACGTTCCATGAGGGTGCGAATCTGCAGCCCCGTCACCAAGAAGACGAAACCTTCGAGCAAATAAACAAGTAAATCCCAAAAGAAGATTCCTTGTAGCCGCGTCGCCGCCGGGATGAGTAGCGGGCCGTTCCAGCTTACGAACAAGCCGGCTGCGATCGTCGCGAGCACGCCCGAACCGCCGATGTGAGCCGGCAACAGGAAGGCGACGTAGGGCGTCATCAACGAAAGCGTGATCTCAACCCGGGGATCGCGAACCCAGCGGCGCAACTGGAGACTTAACCAACCGACGGCAATTCCATAGGCGATTTCGCCCACCACGATCAGGACAAAAGTACCGGCGGCCTTCCAGAAGGAAAATGCGCCGGTGCTCACCGCGATAACGGCGAAGCGGTAAAGGATCAGAGCGGTTGCGTCGTTCGCGACACCTTCTCCGTCAAGCACCACAATAATTCGTCGCGGAATTCCGAGCTGACGGACAATTGCGAGGGGCGCCACTGCGTCGGGCGGAGCAACAATGGCTCCGAGCACAAACGCGACAGCAAGCGGCATCCCGAGCAGCCAATGGCTCGTGACCGCCACGGCGCAGGTGGTGAAGACGACGCATCCCAATGCAAGCAGCGCGATCGGACGGAGATTGAAACGAAATTCGCGCCAGCTCATTGCCACGCCAGCCGAATAAATCAGCGGCGGCAAGATCACTAACAAGACCAATTCCGGCGCAAGTTCGATGCGTGGAAGTCCCGGCGTCAGCGCGAGTCCAATGCCGGCAATAACCAGAAGAATCGTGGGAGCAACATTAACCCGTCGTGCGACCACAGCCACCACGACCATGACCGCTAATAGGAGGAGCAGAGTCTGGATAGTGCTCGCCATTGGTCAGATGATCATGTTGCCAGCAGCTATGTCTTGCGACGGATATGACGGATATCAAGTCTTAATCTAGCCAATCCAGCGTTTTGAAGTATCAAGGTCGATAAGCTAATGCTGGAACCAGCGCTCAATGCTCCAGAAGCGCGACCGTGCCGAGACCGCCGTCCTTCTTTGACTGCGTGGCTTAGGATCCGTGCGCCGGTGGCGGCGAACGGACTGAGCGCCTTTATTATCGCGCGACAGGGGGACGACCGATACGTTTGTTTCGTGCAAGCCCAATTGTCCGCGAATCGACAGACAGCTTCGACCGCCAGCACAATTTTGGACGGATCAATCGCGCGACAGCTTATCAATTGTAATCGGCAGATCGCGAACGCGCTTGCCGGTGGCGTGATAGACCGCATTAGCGATCGCTGCGGCGGTGCCCACGATGCCAATTTCACCGACGCCTTTGACGCCGAGCGGGTTGATCTCGTCGTCTTTCTCGTTGACGAAGATCACGTCGATGGCATGCACGTCGGCATTCACGGGTACATGATAGTCAGCGAGATTATGAGTGATGAAGCGGCCGAATCGGTTGTCGGTTAGCGTCTCTTCGTGCAGCGCCATGCCGACGCCGCCGACCACGGCGCCGAGAATCTGGCTCGCAGCAAGCTTGGGATTAAGAATGCGGCCAGCTGCCACGGCGTTCACGATGCGCGTTACACGGATGACCCCGATCTGCTCGTCGACCTTGATCTCGGCGAAAACCGCGGAATGCGTGTAGTGAGAGTATTTGCTTTTCTCATTCGGTTCGGCGCTAGCCTCCTTTTCAATGCGGTCGATATTGCCGGCGCGCATGGCGTCGGCGAGAGATACCTCGACATTTTTGCTTTTATGTCGAATTCCGTCCTCCGCAAATGCCACGTCTTCGAGTTTTGCGCCGGCGAGCGGCGACCGCGGGACTCTCTGCGCGAGTCGAAGCAGTTCCTTCTGCACCTCGCAGCATGCAGCTTGAATGGCGCAGCCGACCGATGATGTTGTAAAGGATCCGCCTTCAACCGGCGCATCCGGCAGCGCAGAATCCCCCAGCTTTGCCGTCACGTGCTCGATGGGCACGCCGAGCATGTCGGCGGCGAGCTGGGTCATCATGGTGTAGGTCCCGGGTCCGATATCGGCGGTTGCGCTACTGATCTCGACACTGCCGTTAGCGGTCAGCACCGCCTTGGCGCTTGCCTTCATCTGAATCGCTTCCCAGATGCCGGTCGCCATGCCCCAGCCAACCAGCTCGTTGCCATCCTTCGTCGAGCGTGGCTGTGGATTTCGTTTTGACCAGCTGAATTTCTCGGCACCCTGGCGATAGCACTCGCGTAGCTCCTTGCTGCTGTAAGGTTTGCCCTCGATCTGATCCTTGTCGGAATAATTGGAGAGCCGCAGTGTCAGCGGATCTACTCCCGCAGCATAGGCAAGCTCATCCATCGCGCATTCGATGGCGAACAGGCCTTCCGCTCCGCCTGGCGCGCGCATGTCGCACGGCGTGTTCTGATCGAGTTTGACCAGCTTTTGCACGAGTTCGACGTTGTCACATTTGTAGAGCAGGCTCGACCAAGTTACGTAATTGCGCTGGAAATTTTCGAACTGCGAAGTCATGCCGACCCATTGGTGACGGAAGCTGACAAGCTTGCCGTCGCGGTCGGCGGCGAGCGCTAGCGATTGAATGTTCGCAGCCCGATATCCGATTGTGAACATCTGCTGTCGCGTCAAAGCCACCTGCACCGAACGTCGGAGCACCCGCGCCGCTAGCACCGCGAGCGGTAATTCGTATTGCGGACGCAAACCCGATCCAAATCCGCCCCCGACATACGGTGACAAAACGCGAACCGCGTCCTGTGCCATCCCGAACACGTTGGCAATGTAGTTTCGACAATTCTGCGGCCCTTGGGTCTTGTCATAGACCGTGATGCGCTCATCATCTTCCCACACTGCGGTTGCACCGAACATCTCCATCGGATTGTGGTGCTCGACCGGCATCCGGTACTCGACCTCAACGCGAACTGGTGCTTGGCTGAAGGCTTTGGCGGCGTTGCCCCGCTTGTGAGAGTGGCTTTCGCCGTTTTCGCTGACGACACGCGCGCGCCCGTGATGCGCTTCGAAATCGGTGATGTGTTGTTGTTGCTCATAGTCGACGCGGATAAGCGACGCTGCAAAGCGCGCGGTTTCGAGCTCGTCGGCAACAACCAAAGCCACCGGTTGACCGCTGAATCTGATCCGATCGTCATAGAGCGGCCGGAACGGCGAGCCGGGCGGGGCGATTTCATCGCCGTATTTCCGGTCTGAGGCTGCCAGTTTCGGTCGATGGTCATGCGTGAACACGTCGAACACGCCGGGGACCGACAATGCGTCCGTGGTATGGATGCGCAAGATGCGGCCCTTGGCGATCGCCGACGTCACGACGAAACCATAAGCTAGACCGGACACGTTGTGTTCGGCCGCGTATTTCGCAGCACCGGTGACCTTGGCGCGGCCGTCGACCCGCGAGGTCGGCTTGCCGAGATAGCTGGTGCTCATATCGGCCATATTTCGTTCACTTACCTGATGCGTTTGTCGGTTTGCGACTGCGGCGTTCCGCTCGCCGCCTGAGCCAAGGTGCGCATGATCGCGCGCCGTGCCAGTTCGATTTTAAAATCATTGTGTCCGAAGCCGCGCGCGTCACGCAGCACGTTATCTGCCGCCCGCGCGAAGCTCTCTCGACTCGCCGGCGTTCCGCGAAGTTGCGACTCGGCCTGGCGGTCGCGCCATGGTTTATGTGCCACGCCACCGAGTGCGAGGCGCGCCTCTTTGATCACGCCATTATCGACTTCTAGAGCCGCCGCGACCGCCACCAGGGCGAACGCATAGGACAGGCGATCCCGGATTTTCAGATAGCTGTAGTTTGTGGCGAAACCTTTTGGCGGCAGTTCGATCGCGGTGATGATTTCGTCCTTTTTCAGATTCGTATCGAGCTGCGGCGTGTCGCCCGGCAAGCGATGGAAGTCGGCGAACGCAATGCTGCGCTCGCCGTCGCGACCGGTCGCCAGCACGCGCGCCTCCAATGCCGCGAGCGCGACGCACATGTCCGATGGGTGGGTCGCGATGCAATGCTCGCTGGTGCCAAGGATTGCATGCATTCGGTTGAGCCCTTCGACGGCCGAACAGCCGCTCCCGGGTTCACGCTTATTGCAAGGCGTTGTCGTGTCGTAAAAATAGAAACAGCGCGTACGCTGCAGAAGATTGCCGCCAGTTGTCGCCATGTTGCGCAATTGCGGTGAGGCCCCAGCGAGGATTGCGCTGCGCAGCAATGGATAGCGCTTCTCAATTTGTGGGTGATACGCCAGATCGCTGTTTGGAACGAGAGCGCCGATGCGAAGTCCGCCATCGCCGGTTTCGTCGAGTCGGCCGAGCGGTAATCGAGTGATGTCGATCAGCCGAGACGGCCTCGCCACGCCTTCTTTGATTAGATCGATCAGATTTGTGCCGCCGGCGACAAATCTCGCGCCGGGATCGGCGGTCATCTGGCGCACAGCGTCGGCGACGTCGCTCGCTCGACTGAACTCAAAATTGTTCATGATCCCCCGTCTCTCGGCGGCGACGCCGATTTCTGGGAAATGACCTGTTCGATCGCGGCAAGGATATTGGGATAGGCGCCGCAGCGGCAGATGTTGCCGCTCATAAGCTCGCGAATTTCATCGGCCGTGTGCGCCCTCCCTTCGGCGATTAAGCCGACGGCCGAACAAATTTGGCCGGGCGTGCAGTAGCCGCACTGGAAGGCATCATGGTCGATGAAGGCTCGCTGCATTGGATGCAGCGCGCCGTTTTTCGCCAATCCTTCGATGGTCATGATTTGCGCACCGTCCTTCATAACGGCGAGCGTCAGGCATGAATTGATCCGCCGGCCATCGACCAGAACCGTGCAGGCGCCGCATTGGCCGTGGTCGCAGCCCTTTTTGGTGCCCGTCAGACCGAGATGGATGCGCAGCGCGTCAAGCAGCGTAGTCCACGGCGCCAGGGTCAGCTTATTCGCCACGCCGTTGACATGGAGCGTGATCGTCATCTTGGTCGGCGCCGAAAATTTCTCGCCGTGCTTGCGAGCTGCTGACGATTTAGCCATTGGCTTCAAATGTAACGGGGCGGACGGCAATGGCCCGCCAATGGGAATCAGACTGCGACCGTTGCCTCGGCAACGCAATGACGGGCCTGGCGTTCCGCAATATTTACCGCGCTATCCGCCGCCGGGACGTTGGTGTATCGTTTTCTTCAGAGCTGCCTGCGGAATAGGCCGACGTTCCGGAGCGATTAACGGCAGCGAACGTGCCTGCGGCGGGCGATCGATCGCAATAATCGAATTCTGGTTCCGCCACGGCTTTTGTGGTGGCGGACTGTGGCCAAGCTCGTGAGGCGATCACATGAAATTACGACGGCGAACACTTCTGGAGTTGGCTGCCGCTGCGGCTGCGGTTTCGCTATCGCCGCGCATGGCACAGGCGCAGACCTTTCCGACAAGGCCGATCACGATCGTGGTGCCTTTTCCAGCTGGAGGGCCGACCGATACGCTTGGTCGCGTTCTTGCCGATCGCATGAGGAATGCGCTCGGCCAGTCTGTCATCATCGAAAATCTGACCGGGGCAGCGGGTACGATCGGCAGCACTCACGTCGCGCGCTCATTGCCGGATGGTTACACGCTCATTCTCGGCCATTGGCAAACGCACGTCGTTAACGGCGCCACCTATTCGCTCCAGGTCGACGTAGTCAATGATTTTGAGCCAATATCGCTGATCGCAGATTGTCCGATGTGGTTGGTGGGAAAATTGGCATTGCCGGCTAAAGATATGCCGGAACTTATCGCTTGGCTGAAGGACAATCCTGGCAAGGCAACGGTTGGCATTGGTGGCGCCGGCGGCGGTGCTGACGTTGTTGGGACCTATTTTCAGAAGAATACCGGCACACGATTCCAGTTTGTGCCTTATCGCGGTGCGGCGCCGATCATGCAGGATTTGCTCGCCGGGCATATCGACATGACATTCACGCAGGTGGCGAGCGCGCTGCCACAATTCCGCGCCGGCCAGGTCAAAGCCTATGCGGTGATGGCTAAGTCTCGATGGGCGGCGGTCCCCGATATACCGACCAGCGACGAAGGCGGCGTACCGGGCCTTTACGCCTCGTTCTGGCACGGTCTTTGGGCCCCGAAGGGGACGCCAAAAAATATTGTCGCGCAACTTGATGCCGCTGTGGTGGAGACCTTGGCCGATCCGACAGTTCGCCAGCGGTTTATCGAATTGGGACAAGAGCCCTGGCCGCGCGACAAACAGAGTCCAGAGGCGCTTGCCGCACAGCAGAAAGTTGAGATCGAAAAATGGTGGCCGATCATCAAAGCGGCCGGCATTAGGGCGGAATAAGACAGTCGTCAACTTTCTGCCGTGGTGCCTCGTGGCAGCGGCGATAGCTAGTTTCAAAAAAGAGACCGCCAAATCGGCGGCCTCTTCTTCCGAGCCATAAGACCCAACTATCCGATGCACTTAGTGCTTACTGGGGCCACCCGCAGTCGTACCAAACGTGGGTGCAATATGCCCAAGTAAGCGCTTTTCCTTGGCCAATAATTGCGGTGCGCTCCAGCGCGTCGTCCGAAACATCGAGGGTGAGCATGTCCTCTTCGGTTTCGGTTCGGTCAGCAACATTTCTGTCCATGGAACCATCCCTTACGCCTATGGTGCCACCCGGTAATAGTATCGTGAAACAGACTGCCTGACGAGTCCAATCGAGCAGACAATGATACATTCTATATCAGAAGAGGCATGCGCAACGTCTTTTTTACCGTCGGACATGCGACTCGGCCAATCGGCGCATTTTTGGACTTGTTGAGGCAAGTCGAAATCCTGACAGTGGCCGACGTTCGAAGCGTTCCAGAACCAATCCCCAATTCAATCGTGAACTCCTGGCTGGATCGCTTGGCGCCATTGGCATCGAATATCAGCACATTCCTGAGCTCGGTTGGATTACGTAGCAAGCAGAAAGATGTGCCGGTCGCCGTCAACGCGTTCTGGCAAAACCAGAGCTTTCACAATTACGCAGATTACGCGATGGGCCGCGAGTTTCATTCTGGCCTGCGAAAATTACGAGCGCTGGGTGACACGAAGCGATGCGCAATCATGTGCGCCGAGACTCTTTGGTGGCGCTGTCACCGGCGGATCATTTCCGATTATCTGATCGCCGCCGGCAACACGGTCTTTCACATTCTCGGTCCAGGTGACATCGAGCAGGCGCGTATCGCGGAAGGCGCGAAACCTGGGCCAGATGACGTATTGACCTATCCGGCCGATCTTTGAACGTTCAAACTTGCCGTAAAACTGTTGTACACTCCCGTGAGCAGAAGCCGGCAGCATCGGCTGCAATGCCAGTCAAATGATCTCTGTAGCGGCGCTCGGGAGGGTTCCCATGACGGACGTGAAATGGAGCATCAAGGCGCGCGAATTCGTCAATTGTAACTGCAGCTACGGCTGTCCGTGCCAATTCAACGGGCTGCCAACCTACGGCGACTGCCGGGCCGTCGTCGGTATGCAAATCGACCAAGGCCGCCACGGCGACACGCGGCTCGATGGGTTGCGGTTCGTCAACATATTGCGCTGGCCGGGGGCGATCCACGAAGGCAAGGGGGAGGCGGCGGTCGTCATCGACGAACGGGCGAGCGAACCGCAGCGTGCGGCATTGATCCGCATTGTCACCGGACAGGACACCGAGCCGGGCGCCACGATCTTCCAGGTATTCTCGACGACGTTTGAGAAGTTGCACGAACCAATCTTTGCGCCCATCGATTTTGACGTGGACATTGACGCTCGCAAAGGTCGGCTGGTTGTGCGTGGAATAACCGAAGGCCGTGGCGAGCCGATCAAGAATCCCGTGACGGGCGCCGCGCATCGTGCCCGTATCGATATTCCTGATGGGTTCGAATATTCGCTCGCCGAGATTGGGCGCGGCTGGAGCAAGGTCGCGCGTCCGATGCAATTCACGCTCGCCGATTCCTACGCGCAGTTCGCGCACGTCAATCTCTGTCAAAGCGGCATCTTGCGCTGAGCTGAGATGGGCGGCGCGTTTGAAGCGGTGCTGCGGCGCGAGCGCGCAGTCGTTATCGCTGCGCTTGCGATACTTACCGCGCTCGCCTGGATGGACCTCGCCTGGCTCGCCGACGACATGGCGATGGGCGGCATGGATATGTCCGGGTTTCGCATGATTCCCACCGGGCAAGGACTAATGATGCCGGCGGGCGTGCCGTGGCAGCCGATCGAATTTGCCTACGTATTCGCGATGTGGATCGTGATGATGATTGGAATGATGACGCCATCGGTGGCGCCGATGATTCTCATCTACGCGCGCGTTGGCAGGCAGGCCGAGACGAGCGGCCATCCGTTTGCGGCAAGCGCATGGTTTGCAGCCGGTTATCTCGTGGCGTGGACGGGATTTTCGCTGGCAGCGACTTTCGCGCAATGGGCTTTGCAGCGTGCCGCACTGCTCACTCCGATGATGGAAAGCGCTAGTAATGTGCTTGGTGGTGTCGTGCTAATTGCCGCCGGTGTTTATCAGTGGACACCGGTGAAGGAGGCGTGCCTCTCTTATTGCCAGGCGCCGCTCACCTTCATTATGCGCCATGGCGGATTTCGCCGTGAAGCAGCCGGCGCATTAACGCTTGGTTTTCGCCATGGCCTGTACTGCATCGGCTGCTGTTGGGCGCTTATGCTGCTGCTGTTTGTCGGCGGCGTCATGAATCTACTTTGGATCGCTGCGCTAGCGGTGCTGGTCTTATTGGAAAAAGCGATGCCTTTCGGCAAATCGGTATCGCGCATTGCGGGCGTCGCCTTCATTGCAATGGGGACGTGGTTACTGCTGCATCCGTGAAAAACACTACGACCGCTGGCGCCCTCAGCGAAGCCGTCGGAATAGCCGCCAGGGTTCGAAGGTCTAGCGGCAGCCATGAGCGAAGAGTTGATCGCGCAAGCGATCACGCCCTTTTTTGGTCAGGTCAAATTGGCGCGTGCAATAACTTGGTAGCAACCGCACGTCCGAGCACTTGCTAGGATAACAGCCGGAAGTGACTACTCGGCCGAGCGGAGGCGTGACATGGGATTACTTGAGGGCGACACTGCGCTGGTTACCGGCGCAGCGTCGGGGATTGGGCGGGGTATAGCGAAGGCGCTTGCCGCCGAGGGAGTTCGACTGGTCCTGAGCGACGTTGCCGAGCAAGCCGGAGCCGCGCTGTCGCGTGAATTAAACGCCGCCTTTATTGCCGCCGATCTTGCCGATCCGACTGCGTCGCGCCGGCTGTTCGAGGCTGCAGTAAAAATGCTCGAGTCGATTTCAATTCTTGTGCATAGCGCATCCCCAAAGCGTAACGAGAGTGACGCCGTCTTGGCTGTGACCGAGGCTCAATGGGATTCGATGGTCACGGTAGGCCTTCGTGCCGGATTCGTACTCGGCCAGGCTGTAGGCGCGCATATGAAGGCGCACCAGATCAAAGGACGAATACTTTTTATAACCTCGCTGCACGCGTATACACCGCGCAACCTGCCGCATTACAGTGCGACCAAGGCGGGTCAGACCATGCTGGTGAAAGAACTGGCGCGCGCGCTCGGAGCGGATGGTATTCGCGTCAATGCAATAGCTCCAGGCGCAGTCCCTGGCGGCGGATTCGACGCCGATATTAGCTCACTCGCGAAGATGATTCCCCTCGGCCGGACCGGTACCCCGGAAGACATTGCGGATATGGCGGTTGCTCTCTTGTGCGATCGCTTTTCGCGTTATGTCACCGGGACAACGATTGCAGTTGACGGCGGACTCGCTCTGTACAACTGGATTCCGAGGCGGGCGGGCCAGTAAATTCATTCTGTAGTTTAGTATTCCGCCCAGTCAAATAGCCCAGGGCGGCGCTTGAGCTCCGATGGCGGGAAAGCGAATTTTTTTACTTTGCTTTGCGATAACGCAATCGTTCGGCGATGACGAACAGCAGCGGAATGACGAATATGCCGAAAATTGATGCGGCGATCATGCCGCCGAAAACCGGCGTGCCCACTGCGCGGCGTGTGGCTGCGCCAGCCCCGTGTGCGATGACGAGCGGAAACAGCCCAAAGATGAAAGCGAAGCTTGTCATCATCACTGGACGGAAACGCAAGCCTGCCGCTTCGATGGCCGCTGTGTAGATATCTTTGCCGAGTCGCCGCTGCTCTACTGCGAATGCCACGATCAAAATGCCGTTCTTAGCCGCAAGTGCGATGAGCGCCACCAGTCCGATCTGCGCATATACGTCGAAGCTCAGCGCGGCGATCGCCACTGCCACGAGCGCTCCCAAGATTGCAACGCTGACCGACAGCAGTGCGGAAATCGGAATATTCCAGCTTTCATAGAGCGCGACTAGAAACAAATAGGCGAACAACACGGCGAGCCCGAGCACGATTGTCGTGCGTCCGCCCGCTGCTTTTTCCTGGAAGGCAGTCCCAGTCCATTCAAAGCTGTATCCGGATGGCAGCGTCGCGGTGGAAATCCGTTCCATGGCTGCGAGCCCCTGGCCGGAACTATAGCCGGGCTTGGGTGCGCCATTCACGATCGCAGCGCGGTAGCCGTTGTAGCGGACCACGGTCTGCGGCCCTTGCACGAGCTTCGCTTCAGCTAACGCACGCATAGGCACCATGCCGCCGCGCGCATTCCGCACGTAAATGTTCTGAATGTCGTCGATCCGTTTGCGAAACGACGTCTCCGCCTGCAGATTGACCTGCCAGGTTCGCCCGAAAACGTTGAAGTCGTTGATGTAGTAGCTGCCCAGCGTCGACTGCAGGGCGTTAAAGATGTCGCTGATCCTGACACTCAGCACCTGTGCCTTGTCGCGATCGATGTCGAGAAAAATTTGCGGCGTGTCGGCAGCATAAGTGCTAAATACGCCAGCGAGTTCGGGCTGGCTATTGGCGGTCACGAGCAACCCGCGTAACACTGCCGCGAGATCGGTGGGCGTCTGTCCTTGCAGCGCTTCCAAGACGTATTGGAAACCGCCGGTGTTCCCCAAGCCAATAATCGGCGGCAGGTTAAACGGAAAGGCGATGGCGCCGGGGATCGCTGCCAATAGCGGCCGCAATCGCGCGACGATCGCGCTCGCGCTTTGCGCAGGATCGGTACGCAGCTCGTACGGCTTGAGCCGGATGACGAAGAATCCCTGATTTGAAGACGCAACATAATCGATGAAATTCAGCCCGACCACGGACAACACGCCTTCGACGCCGGGAATGGGTCTGACAATATCTTCGACCTGCTTGACCACCGCCTCGGTGCGGTTGACTGATGCGCCTTCCGGCAACCGCAGCGCGGCAAAGATTGCGCCCTGGTCCTCGTCCGGCAGAAAACTTTGCGGCGTTATGTAAAATATCAGGACTGACGCGGCCAGTGCTCCCGCAACGACTATAAGCGCAATCGCGGTCACGCGCACCAGTTTGCGGACAGTCGCCACGTAGCCATCGCGCGTTCGGTCGATCGCGCCCAGCACATAGCGCATTGCCCCTCGACTGCTGTGACCGCGCTTTAGCAGCACCCCACATAGTGCGGGACTCAAAGTGAGCGCGTTGAGCGCCGAGATCAGCATCGAAACCGATACGGCAACGGCGAATTGACGAAACAGCTGCCCGCTGATTCCTGGGATGAAAGCCACCGGAACAAAGACCGACAGCAATACGAAGGTGATAGCGAGGATGGGCCCGGTGATCTCGCTCATCGCCTTTTTGCAAGCATCGGGTATGGAAAGGTTGGGCTCTTCCTCGATCACCCGCTCGATATTTTCAACCACGACAATCGCGTCATCGACAACGATCCCGATGGCTAGCACGAGTGCTAATAACGAGATCGTATTGGCCGAATATCCGATCAACAGAAGCACCGCAAAAGTGCCGATGACGGACACCGGCACCGCGGCCAGCGGAATGAGCGTCGTTCGCAGCTTGCCGAGGAACAGGAAAACAACGAGGGCAACCAGGACTATGGCGATAACGAGCGTGCGGACGACCTCGACCATAGTCGAGGTGACAAACACGGTACTGTCCCAGAAGACCGCATAGCTCAAATCGGCGGGGAAACGCGTCGCCATTGTGTTCATCGTGTCGCGGACTTGCTTCGCGACATCGACGGCATTGGATCCCGGAGATTGATAGATGCCGATGGCAGCCGCCGGAGCGCCGTTGAAACGGCTGTAGCGGTCCTGTGTTTTGGCTCCCATCTCGACACGGGCAACATCACTGACGCGAACGACGGACCCGTCAGAATTGGCGCGCAGTACGATGCCGGCAAATTCCTGCGGCTGGGTCAGCCGGCCCTTCGTCTTGATGTTGATCTGAACCTGCTGATCGCCTGCAACCGGAGCAGCGCCAATGCGGCCGAGTGCCGCTTGGACGTTCTGATTTTGCACTGCTTGGATGACGTCATTCGGGGTCAGGTTAAGTTCTGTCAGTCGATCCGGATCGAGCCAAATCCGCAACGAGTAATCGAGCGGACCAAACAATGTGACCTGACCGACGCCTCTAATCCGCGCCAGCGTGTCGATAATGTTGATGGTCGCATAGTTGCTCAGATAGATGGCGTCATACGTGTTCTTCGGCGAGTAGATATTGATGACCTGAAGCAACGCGGCCGATTTCTTGCGTACCGTCAAACCGGCTCGGGATACTTCCTGCGGAAGCTGCGGAATAGCCAAGCTGGCGCGGTTTTGCACGTTCACTGTATCGATGTCTGGATCGGTGCCCAGCGAAAAGGTCACATTGAGCGTGTAGCTGCCATCAGACCCGCTCGCCGATTGATAATAGATGGCGTTATCGACACCGTTGATCTGCTCCTCGATCGGTTGCGCGACCGTGGTCTCAACCACTTCGGCGTCGGCGCCGGGGTAATTGGCAGTGAGCGTGACTTGCGGCGGTACAATGTCTGGAAACTGCGCAATCGGAATGGCCGTGATGGCGATTGCGCCTGCGAGTGTGATCAATATCGCGATAACAATCGCGAATCGCGGTCGATCGATGAAGATGGCTGAAAACATCGGTGTCAGTTTACCGCAGCAACGCTAGTCGAGACGATTTGGCCGGGATGAACCTTTTGGATCCCTTCGACGATGACGAGATCTCCCTCTTTCAGGCCTTGTGTCACGACGATGTCGCGGCCCTGCTCGACCCCGGCCACGATGCGCCGCTGCTCGACCTTTTTGTCTGCGCCGACCACCATGACGTAGCGACCGGCCTGGTCGAGCTGAACCGCCGATTGCGGAATGACAAGGGACGATTGCGGCGCGCCGCGATCGACCAACACGCCGACGATCCCGCCGGGGATCAGCATGCCTTCGGGATTTGGCAGTTGTGCGCGAACCAGGATGGTGTCTGTGTCTGGCTGAACCTGAACATCGAGGAGATTGGTGCGCCCGGCATGCGGATACATACTGCCGTCAGGTAGCTTGATGTGAATGTTGACATGCGGATTTTTGTCGGCCGAGGCAGCGATCCGGTGCTTGTATTCGATGACGTCGGCTTCGCTGGCTTGAAATGTGACGTAAATCGGATCCTGGCTGACAATCGTTGCTAGCGTTGCGGATGATGGACTAACCAGATTGCCTACAGTGAAATTCGCAAGGCCGATCCGCCCGTCGATTGGCGAGTGGATTTCGGTGTAACCGAGATTGATTTTTGCCTGTTCGAGCAGGGCTTGCGCTTGCAGCACATCGGCTTGCGCCGCCTGTTGGTCGGCCGCCCGTTGATCTACGGTGGATTGCGGGATGTTCTGGTTGCGCACAAGCTCCTGGCCGCGCTGTAGCTGCAAATTGGCATTAACCTCGGTGGCCTTTGCTTTAGCGACATTGGCGCTCTGCTGGTCGACCGTCGCTTTATAAATATCGGGTTCGATGCGAAACAGCAGATCGCCGGTCTTGATCTGTTGTCCTTCGGTAAAATTGCGCTCTTTGATGAAACCGGAGACGCGGGCGACGATGTCAACTTTGTCGATCGCCACGACGCGACCAATGAAATCGCCGGTCTCAGTTACTTGGCGGCTAACTACTGATACGACCGAAACAGCCGGCGGCGGCGGCGCGCCCTGCGCAGCAGCCATGCAACAACAGATGATGAAAATGCAGGCACCAATCGGAATCGCCCGGGCAAATGAATTGTTGCGGCGAGTCATCAGAATACTCCCGACATAAGTTCGCGCATTTGGCGGCTACGAGATTAAGCGTGCCACCGGAACGAGAATTAAGGGCGCTACACTCTACTAAATGTGTTGCTCTGCGCGGCCCAATTGCAGAACACTTGCAAATTGGCAGAACGAGGAGTTCTATTAAACCACGCGCTGCGTGAGACGCAACTAATCTTCGCTCGGCGAGAAGCACTCGAGCGGAGACTCCAATTCGCCGTGCTGTCGCGTACCGCAGAATTTCAGTATCTCGTTGAAATACGGTCGAAGGAGGCTGCAAATGACGGCTCGAGAAGCTAAGTCACTGCGAATTGCTCCGCTCACTACACCGACGGATTTGCAACCGAACGCCGTGCGCGACATTGCAGGAGCGCTCAACATTCTGCTTGCGGACATGTTCGGGCTTTACCTGAAAACGAAAAATTTCCATTGGCATGTATCAGGCCCGCATTTCAGGGATTATCATCTGCTGTTGGATGAGCAGGGTGATCAGATCTTCGCTACAACGGACGCAATAGCAGAGCGCGTCCGCAAGCTGGGCGGCACGACAATGCGGTCGATTGGCCAGATCACCCGCTTGCAACGCATAAAGGACAACGACGCGGACTTCGTCACCCCAATGGATATGCTTGCCGAGCTGCGCGACGACAATAAACAGCTCACCGCGAGCATGCGCGAGACGCATGACCTTTGCGATGAGGATGGCGACGTTGCGACGGCGAGCCTTCTGGAAATCTGGATCGACGAAGCCGAGCGCCGTACGTGGTTTCTGTTCGAGGCGACGCGCGCAGCCCGAGGCGAATAATAGAATTGCGAATTTTCGGTCGCTCGATTGCGCAATCATACGTCAGGTAATTGGCTCTATAAGTGATCGCGCCACTTATTCCAGCTTGGCGTCCAATGTAATTTGCGTATTGAGAACCTTCGATACCGGACACGTTTTTTCGGCAATGCCGGCCAGCTCCCTAAACTTGGCTTCGTCAAGATTTGGCACGCTGGC
>WNGG01021610.1_pt1 | contig 19821 bp, 17 predicted proteins | sample 5400661 | NCBI WGS metagenome assembly WNGG01 (sample SAMN13153372, study PRJNA577476) | soil metagenome | isolation source: 100 cm soil or saprolite under Garry oak tree replicate 1 | place: USA:California | collected 2016-06-15
CGAGGGTGTCAGGAGAGGTCCGCAAAGGAGAAATTAAGGAACGGTTGGATTGGCTGATCCAGGGTAAAACCGGCCCCCCGCCGCAAGCCCAAGTGGTCCATCTGGATGAGAAAGAGTAAATCCCCGATTCCACGCTTCAGATGATGAGCAAGCCGCCAGCGATCAGCGTAGTCCTGCTCATCCCAAGATTGATCTCTGAATTGGCTCCCGTGCCACCCTCATTTCGTTTGATTAGTATTTTTGAACTATTGTGCGGTAATCAGCGTCTGCGTATACATATCCCACCCAGAAACAGCCAGTGGGTGTTCTGACACGGTTCCTTTGCACTCCGAACTTAGTTCAAACTCTAAGGAGAAGCGCAGTGACAGATTTTAAGAATGTTTATGGCAGCGAACAAAGTGTGGGAGTACCTAAACTCCTGGTCCTCTTAGTAGCAACATTGCTGGGAGCGCTTCTGCCAAGCCCGGCACATGCGCAAGGGTGCATCGTCGCGCGTTCGGCTCAACTGACAACTGATGCTGGCAATGGGCAAGGCTATCTTGCTCCGCACCACTGGCAATTGACGATTGATTATCGCCACCAGTACTCGTTCCGTCACTACATTGGCGATGTTGAACAAACGCAACGAATCCAAATGGGGAACGAAGTCGAGAACAGAGTCAACTTGCAGAACTTTCAAGTGACCTACCAAGCCACGCCACGGTGGAGTTTTGGGATCAATCTGCCGCTTCTGTTTGCCAGCAGGCGCTCGCACGATGCTTACAATACCTTCCACGCCAATGGCTTTGGGGACCTCATCGTCACGGCGGAGACCTGGATTTGGAGCCCCACGAAACCGCACAGGGGAAATGTGCAGATCGGTTACGGGCTGCTGATGCCTACGGGCGCCAGCAAGGTTCAAAATACATACCTCGCATCGCCAACCGCGACCTCAACCACCACCAGACCCGTGGACTATTCGATCCAGCCGGGAGCCGGAGGCTGGGGAATTGCGCTTCAGGCACAAGCCTTCAGAATGTTCGGTAAAGAGGAAGTTTACGGTAATGGGAGTTATCTCATTACTCCGCAAAACCAAAACACTGGCTATCTCAGGAACCCGACCTCCACAACTCAAAACCCACTGACGCAATACAACTCGATTTCTGACCAGTACTTGGTCGAGTTCGGTTTCGCCCATGAGATCCCGCTTGAAAAAGTGGGATTGGCAGCGACTTTCGGTCCCCGCTTTGAAGGCGTACCGGCGCATGATTTGATTGGCGATAATCTCGGCTTCAGACGGCCAGGCTTTGCTCTTTCTCTCGAGCCCGGCTTGCGTATGTCACGGGGACAGAACCTGCTGACTGCGAGCGTCGGAAGAGCCGTGTGGCGCGCGCGTGTAAAGAGTGTCCCGGATATCATGACTGGTAAACACGGAGATGCTGCTTTCGCAGACTGGATTTGGTCAGCCAGCTACAGTCGACGCTTTTAGGTCCAGATCGTTCGGTTGTATGAATAACAACGGAGGCCTCGCGGCTAAACTTCTTTCACGCGGCGCATCGTTCTTTGCAGGCGTTTCTTATCACGACAATCCGCAGCTCGCTCGTGAGAGAAACAAGCAACTCTATTTCCCACTGGGCCGGCCTTCAATTCGCTGCAACTGAAACAACAGCGTTGCGAATCCCAGTTTGGACTTCAGCTGCACCGGAACATGTTGCCCGTCATCCGAGTACCACACCCAAAGCACGCCCTTTCCCTGCAACGGCCCTGACATAGCTTCGGCTTGTACCTTCACCGTCTGAAATGTCCCGGATGGCACTTTGATTTTCTCGCGGGCCCCGACCCGGATCCGAATGTCGGCCGTGTTTCCGCCGTCGTTGACAGGGAAGCTTTGCGAGAAGCCGGGATCTAGTGGCAGCGAACCGGCGTAGAAGAAGCCGCTAATCACGTCGGTCACACAGGGCGGGACATCGTGCTCGGCGTGCCTCAGTTGGCCGGTTTTCAAGTCTTCGTCATCAACCACGCTCTTCGCGCGTGAGTAGTCAAAATGGATTGTTCTTTCCAGCTTGCGCGATCCTTCTTCGTTGTGCTTTGAAATCCGAAATGAACAGAACGTGCGTGGATCGAGGTCGGCGTCGAAAATATCGTGGACGTGAAAGATGGAATTAACCAGGCCGGCGGAATCCGCGGTCGCGGTCACGTGCTCGCCCGAGTTTGAGCGCTGCAGTTTCACCGTGGCAGTCCCCGCATTGAGCATGTGCCACTCGACCGAATAGACGTACTTTTCTCCATCGGGAAAACGATACGAATGCGAAGGCGCGATGATTCGCGACCCAGGTACTGAGCTGACTGAGGCCGTGGGAACGTTCGATTGGGCAAATGAAGCCGCCGCAATCAAGATAAGAAGAAAACGTGCGAAACCGGTGAGAAGGTTCGATTTCATGATCATCGTGCGAACCAGATTGCCTTTATAACCAGAACTGCGATCATTGATCCAGCGCCGATCGCGGCATTGTACTCGCGGTGCTTCCAGTAGAGATGCCACGAGAATGAATTTGAGCTGCTCTGATAAGGGCGCAGACGGGGGAATAATCGCGGTACGTGTTGAGCATATTCCTCAAACTCGGGGAAGCGGGCGCGGAGGAATTCCTCCTCAGAGTGGATCACGGGAAAGTAAATGGCGAAGAACATTACCGCCGCGATCAGCGCGACCCACAAGCTTCGCGAGGCGATGGCAAAGCCTGCCGCCAGCACAAGCGATCCGAAGTAAAGCGGGTTACGAGTGTAGGCGTATGGCCCGCTGAGCGTGAGAAGCTCATTTTTTGTGACGTGCCCTGAAGCCAGTGCGCGTATCAGCAGACCGATTATTGTGATCGAGCCTCCGGCAATGACGGAATGAAAAGTGGGACGTGCCAGCCAAATGTAGGCCGCCGCAAACAGGAATCCCAGCGGAACCCGGATGCGCCTCGCGATTCTCTGCCAGCCAGAGTTAGACATGGGCGCTCTCTAAAAGGCGCCGGGCAGCGGAAACAACTTCGTTCGCCGTAATCTGAAGCAAGCCCGGATCGGGCGCGCTGGTGTGAGAGAGGGAAGTCCGACTCTCGGGATTCCGCAGCACAATGCTCCTGGTTCCGTAGGGGCCGTTACGCGCGGGATTGGTCGGGCCAAAAATTGCGACCACCGGAATTTGAAGAGCGGCCGCGAGGTGGAGAGGGCCGGTGTCGCCTCCGATGAACAAGCGCGCGCGACGCGTTAGCACAATCAGTTCGGTGATGGAGCAGGAAATCGGACGTGCAGCGCCGCCACTTGCCGCCTCTACTTCGAGTGCGAGCTTTTCTTCACCGGGGCCGAAATTGATGAACGGAGCTAAACCATCATTGGCAAGCGCGCGCGCGACTTCACCATAGCGCTCCGGCGGCCATTGTTTAGAGGCCCATCCTGCTCCTGGCGCGATCAGAACAAAATCCTTGCCCAATCCAGCCAGAGTTTTTGCGATGTTCGCTTCTGCTTCGTCGTCGTGGGGAAATTCAATTGCGTGGAAGCTGCCCTTCCCGGTTATTCCCCCACGGATTCGGAGCGAGGAGAATTCTGTGATAACGGCTTCGGAAAGCGACTGATACTGCTCGACGACGTGAACGCCCATCGCTGGGACCCGATGCTTGTAGAAGAAACGCGCCGGGAGCTCGCGCGGGCGCTCCATTCCAAGAATGGTCCCCGCTCCCGCACGGCCCGCGAGGATCGCCGATTTCAGCGCGCCTTGAAAATCCACCGCGACATCGTATCGTTGGCGGCGGATTTGGTGTAGGGCCGCTGAAACCTCACTCCATGTCGGATAGGAGAGTAGAGACTTGCGCCAGCGTCTGGTATCAACTGGGTGAATGAAATCGACAACCGGACGAGAAGAATTTCGCGGGCCGGAGCGCGGTGCATTCCGGGCGCACAGCAGTTCAGCCCAGCGCTCTTCCACAATCCAGCCAATCCGCGTGTCGGGGAGAGTAGCGCGCAAGGCTGTCACCGCGGGCAGGGTATGGATGATGTCTCCCATGGCACCCAGGCGCACGACTAGCACGCTCTCAGGCGCTGGATTTGCGGCAGCATCGACGCTCACGATCGGCGTTGTCCCAGCCGGGTACGAATGATTTCCGTGGCGGAATGGTCTTTCGGATCTCCGACGATCGCGACTCGCCCACCACATTCAACGACCGTATCTCGTTCGGGAACGTTCTCGGCGGTATAGTCTGTGCCCTTGGCGTGAACATTAGGACGAATTTCGCGGACCAATGCCCGAACGTCGGGCTCGGAGAAGATCACTACTGCATCCACGTCAGACAAGGCCGCCAGTATCTCGGCCCGTTCGTTTTCCGGCATTAGAGGACGTCCTTCGCCCTTCAACGCGCGCACGGAATCATCGGAATTGATTGCGACCACCAAACGTCCACCGAGTTGCTTGGCGGCATGAAGATAGCGCACGTGTCCGACATGCAGAAGATCGAAGCAACCGTTGGCGAGCGTAATCTTCTCTCCATTCTTGCGCCAGGTGTCCGCATAGCCCTTCAGCTCTTCGCGAGCGAGAATTTTCGCGTTCTTCTTCAATGGGACCTTGTCTGGGGAGGCGCTTTCTCTATCGCCTCCGCAAGCTCTTGTTGCGAAACGGTGGCAGTCCCGCGCTTCATTACGACGATTCCGCCGGCGTAGTTTGCCAGGTGCGCCGCTTCCTCCGCCGTGGCTCCGGCGGCCAGGGCTGCCGTGTAGGTGGCTATCACTGTGTCCCCAGCGCCGGTTACATCCGCGATCTCGTCGCTTCCAAAAATCGGAATATCTACCGGCTTGTGCTTGGCGGAGAACGCGACCATTCCGTCACGGCCACGCGTAATCACCAGTGACTTCAGCTTCATGCGAAAAATGATCTCAGTGCCCGCGGAGCATAGGTTGTCCCACTCTGGCCCCATCTGTACCCCAAGAGCTTCTTCCACCTCGGGCTGGTTTGGAGTGGCCGCGGTCACTCCCGAAAACTTGAGCATGCGGTGACGGGAATCGAGCACAACCGGAATGGAATCCGGGCCGCCCTTGTTCAGCGCCGCATTCAAGATTTCCGGGGTCGCCGCACCATAGCCATAGTCGGACACCAGCAGAGCATCCGAGGCGCGCAGATACTCGCGCACAGCCAGAGCCAACCCGCGCGTTACATGAGGATCAGGCGCGGCCTGGGGCTCGCGATCAATGCGCACGACCTGTTGGCGCCAAGTGTGCGGCATTCCTGCAATAATGCGCGTCTTGGTCACGGTCGTATAGTTTTTGTCTTTGAGAATTCCGCTGACCGGAATATGTTTGTGGCGGAAACTCTTGAGCAGCAGACGTCCGGGATCGTCATTACCCACAATACCAACCGGGAGCACGTTTACTCCAAGGTCCGCCAGATTGTTCACTGCATTGGCGCCTCCGCCGGGGATGACAGTACGGTCCAGGTGTCGCAGAACCAGCACCGGGGCTTCGCGAGACACGCGAGAAATTTCACCGAACACGAACTCATCCGCAACCATGTCACCGAGCACGGCCACAGTGATGCGCGGGAAAGCCTCAATAATCTTTCGCAGGCGGTCGGTTTCTCTGGGAAGCTTACTCATTCTTCACAGGATTTTCTCATGCCCGTGGCCTGGGTTCCGCAATCGCGTGCAAAATAGTATCCAGAGCGTCAGCGGGTTGTTGAAGCTCCATAACCACGCGGGCGATGGTTAGCGGCTCGAGTTGACTGACATGCGGACCAAGGTTGATTGCATCTTTTTCGGTGGTGATGAACCCGCCTGCGTGGGTTCGATCGCGAAGATTGAGAAGATCGCGAATGTCAGTTTCGGCGTAGGCGTGATGGTCGCGATAAAACTTTCTGGCTACGAACTCGATTCCCGCAGCAACTAACTGCTCAACGAATTGTTGTGGACGGGCGATGCCGCAGAACATGACCGGATTCGACGGAGGGTCGGCGAAGGAGATAGTGCGGCGCATCCGCCAGATGCAGCTTTCGTTGACGCCGGAGCGAGCATAGTGTGCATCGCCCGTCTGCACAACTGCGTCGGCCCGACGCAATGACGAAAGGGTCTCGCGCAATCGTCCTCCGGGCAACAGTTGGTCTCGCATATCTTCGGGCGTGAGCAATACGATGTCGAAGTCCCGTGCCAAAGAGCGATGTTGAAATCCATCGTCCAGAATGTGCAGTTGAGGGGCGAACTTCGCTTCGGCAAAGAGCCCTGCCTGGTAACGACTCTCGCCGACAACGACCGGGCACCCAAAGGTTTTGGCAATCAGCAGCGGCTCATCTCCGAACTCCCGCGCTGAACCATCCGGATCAACTTCGAGCACCCCGCGAGTTTTGCGGCCGTAGCCGCGAGAGAGAACGTCAAAGGTGATACCTCGCTGTTTAAGGAGCGTACCTAAGAGAATTACGAAGGGTGTTTTCCCGGCGCCTCCGCTGGAAAGACTGCCGACGCTAATTACTGGCCGGGATAGTCTGTGCGACTTGAGAACACCGCGGTCGTAGGAGCGGTTTCGAGCCCATACACAAGCCCCGTAGATGGCGCCCAGCGGGTTCAAGCCGGGTTTGCCTCCCGCATGTGACTTGCCAGCAAAGCGTGCACCTTTTGTAAGGTGAACTGAGTCGCACCGCGTTGGGACTCAAGAGTCTCCAGAGCGCGATGGCCAAGTGCGCGGCGTTCGGTATCATCGGCGAGCAATTCCACAACGCGGACGGCATCTCGGTTTAGAAACAGCTCGACAATGTCACGAAAGTTTTCCGTATGCTTGCCTACCAGGATCGGAACGCCATACTGAGCCGGTTCAATGATGTTATGTCCGCCGCGAGCCACCAAGCTGCCGCCAACAAATGCAAGATCAGCGAGGCTATAGAGACTGGCGAGCTCTCCGATGGAATCAATCAGCAGCACGCTACCGTTGACTGGGTCGTTATTCCACTGTGAACGTCTCCAAAACTTGATTCTCAACTGCTGTAGGAGTCCTGCGACTTCGTCGAAGCGTTCGGGGTGCCTGGGAGCCAGCAGCATGACCGCCGCAGGATGGCTCGACAGGACTTTTTCAAACGCGCCCAAGAGTAGCGGTTCCTCGCCTTGAACCGTGCTCCCGCAAACCAGGACCGGGCCAGCCCGGAATTCGGCGAGCACTGACCGCAATTGGCTGACGATGGGCGGAGCAGGACGCGGAGCGACGTCGAACTTGAGGTTTCCGCTAACCAAAACTCGGTCAGCCGCGGCGCCGATTTCGGCAAGCCGCCGCGCGTCTTCAGGAGTCTGCGCCAGAAAAAGATCTACACTCCGCAGCACGCCCACAAGAAGTTTCGGCCAACGCCGGTACCCCGGCAGAGAACGATCAGAGATGCGGGCGTTGACGATCGCGAGGCGGGCCCCAGATTCACGAACCACCCGCAAGAAATTCGGCCAGAATTCAGTTTCGGCAATTACGACCAGATCTGGCCTGATCGCCAAAATGTAGCGCCGCGCGGAAGATGCGAAATCAAATGGGAAATAGAAAACGTTTTCGGCGCCGAAGCGGTCAGCCGCGAGTCTCTGCCCAGTGTCGGTGGTAGTCGAAACCACGAGCCGATGTTCCGAAAATTCCGTTCGCATCCTCCGCACCAGGTCAGTGACGGCCAGAACTTCTCCCACCGAAACCGCGTGCACCCAGATCGACCGCTGGCGGGAATTGCGAATTCGCGCGGGTACCATTCCCAGCCGTTCCGAAAGCCCCCGGCGATACTTGCCGTGGCGGACCATTTGGAACAGCCAGTAAGGAGTGCCCAGCAAAAGCACCAGGCCGAGAAGCGCGCTGTAGAGCAGATACATTAGGGAAGAGACATTCTAACCGTGAACCTTAATGGGCGGTCAAAACGTGAAGGCACCAGAAACAGCTATGCTGCGCATCCTATAGTGCAAGTTCTGATGACTGGTATTTTTCGATCTCGACTCCGGCTCGCCCTGCTGGGCATGGTCATGGCAGTGCCGTTGCTGTGTCTGGCGGCCAAAGAATTCTCCATGCCGAAGGTGCAGCCTGCCTTCAGCTACCCCGCGCATGATCATCATGGGACTGAGAACGTCACCGTAGGCCTGGATCCTTACGATAATGCGACCAAGGCGAACATCTTCGTCGTCAACTACCGCGATCATGATCTGCTGCCTGTTCTGCTAGTGGTGACCAACGACTCAAACGAACCGGTCCAGCTTTCCGGGATAAAGGCCGAACTGGTGACCGCCGATGGGACGAAGCTGAGTCCAGCGACAGAAGACGACCTTTACAGACGGATTTCCCATCCCAAGGCCTCGGGCGCGCGTGTTCCGATTCCCTTCCCTACGAAAAGGGTAAAGGGCGGCGTAGGTTCAAAAGAATGGAACGAAATTCAGAGTGTACAATTCAAAGCGAGGGCTGTCGAGCCGCTCAGTTCGCAGGCCGGATTTCTTTTCTTTGATATTTCCGGCCTCTCAAATCCACTTTCCGGGGCACGCTTTTATCTGACCGGAGTGCGTGATTCCGCTGGCCATGATCTGATGTATTTCGAGGTCCCACTCGACAAGTATCTGGAAACTGCAAAACAACATTAAATCTTTGCAAGAGGTTTGCACAGGCAAGGTATCAAGCCGGAAGTGTCCGAATTCGGCTAGCGCAGCGGCGACCACGCCCGGCATTCAGATGCACTGAGCGGGGAAGTAAGGGGAGGGCCGGTCTTGAAGCGAACTACCGCGTCCGAGGTCGAACAGAAGCTTCTTGTTCCTTCGTCGCTTGTGACGGGAGTGCCAACCACAACGAATTCCTTGCACAGGTTTTGTTTGCAGACCGCAGTTACGCGAAACCGGAAGCCAAACTTCGTGCACCATGTACCCGCAGTACAGCTTACATTCCCAAGAGTGGCGTCGATCAGACTTGCGTGTTCTGCGGACTCAGCGCCAGTTCCACCGGGACTAGGACCGAGCGTGGCCAGATCACGCGCATAGCCTCTGTGTGGGTAAGTAGTCGAATAAACGACCTGGGAGGTCTCCACCGTGCGTATCGTGGCGACAGCAGACGATTCGTTGGCCGCCATCTTCGCCCGCAGCACGTTGGGAATTGCGATTGCCGCCACCACCATGACTATACCGGCGTCAACTCCTCCGCTTGAACTGACTTCGCGGAGTGCGCTTTCCTCACCATAGGCGCAGACCACCACCGGCGTAGTTTCTGCGGTTAGCCGCGAAAAGAGATCCGCCATCTGTGGCGATACAGGTCGCATGCTAAGCCCCATCATTGCGATCGGGTCTTCGTAGAGCAATGCGGAAGCTTCCGGAGAGTGGCCAGGTGGCAGCGACGCCAGGAATTTCTTGGACTTCGCCAGCGACTCGCCGCTCCAATGGAATCGCACTGCCTCCGCGACCGTTTCGCGGCTGGAACCTATAACCAGATACCCGTCTACAAATGCATAGCCGATTTCGAGGGTCTTCTGCGGAGAAGGAATTCGCAAGGTGTGGTACGTGACTCCTCCTTCATTGGATTGTTGCGCCGCGACCGGTGCGCTCGCCAACAACTTACTCAGGGTTTGTTGCAGGCGGTCTGCATCATTCACCCGCAGTATGGCCTTCCATACCGGGTCCGATTGGACAACAGTATCCAGCTCAAGTGTGATCTCACCACCGAGCTGGCTGAGCAGATCCTCCTTCAGACTGAGTCCCATTCCCGCTTCCATTTGCGCAAGCATCGCCAGTGCGTTGGGATTCGAAGCGGTGGAAAGGTCCTTAGCATCTTCAAATATCTCTCCCAGATTCTTGAGTACCACGGTGCTCGCCAGGATCGCCTTTGGGGAGACAAAGTCCAGGCTGCCCAAGGGCGCGGGTGCCGCCAGCCAGGATGCGATTCCACGGCGTGGACCGGTGAAGCTCAATTCGCCCTCGCTGAGTGTGTGGCCGGTCACACTCTTGCGCTCCCAAACGAAGTACTTCATATCGGCAAATCTGGTGCGCTGGAAAATCATCTGGCTTTGCTCAGTGCCCGTGGGGACTTGTTTCAGCACCTTCTGCAAATCAGCGGCTGCTAAAACCTCCGCACCACTTTGATATGCCTGTGCCAGCCGCTGCCCAAAAGGCGTGGAGGCAAACTGCGGGCTCCCTCGGTCCAGCCGGGCATTGAAACTGCGCAGTATGGCCAGGTCGAGCGCCGCCACCACAAAATCCGGGCGCACGAGCACCATAAGTTCCTGCGCCGTGCCCAGGTCCTTTGCGGTGGCGAGTTCCTTCAGGTCCAAAACCCGCACCGCCGGCTTCGATTTGCCCGCAAGTTCCTTTACCATTTGCTGAAGGAAATCTTTCAGACCCGGCTTCCGCACTTCCGCAAGAATCAGCAGGCTGTGGTCCCGGCCGTCGGTCGCCCCCGACATGACAATTTCGTCTCCCAAGTACTGCGAGACTTGGTAGAACTTTTCCAGGGAATCCTCTACCTTGGATCCGGTTGCGGCCATCTCGCCGTGCTGCCACCAATCGCGCAGTACTGAGCTCTCCTGCAGTTCCTGCCGGAAAATCGTCAGAGCCTGATGCGCTCCGTCGCCATAGTTGGGAAGCGCGCCATAGAACGTCGTCGATTCCGGCAGCAGTGGCAATAGGCGGCTTTGGCTGCGCGCCGGCGGAAACTGTACGTTGTGCTGCAGTTTGTCCAACAACTGACCAAACTCAGGCAGCAATCCGGGATACTTTTGCAGCTCCTGAGCCCATGGCATTTCGGATTGGTCTGCCAGCGTGGCCTGGGCGGCACAAGTCGACGTAATCAGAAAAATCACCGCAGTAACAGCCACGCACTTGACGAAATAACGGCGTTGCAGCTGCCGGAAAGTTTGTGTGTATCTCATCCGCCCTTGCTCGCCTCCGGAGAGACACATAGTAGACTGCTGGCCCTGTCTCTGTCAGCACAGAAACGCCTTGCCTTCCCGTTCCCGACCAGCGGCAGAACACATCAAGATTCGGCGAACGCCATATAATCAGTTGTGATGAAGCAAGTCATACATGCTGCCTGCCCGCATGATTGTCCTGATGCCTGTGGGGTGCTGATCACGGTGGACGACGGCAAGGCAGTGAAGATCCAGGGCAATCCATCGCATCCGGTTACGCGCGGGTTTCTTTGCGCGAAGGTGGCGAAGTATTTGGACCGAGTTTACTCGCCGGACCGGGTGCTGTATCCGATGCGGAGGGTCGCACCCAAGGGCCCATCCGTACTGGGTAATGAGCATAGCTCCGCCCCGCAGGGACAGCCGAGGGCGGCCGTCCCCACACAAACGGCGCCCTCGCAGACGTTCCAGCGCATCACCTGGAACGAAGCGCTCGACGAAATGGCTTCCCGCTTCAGGGGCATTATCGCGGAGTTTGGCAGCGAGGCCATCCTGCCGTACTCCTACGGCGGGACACTGGGCAAGCTGAACTACGCTTCCATGGACCGCAGATTTTTCCATCGGCTGGGCGCTTCGCAGCTCGCGCGTAACATTTGCTCGGAGGCGGGCGCGGCGGGGGTTAAGTCGGTTTATGGCGTGAACATGGGCACCGAGCCCGAGCAGTTTCGCCATTCCAAGTACATCATCGCTTGGGCGGCAAATATTCACGGCAACAATGTGCATCTGTGGCCATTTGTCGAAGAGGCTCGACGTGTTGGCGCCAAGCTGGTAGTCATAGATCCGTATCGCACTCGCACTGCTGCCTGCGCTGACTGGCACCTGCCAATCAATCCGGGCACAGATGTCGCTCTGGCGCTGGGCATGATGCACGTCATCATCAGTGAAAATCTTTACGATGCAGACTACGTCTCCGCTCAGAGAACGGAGGCATGGCAGCGCGGACCATCGCGATGCTGCCGTGCATCACTGGTTCGTGGAAAGAAGTCGGCGGCGGATTTCAGCTTTCCACAAGCGGTGCTTTTGGATTGAACAATGATGCTCTGGAACGTCCCGACCTGATGCAGCAGTCGTTGGGAAGATCCGCACGGACGATCAACATGGTGGAGCTGGGCAAGGCGCTAAACACGCTGACCGATCCTCCCGTGAAAGGCCTGTTCGTATACAACTCCAATCCGGTCGCGGTTTGTCCCAATCACAATGAAGTTGTTCGTGGCTTGCTCCGTTCTGATCTGTTCACTGTGGTGCATGAGCAATTCTTCACCGATACTACGGACTACGCCGACATAGTGCTGCCGGCTACGACATTTTTCGAGCACAAGGAATTGCAGTCTGCCTACGGCCACTACTACCTTCAGGTTTCAGACCAGGCCATCGAGCCATTGGGAGAATGCCGCTCGAACGTGGAAGTGTTCCGCGCCCTGGCTAAAGAAATGGATTTTGAGGAGGAATGCTTCCGGGATTCTGTCGATGACATGATGGATGAGGCGTTGGAGTCGCCTAACCCCTGGCTTCGCGGAATTTCGCGTGAGCGTTTGGAAAAAGAAGGCCACATCCGCCTGAATTTCGGCGAAAACGGAAACTCATCTTCTGGGCCGTTTCTACCGTTTGCAAATGGCAACTTCCGCACGCCCAGCGGCAAGGCGCAACTTTACAATGAGAGTCTAAGAGCTCTTGGTCTAGATCCCGTTGCAGCTTTCATTCCTCCGGAAGAATCCCGGCACAGTCCCGCGGCAAAGACCTTTTCCCTGGAGATGCTGGCCCGGAAGGCAGACAATTTCCTGAATTCAACCTTCTCCAATCTCCCGGGCCTGCAGCCACTAGAAGAAGTCGGCCTGCTCGAGATGAACCCGGCCGACGCTCAGCCTCGTGGCATTCGCGACGGCGATAGAGTGCGGGCCTTCAATCGCCGCGGCGAAATGCAGTTGAAAGCGAGGGTGGATGGAAGAGTTTCGCCTGGCGTGGTGTCGGCAAAGCTCTACTGGGCAAAACTTACACCCGGCAGTCGAAACATAAACGTGCTTACGTCCGAAAAACTCACCGACATGGGCAACTCAGCCACGTTTTATTCCGTCTTGGTTGAGGTGGAGCTTTTTCAAATCAATACCGTAAGGGGAAACGGACGCTGATTTTGGACGCTCTTCACAGCACTACCGTATAATTGCGCTTTTCTAATAATTGCGTTTTCCAATAACTCCAGCTATCTGAGGTAAGCGGCGATTTCTTGCGTTCAACAGGATAGCCCTGCAATTCCGGGGGGCAATGGCGGCGGGCGTCGGACAAGGTTCTTGTCCGGGCGCGCATCTATCTCATTCCGAAGGATTTGTTCGCGGTTGCCTGCCTTCCTGAGCGGCGTGCTTTTGCTAGTTATCTCGATCGCACCCAGGGTGGCGGCCCAACAGGATCTGGTCGTCGACATTCAAATCCACGGCAACCGCAACATTCCCGCCGATACCGTTCGCGCCCATATCTTCACTCACCGCGGCGATGTTTACGATCAAGCGGCGATTGAACGCGACTTCAACTCCCTGTGGAACACCAACTACTTTGAAGACATTCGCTTTGAGCGGGAGGCAACGCCGAAGGGATGGATTCTGCACATTTACGTGAAAGAAAGACCTCGGGTCAAAGACATCAGCTATGTGGGAATCAATGCGATTTCCAAGAGCGACATCCTGGACCGATTCAAAGAAGCGAAAGTCGGTCTTTCGCCTGAGTCTCAGTATGATCCGACGAAGGTCAAGCATGCGGAAGTCGTCATCAAGCAATTGTTGGCGGAGCATGGACACCAGTTCGCTACCATTCGCACGGAAGTCCGGCCGATACCTCCAGCATCTGTTGGTGTCACGTTTGTAGTGCGTGAAGGGCCCAAGGTCAAAGTCGGCAAGATCATTTTTGTAGGCAACAAGAACGTGAAAGGCCGCGAGCTGCGGCATGCCATGCACTTCCTGCGCCCGATCGGGGTCCCACATTCGATTTTTCTCGAAAACCTTTTGGCAAAGACCTATGACGCCACTAAGTTGGATGAGGACATGGAGCTGGTGCGTGAGCAATTGCAGAATCGCGGATATTTCAAGGCAGTAGTGGCAGAGCCACAGACCAAGATCCGCGATACCGGCCACTCGGGGTTCCACATCCCTCTGGTACAGCACGGCCCAGGTAAGGCGATAGACATCACTGTTCCCATTGAAGAAGGGGAGCGCTATCGGCTGGGAAGTATCACCTTCAAGGGCAATAAGGCGATCACGAATACCAAGGCGCTCCGTGGATTTTTTCCCATCAAGGACGGCGACATCTTTAACCGCCAGAAAATCGCCAAGGGACTGGAAAACCTTAAGAATGCCTATGGGACGCAGGGATACATCAATTTCACTTCAATTCCGACACCCAGCTTTGATGAAGACAAAAAGCTGGCTTCATTTGACATTGATGTGGATGAAGGCAAGCAGTTTTCTGTGCGCCGGATTGAGTTCCAGGGGAACACCACCACCCGCGACAAAGTGATCCGGCGCGAGCTGGTGCTCGAAGAAGGACAGGTATACAACGAGCAATATTGGAAACTGAGCCTGCAACGGCTGAACCAGCTTGGATTTTTCGAGCAACTAAAACCTGACGACCCGAATGTCACTGACCGCCATCTTGACGAGAAAGAAGGACTAGTAGACCTGACTCTCAAAGTAAAAGAGAGGGGCAAGAACCAGATAGGCCTTTCCGGCGGGGTGAGCGGCCTGGCTGGGTCATTTATCGGGCTCAGCTACACCACGAACAACTTTCTCGGTATGGGAGAAACACTCTCGGTTCAAGCCAACATCGGTAGCCTGCAGCGGGATATCATGTTCGGCTTTACGGAACCCTATCTTTTCGATCGTCCGATTACTGCCGGTTTCACGGTTTACGCCCGAAAGCTCATTTATGATCAGGCCCGCCAGAGCGCGCTGGTAACCGGACAGCTTCTCAATGTTTCGCAAGCTCAGTTGCAAAGTCTGCAGAACTATACGCAATCCAGCAAAGGATTCACGCTGTCGACAAAGGATTCACGCTGTCGAGCTCGTATCCGCTGCATCGCTCCTTTAAGCGTATTGGAGCGACGTACTCTTACGATGTTTCGTCCATAATCGCACTGACCACGGCTTCCAAGCAGCTGTTTAACTTCCTGGCCTTCAGCGGCGTCACCGGCCCCAACGCCTTGAATGGCATTGTGACCAGCAAGCTTCTGTTGAGCTACTCGAAGAATAGCCTGGATTCTTCGCTCTATCCCCACTCTGGCACGGAGTATTTCATTGGTGGAGAAATTTCGGGTTTGGGCGGGACCGTGAGGACCGTACGCCCGATTCTGGAATACAAGCACCATATCCCAGTACAGAACCGCCGCAACACTATCGGCCTTCACGCCCAGGTTTCGTATCTAAGCGGCTTTGGAGGACTGGTCGCTCCGCCGTTCCAGCGCTTCTATATGGGCGGAGAAAATGACATTCGAGGATTCGACGTGCGCTCGTTGTCGCCGGTGGCGTTCTTGCCCACCGCAACCTCCATTGCGCTACGGAACCCCGACGGCTCTATTGTGCCGAAAGACCCAAGCAATCCCTTGAGCGGGGCTTACACCATCCCGGTCCCGGTGGATCAGATTACGTTTCCGGGGGGCGATCTGAGCGTGGTCACCAACGCCGAATATCGGATTACAATTGCTGGCCCGGTCGCCCTTGCTCCTTTCTTCGATTTCGGCTTCGATCCGATCTTGAGAAAGTCACAATTGCGCATCAATAATGGGCAATTCAACACCATCAACAACACACCGTTCGGCTGCCCGGCCTTAGACCCATTTTTCAAGACCTGCGTAGGCGGACAGAAGTTTCAATTCAGCCAGAATCTGACGCCGCTGGGCAATTCGAACTGGCAGCCGCGAGCGTCTATGGGTCTTGAGTTGCAGGTCTTCCTGCCGGTAGTGAACGCCCCGTTCCGCATTTACTGGGCATATAATCCGCTTCGGCTCAACGAACTGGCCCAGGCGCCGGTTCCGATTACGCGCAGTATGTTCCCGCCGGCAAACTCGGCTAACGGAGCGGCGGGAGATTATACTTTTCAACTCGCACATAACACGTTCTCGCCGCTCTACCAGCTCCGCGAACCGCGGAAGACTTTCCGATTCACGGTGGGGACAACGTTCTAGAGAGGGTTGACACTATCGAGAGGCTGTTATAATGAGTTATCCACACCAGAGTGGCCGCGCCGCTGGCCCCGCAATTTGGATGCGAGTTTGGAATTGGCCCGGCTTACTGATGTCCCGCGGCGTGCGCGGTATGCCGCAGGTATGTGTCTGAGTAAATCCAGGTTTTGGAAGTCAGGAGTAGTTCTCCAAGGAGTCACAGGTAATCTCATGAAACTTACGCTTATGCGTTCTCTAGTTGCAGCCGCTATTCTCGTCTCGGCTTCTGCCGTAGCCCAGACCAGCGGCGCGCCATCAACCGCCCTGCCCGCAGCCCCCAGCGCGGCCAACGATCCTCCTGCTCTGGGCACAGGAACTACCGGCTCGAAGATTGGCGCGATCAACGTCGAACAGGCGATCTTCGCCAGCAACGAAGGCCAGCGCGATTTTGACGCCCTCAGCAAGAAGCTCGAGCCCAAGCAGACTGAGCTGAAGACCAAAAGCGACGAGATCGAGGCCCTGAAGAAGCAGCTCAACACTCAGGGTGACAAGATGAATGACGAGGCGAAAGCGAATCTGGCGAAGCAGATCGATCAAAAACAGAAGTCGCTGGAGCGTTCCGCCCAGGACGCGCAGGAGGACGCGCGCAACCAGGAGAATGAGATTGCGCAGCGCATTCTGCAAAAAATGGCGCCGCTCATCGTCAAGTATGCCGGTGACAACGGTTACGGCATGATCATCGACACTTCCAGCAACAACCAATGGCCGAACGGGCCCGTGTTGTGGCATGGCGCGGCCCTCGATATCACCAAGCCAGTAGTGGACGCTTACAATGCGCAGTCTGGCGTGGCCCCGCCAGCGCCGAAGCAAGGCGGCACCGGCACGAAGCCCAGCGGCGGGCTGTCCAAGCCCTCCGCCCCGGCCGCGACCAAGCCAGCGACTACACAACCGCCGTCCAAATAGGGCGACACCAGCAGCAAAAATTAGTTCCAGAGGCCGCGACCAATCGCGGCCTTTTTATTGTGTGCCGAGCATGTTCGACAGCTCGAGGGTGAAAGTCCCTTTGACAACCGGATGGAGGTGAAGTCATAGCGAAGCGCAAGGGTGAAATAACACTCGCCGCGAGGCGGGGCCCGAAAGAAGCGTGGAGCAAAGACGCGAGCCGATGAACAAGAACCGGATATGAGGCCTACGGTGGCGGGCGAGCGGGCAATTGACTGCAAAGCCCATATCCATCAAGCGCACTGGTGGTAAATCCGGCGGCTGCGCGCTGAAGGCGGTCGAACTTACCTCGGGAGATCTGCGGCATGTCACAGAATCGTGACTGGGGGTGAAGCGATTCATCTCGACCGTGTCGCAGAAGTCAGCAAAGGGCGTACTACTCCAGAAGATCGGAGGAAGGCCCGAACGGTACCCGCAAGGGGAATAAAGGGAAAGGCAAGTAAGCGGCGCGACTCATGAGCGGACAGCGGCAGAAAAACCAGCCCGAACAAGGGGTGCTGGCCTTTCCGGCGGAAGGTAGGAGTGAGGCTCCGAAGGCCGCCGAGAGAGGGACCGAAACGCTCATGGCGAAGCGCAAGTCTGAAAGCCTGGCTGGAACCGAACGACTCATGGAAGAAGTCTGCGAGCTGGAAAACGGCAAGCAGGCACTACAACGAGTCAAGGCCAATAAAGGGAGTCCGGGAGTGGACGGGATGACCGTCGACGAATTACCGGAATACCTGAAGCAGCATGAGCTAGAGATCGGGGAACAGTTGCGAAACGGAACCTATCAACCGCAACCGGTAAAGCGGGTGGAAATCCCGAAGCCGGACGGTAACGGAGTGCGCAAGTTAGGCATTCCGACCGTGCTGGACCGTTTTGTCCAGCAGGCGGTGCTGCAGGTTCTGCAGAAGCGCTGGGACCCGACGTTCTCCGAACACAGCCACGGTTTTTTTTGATCGAGTTAATCACGACCGCCTGATGGCTGCGGTAGCCGAGCGCATGGCCGACAAACGAATGCTCAAACTGATTCGGGCATTTCTGGAGGCCGGTGTGATGGAAGACGGATTGGTGAGTCCGGTGGATGAGGGAGCGCCTCAGGGTGGTCCGCTCTCACCGATGCTCAGTAATCTGGTGCTGGACGAACTGGATCGGGAGTTAGAGCGGCGTGGTCATCGCTTCGTACGGTATGCCGACGATAGCAACATCTATGTGGGCAGCGAACGAGCGGGACTGCGAGTGATGGAGAGCGTCGCGCGCTTCATCACACACCGACTCAAGCTCAAGGTGAATCAGGCGAAGAGCGCCGTGGCTCGACCGGGGCAAAGAAAGTTTCTCGGATTCAGCTTCACCGGCGAACGAGAACCTCGGCGGCGGATCGCCCCCAAGGCCATCGCTCGCTTTAAGGAGAGGATTCGGGAACGGACACGCCGAACCCGCGGCATCAGCCTAGCGCAGATGGTCAATGAGATTACGACCTACCTGCGGGGATGGCTCGGGTACTTCGGCGATTGCCAAACACCTTCGGTGTTGCAAAGTCTTGAATCGTGGCTACGCCGCCGACTTCGATCGGTGGTGTGGAAGCAATGGAAGCGTGGGCGAACGCGGTTTCGCGAGCTCCGAAAACGGGGCATAAGTAAGGACCTGGCGGCGACAACCGCCGGTAGTCCCCATGGCCCGTGGCGGATCGCGAACTCGCCCGCTCTGAGCATTGCTTTGCCCAATGCCTACTTTGCTGGGCTCGGACTTCCGCCTATGGCCGTGCGGTCTTAGCTTAACCCGCCGAACCGCCGGATGCGGACCCGCATGTCCTGGTGGTGTGGCAGGGGAGAGTGGGTGACCACTCCCCCTATGCCGATTGGCCGTGCGATAGAAAATTCCGACAGCTGCGCCTTTAGTAAAGTTGTATGATTTCGCTGTAACACTTCTCCCAGCGCTCGTTCCCTCCCCTGCCGTCGAGGGTTGAACAGACTGGAGCCAAGGAGGCCTCTGATGTCCGCCTGCCGTTCTATTTCCAAATTACTCATTCTTCTTTGTTCTGCGGTCGTGTTCGCGCAAACTCCCGCCGAATGGAAGCCCGTCGAGGACGCCATGGGCCGCAGCGGCAAATTGCAACCTGATGGCGCTTTCAAATTTTCCATGCCCCGTAAAGGCCTGAAAGTCACCGTCGCTGGAACTCCCATCAAGCCCGGCCTGGCACTGGGATCGTGGGCAGCATTCTCTGCGAGAGGCGACACCGCTATGGTCATGGGTGATCTGGTACTCACTGAAGATGAAGTGACTCCCGTGATGGCGAAGTTGCAACAAGGAGGGATTGAAGTCACGGCCCTGCACAATCACGTACTGCATGAGTCGCCACGCGTGATGTATATGCACATTGCTGGCCACGGGAGTGCCGCAAAGCTCGCGCAGGCAATTCACGATGTGCTGGCTGCAACCGGAACTCCGCCAGAAAGTCCCGCCGCGGCGCCGCAGAAAATTGATCTCGATACCGAGAAGATTGATGAAGCTCTGGGCCGCAAGGGGAAAGACAACGGGGGCATCTACCAGTTCGGTGTGCCACGGGCCGAGACCATCCGCGATCATGGCGTGGATATTCCGCCATCGATGGGCATTTCAACCGCTATCAATTTTCAGCCGACGGGCAACGGGCACGCTGCCATCACCGGCGATTTCGTCCTGCTGGGGAGCGAAGTCAATCCTGTGATTACAGCGCTGCGCGAGAATGGAATTCAAGTCACGGCGTTGCACAGCCATATGCTGAGCGAAGAACCGCGTCTGTTCTTCATGCATTTCTGGGCCAATGATGATGCCGTGAATT
>WNGG01004020.1_pt1 | contig 19819 bp, 16 predicted proteins | sample 5400661 | NCBI WGS metagenome assembly WNGG01 (sample SAMN13153372, study PRJNA577476) | soil metagenome | isolation source: 100 cm soil or saprolite under Garry oak tree replicate 1 | place: USA:California | collected 2016-06-15
AGCGCGCCGGCCACCACGACGGCGAAGGCCGCGATCACCACGAGCCCGACGGCGAACTCATTCTCGCGTTTCAGGACGGGCGTCCCTCGATGAACTGTCGGACCACGGGGTCCTCCGTCTCCTGGATCTCCGCGACGGTACCCACCTGCCGGATCTTGCCCTCGTACAGCATGGCCACGCGGTCGCCGACGGTGTAGGCGGTGCGCATGTCGTGCGTCACGACGAGGCCCGTCACGCCCAACTGCTCCCGCGCCCGCACCATCAGCTGGTCGATCACGGCCGAGGTGACGGGGTCGAGCCCGGTGGTGGGCTCGTCGTACAAGATGTAGCGCGGCTGCAGGGCGATCGCGCGGGCGATCCCCACGCGCTTGCGCATCCCGCCCGACAGCGCCGCCGGAAGTTGCTGGTCCGCGCCGGTCAGGTCGACGAGCGCGAGCGCTTCGTGGACGCGTTCGGCGATCTCGTCGTCCGACAGGTCCCGCCGGCGCAGTCCCAGGGCGACGTTGTCGAACACGGTCATCGAGTCGAACAGGGCCGCGAACTGAAACACGAACCCGATTTCGCGGCGCAGCGCCGTCAGCGCCGCACGCTCGAGCAGCGACACCGCGCGGTCGTCAACGATCACCTCGCCGTCATCCGGTTGCAACAGCCCGACCACGTGCTTCAGGGCGACGCTCTTGCCCGTCCCCGAGTAGCCGATGATCACCATGGTTTCGCCGTCCCGCACGTCGAGGGTGAGCCCGGCGAGCACCTGTTTCCCATCGAACGCCTTGTGCAGGTCGTGGAACCGGATCATCGCAGCAGCACCAGCGCCCAGAACGCGTCGAGCAGGAGCAGCAGCACGGCCGAATACACCACGGACCGCATCGTGCTCTTGCCGACGCCCTCGGCGCCGCCGCGGGTCCCGAGTCCCACGACGCACCCCACGAGCGTGATGGTGGCGCCGAAGCTGGCGCTCTTGAACAGCCCGAACCAGGTGTCCTTGAAGCGATAGAACAGCTTCAGCCCCTTGATGAACTCCTGCGTCGAGAGGTCGAGCAACGCGAGACTCGCGAGCCAGCCGGTGACGATCCCGGTGAGAATGGCGAGCGCAACGACCACCGGGAACATCGCGGTGCCGGCGATCACGCGCGGCAGCACCAGAAAGCTCTGCGGGTCGTACGCCAGCGTCTCGAGCGCGTCGACCTGCTCGGTGACCGTCATGGTGCCAAGCTCCGCGGCCATGCTCGCCCCCACGCGCCCCGCGAGCGCCAGGCTCACGAGCACGGGGCCGAGCTCCAGCATCATCGTCTTGCCGACAAGGGTGCCGACGAAGTAGAGCGGAACGGTGCCGGTGAAGGTGTAGGACGCCTGCAGGGCGAGCACCACGCCCGTGAACGCCGCGATGAACAGCGCCACCGGGAGCGAATCCACGCCCACCCGTCGCATCTGGACGAGCGTGAGCCGACCCCACACGGCGACGTCCGCCAGGGCGCGCGCTGCGTTCCCCACAAACTGGCCGAAGCGGCCGACGGCCTTGATGGCGTCGACGGCCGCGCGGCCGACCTGTTCGATCACGGGGTTAAACTAACGTTGCACGTTACATGTTGCACGTTGCACGTTCCACGCGATGCCGGAAGCAAAGCGGCCGGCGCGATCTCGCACCGGCCGTCCGTGCAACGTGTAACTTGTAACGTGTAACGTGTAACGTAGCTCAGGCCGCGAAGCTCGCCAGCGCCTTCCCCACGTCGCCGTCCCGCAGCCGCTTGAGCGCGCGATCCCGCAGCTGCCGCACCCGCTCGCGCGTCACGCCGAGCATGCCGCCGATCTCTTCGAGCGTGTGCTCGCGGCCGCCGTCCAGGCCGAAGTAGAGCCGCAGCACCTTGGCGTCGCGTCGCTGCAGCGTGCTCAGCGCCTGTGTCGGGCAGATCCTCCGCGATGAAGCGCTCGATCAGCGAGCGGTCGCCGTCGGGATCGAGCGGCGCGTCGAGGCGAACGTCCCCCGTGTTGAGGGCGGCGAGGGACTGCACGACCTCGAGCGACAGCTTGGTCGCGTCCGCGATCTCCTCCGGGGTGGGCTCGCGGCGCAGCGTCTGCCGCAGGTACTCGGCGGTCCGGACGATGCGGGACAGGTCCGCCGTGCGGTTGAGCGGCACCCGGACCGTGCGGCCCTGACGCGCCAGGGCGGCGAGGATCGCCTGCCGGATCCACCACACCGCGTAGGAGATGAACTTCACACCCTGGTCCGGGTCGAACTTCCGGGCGGCAGTGAGCAGCCCCACGTTTCCCTCGCCGATCAGGTCGGTGAGCGGCAGCCCGCGGTTCTGATACTTCTTGGCGACCGAGATCACGAAGCGAAGGTTGCGCTTCACCAGCTCCTGCATCGCCTCCTGGTCGCCGGCGCGCACCTTGCGGGCGAGCGCGATCTCCTCCTTTTGCGTGAGGAGCGGGGTCTTGGACACCTCATGGAGGTACTGGTCGAGGATGTCGCGCTCGTGCTCGTGGGTCCCGAGGCCGGAGAGCAGACCCCGGCGCCGCCCCCGCTTCTTCGTGGGCCGGGGGGGGCGGGGGGGCCGGGGCTTCGCACCAGGCGCGGCCGCCGCCGCGGGGGCAGGCCGCGCAGCCGCGCGCGGCTTCGCCCGGGCGGGGGAAATGGGCTTCTTCCGTCGGGTATGCTTTGACATGTCTATGAGGCTCGGATCACCCTGTGATACCGGCCACGGGGTGAAAAGTTCACGTCAGGGCGCATTATCGCTTGACACACCCAGAACGTCCCGATAAGATGCCGTGTTCCCGCCGGGACGCGTTGGCGGGGGCCCAATATAAGGGGGGCGTAGCTCAGTTGGGAGAGCGCGTGAATGGCATTCACGAGGTCAGGGGTTCGATCCCCCTCGCCTCCACTGACTAGACGGGTAGACGGGTAGACGGCGAGCTGTTGCAACGCTAGAGTTGGCAGGGGCGACAACGAAAGTACCGGCAGCTTGGGGCGGACCCCTATCCGTCTGGCCGTCTCGCCGTCTACCCGTCTAGCCCTGCTGCGGGAATAGCTCAGTTGGTAGAGCACAACCTTGCCAAGGTTGGGGTCGCGGGTTCGAGTCCCGTTTCCCGCTCTCTAGCCGGTTAGGCGGTTACTAGTCGGATAGGCGGTTAGGCGGATAGACGGGTAGTTGAGGATGGCTCGGGGTCGGATTCTCCTAACCGACTAACCGCCTATCCGACTATCCGACTCACAAGCGACGCGGGGTGGAGCAGTCTGGTAGCTCGCCGGGCTCATAACCCGGAGGTCGTGGGTTCAAATCCCACCCCCGCTACTGAGGCGGTCAGGCGGATAGGCGGGTAGGCGGATAGAGGAGTTGCGGACCGATTCCACTATCCGCCTACCCGACTATCCGCCTACGTATCTCTAAGGGGGCGGTTAGCTCAGTTGGTTAGAGCGCCACGTTGACATCGTGGAGGTCACTAGTTCGAGTCTAGTACCGCCCACTCGCGCCCATAGCTCAACTGGATAGAGCGCTTGACTACGGATCAAGAGGCTGGGGGTTCGAGTCTCGGGGCGTAGCGCAGCCCGGTTAGCGCGCCTGGTTCGGGACCAGGAGGTCGGTGGTTCAAATCCACTCGCCCCGACTGACGAGAGACTAGCCCGAGAAGGTGGTGGGCGTCGACCACGATTCTCACGCCTCTCCTGCATCCCCGGGGCGGATGGGCCGGCCCGAGCGGGCTGCAGCTCGCCCGACCCATTCCCCATCACTCATTCGCGTCCCCCAGCGCTCGCATCGAGAGCTACAGCGTTTCCCAGATTAGAATTTCCCTCAAGGAACTCGATGTCCCTGACATCGGCGGCGTGTGGGCCTCCATAGCGCAAGATGTAGAGACCATTGCGGATGTCGACCACGAAGATGAGCCCGCGCCTGATGATCGGGAAGCTCCACATGACCACCTTGTTCGGGCCGCGGCTCAGGGCCGGATCCTCAAGCGCGACGCCGGCGAGCGCCGTGGGTGAGAACCAGCCCACCTGACTCGGCTTGCTGGGGTCCGCGATGTCGATCACCTGGAGCCCACCCGAGTGCCACGCGTCGAGCGCGAGTCGCCGCGTCAGCGTCGGGTTATGCGACGAGTAGCTCGTGAACTGCTCCGTCGCGGGATCCACGGAAGGCCGGAACGCCTCCGTGTTCTGGCGGATCTTGTACTCGCCGAGGACATGCGGCCGCAGCGGCTGGGCCACGTTCCAAATGCGCGCCCAGCCCCAGGGCCAGCCGAACGAGGATGCTGTGAACGTCCCGTAGACCTCATCGATCGTGAGCGCAAACGGGCGCCCCGGGAAGGGCACGGCCGAGTGGCTCTCGGCGCAACCTTCCGCCGTGTGGCCCGCGCACATCGGACCCGTGCCCCAGGTCGGAAACGGGGTTGGCGTGAGCAAGGCGTCGCTCAAGTCCTCCACAGTCCCTGGCGGGATCTCATTGTTCGCCACCTTCCTCGTGTCGAGGATGCCGAAGCCGCCGCGGAGGTAGGCGAGGTACGTCCGAGTCCCGTCGGGCGACGGCGTCATCGAGTGGAGGGCGAGATCGAAGTCGTAGTTCGCCGGATCCGCCGCCCCCGGGAAGAACTGGTTCCAGTTTCCCCGAGCGATCTCGGTGACGATCCCCTGTCTGGCCTGGCTGATGTCCGCGATGATCAAGTTCGCCACGTCCGGGTTCGCCGACCCCGTCGGGGCCGACAGCCAGAGCAACGCACGGCTCGGGTCCTTGGGGTCGATCCACAGGTACATCTCGTGAGGTAGGCGCGACGGGACGTACGTCGCGATCAGGGGCGGGTTCACCGGGCTCGCGCCCAGGTCGAAGAACCGGATCCGGAAGGACTGCGCCGACCGTGGACAGGCATGGATGACCCGGCTGCAGCGAAAGTACATCACCATCAGCAGCTGCTGCTGGGGCCACACGCGCAGCTCGCGCGCCGTCTGACCGGCGGCCGCACCGGACACGAACTCGGTCCCGAATTCTCCCACGACCGTCGGAGTACTCGCGTTCGCGATGTCGACGACCAGGATACCGGGATGGACATGCGTGCACGTCTCGTCCGGATTCGTCGGCGTCAGGACCGGGGCGATCGGCCCCGTGCTGTTCAGATCCCCGCACGAGTTGGAGCCGTCGCTCCGGTTTCCGATATAGACGAAGTGATCGAAGATCGTCAGCGCGGCGTTCATACCGCGGTTGAAGAGTGGGTTGTGGCCGACGAGGGTGATGTTCTGCGACGTGCCGGGAATGCCGCCGCCCGGCCCGACGGCTAGCTGAGCTGCTGCCGATGGCGCGAACGAGACGGTAAGAGCCGAGCTTGCGATTGCGAATCGAAGCGTCACGGGTAAAAGGCGGGGTTTCATAGTCGGTCTCCTCTTCGCTGCTGGGCCTGAGATCAAAGCCGGCCACTCCATCTAGCTCCCGCGGTTTTTTCTGGGGGCCCTCCTGTCAGAAGCCTCTCAAGACGCGTAGGTGTCGCACGTGCGGCGATCGATCGCCTGGCAGTACCACGTCGAGCACCGCCTCGCTAGCTTAAATTCTCACCTCACAGTACGCGCCAGTAGCTCAGCTGGATAGAGCGTCGGCCTCCGGAGCAACAACGGTCAGCGTCCATGAACGCTGGCCGTTGTTGTTTCAACGACTTAGCCGGTGCAAGCGATGATCAGCGCGAGCCAACAATGACCGGTGTTGGCACTGTTTTTGGCACTGACGGAGACGCAGGCAATCCGGTCGCTGTCGCGATATGGCGCGCGTAAGCGTCCCGACATCCTTCGACGGAGTCGCGTAGAGTTGGACTTACGGACTTCACGCTTATCGGGGGAGCGGTGATCACCATTGAACCAGATTCGTGACAGCTTGATAGAGCCCCTTCGGTTGGAAACGCCTTTCTGGCTCAGTGCACGGCTGGCCCGCGCTCGCAAGACTACTGCACAACTACGTACGAACTGGCCACCCACATCAAGGCCTTTTCGAATAGCGCGGCCAAGCTATCGGGTCTCATGTCGACGAGCGGACCCGTGGCAGCGGGCGGCGTGACTCCGTTTCGGTTGAGTCCGCAGGGGGCTGCGAGTGAAACCGGCGTGTGAAACCGTAGGAAATAGATGCCTGGTTTGTCGACCGCGACGTAATACGACAGCGTGCGCGTTGCCTTTGGCGGCACCGCCTGCTGGGCGATAGGGATGTTGTTGCCAGTGTTGAAGAGAATGGCGAAGGCTTGTGGTGTCTTCTCTTCACCTGCCATGAGCCTCGTGGTCGCACCGCTATACTCAACTCTAGCCACATACATCGGCTGCCAGTGGCGATGCAATGTTAGCGTCGCGACGCAAGCGCCATTTTTCTCAACTTTGACGGTGATGACGAGGTGGCGAACTTGCGAAGTATCTATGCGATAGACCGACGCACCAAGGGATATGTTGACAATGTCACGGCTGAGGTCGGCCAGCTGCGCGGCGGCGAGCTTTGGCTGAAGGGTTCCGTGATAGACAGAGTATGTCCAAATGCCCCCGACCAATACGCCAGCCGAGAGCATTGCGCTCTGAACGGCTCCGAAAAGGTTGTGCGCGGGGCCGTAGTCGTGGCCCTTCAGCTGCCGCCACCAAGATTCGGGGTTCACAACGCACCTCCTGACCGCAGATACTGATTTGGCTTGAGGCTGACGAGCCTTTGGCCCTAGCCGATGTTGCCGACGCGGGCTCTTCGGAAGACCCTCCGTAACCCGGCTTCGACTGCGTCCACTTCTTCGTGCGTCGGAGGCGTCGTCGTCCCCCTCCATGGTATGCCAATCCGCGAGCCACACTTCAGGCGGGTCGCCCGGTGACGACCTCCTATAACTGCCCGCGACGCGTCATCCCGAGCGCGTGACGGTATATCTCTGGCACCTTATATCGTTCGACCTTCTCGTCGGTCCCTTCATAAACAGCGAGTAGCCCAACCTCTCGAGCGAGCCCGAGTTGATCCGTCATCGTCTCAAGCTCCGGAGCTGGCACAGGCGTATGACCGATTCTCTGGAGAAGACGGAGCAGCGGCTCAAGTTCCGGAAACTCCTCTTGTAGTGCTTCCAACGCCTCGGTCGATACAACCGGCAGACTCGCAGCCAGTGCTCGGGGTCGAACGATGCTCCTCTCGTACGGGGCCTTCTTGTGCTCCTGGCGCTCCCAGTCCACCACGGCGCTGAATAGCTGTAGTAGATGCCGCGGACTGTGGTCCTGGTTCCCATCTGCTAAACGACTCCAAACCCAGTTCCTCGTGAACGCGGTCTTCTCACCCTTCATGCGGTCCCCTACGAAGAGGTTCCAAGCGCTATAGACCTCCCCATCCGTCCAAATCCCTGCGTCAGTGTCACTGAGGCGGGTACTGCCCGGATTGGAATCCAACAGCACACCAAAGCTCTTTGAACGGAGAGCCTGCTTTAGCACAACCTTCAAGAAGGTCGCTTGGTCCCTCCATTGGAGGGTCACTGATCGCCCGAACAAGTGGCTCTTGTTCTCAAAGCGTACTTTTCTCCAAATATCCTCCCGCAGGACGATCTTGAAGCGTAGGTTCTGAAGCGCTTCAGCACGGTCCATCCAAAGCGCAAACAAACCTTCAATCGCCTCGCCTCGCCGAGTGCGGTCCTTTGGATTGCTCCCAAAGCCGGTATCGAGTCCATCGTAAAGGAGAAGCGTGTCTGCTTTGGAAACGGCGTCCAGCCGTGCGAGCCAGTCATTGAGCAGCAACCCGAACTGAGGCAAGGTAGACACTGCCTCGAACGTGCGAATGACATCTGTTTCAGACTTCGGGCCTTTTTGCAGAGCCTTCGCCAGCTCGCCGTCTGACTGCGCCTGCAGGGTTGAATTCAGCGACAGGCGGATGGCAAGACACGTATAGAAAGCCCAGAACTGCCGCCAATCAGAGGACCTTTCCGAAAGCATCTTCTCGGCTGCTCCAAAGCCCTCGGCACCGAGTAACCACTTGTGACGCCTAAGGGGTACAGGAGCAAGTATGACGACCGATGGGCGACTTTGATCCTCTAGAAGCCGCCGGAAGACAGCCGTCTTTCCGGCGCCCTTTCGACCCAGCACGAGCGGAATCCGAGAGTCCAGAGCGTTCTTGACGACTTCGGTCTCGACGAAAGTCTCTAAGAAGTCCTCTTGCTCCTCGGCCGTCCCCGTCGAGAACCGAAGCTCTTGCAGGACCTGAGGCTTAGCGGCTCCTACGTGTACAGGGGTGCGCTGCTCTGCTGGCGATGGCAGGAAGCGTTCGATCCATTCTGCTACCGGTTCGAAGTCGCGCCAAGCCTCTGTGTCCGACAGGATCTCATCTGCGGTAGCCAGGGACTCCCGGTAGGGTACGAAGTGCGTCAATTCCGCTTCGACCAATCCACCGTTTGACGATCGCTGTTCATTCGCAGGTGACAACCACTCCGCGATCCACTCGAGCGCGCGATGTTGATACTTCTCCACGACTATGCTTGCCTTGCTCGGCGGTATCGGCGACACCAGGAACCGTGGCTCCGGCGTGAATCGAGATGTGCCGAGCACCCGACGGGTCTGGGCGGACAGGAGGGCACGCACCAGGGCGGCTGTCCCAGTGTACGCCTGAGGGTGTGGGAAGAACACCACGACTGCGATGTCTGCAATGTCGAAGAGCAGAGGGCCGCTTAACGGCGTGATGCCGGTGCGCGCGTCCAGGAGAACTACATCCGGAGTGAATGGGAGGCGGCGTTCGATCAGCTCAATCAGTGTCCGAAGGGGATTGCTCTCTTCCCGGTACCACGAGGACGGGTCGATGAGGCGAATTAGCCGAGCATAATTCGCGTCGGGTCGCCCCGCAGGCAGGCAGTATAAATCCTCTCCTTCGACTACTCGAACTAGGTGTTTGCTGACGTCGGGGTTATCACCACGGTCCAGGTCTACGAGCAGCTGGGCAACTCCCGCATGATCTGCGACCTCGCGCTCCTTGCCGAACAGCGCGGCCAATCCCGGCGCCTCGAGATCCATATCGACGCATACGACCTTCCGCCCCTGTGCAGAGAGGAGCCTCGCTGTGTAGCCTAGGGCGGTTGAGCGCCCCACCCCGCCTCTCAAGGAATAAAAGGTCACCACAATGGGTCGCTGAGGGTCCTCGTCCAGATCCGAGGGGAACAACAGCGGTCGCTCACTCGAGCGCGCTCGGGCAAACGCCTCAGGCCACAGAGGCAGATTCTCCACATCGGTGTCGACGGGGAGTGCCCCAGCCCACTCTCTCTCATCAGGCGTCAAAAGATCAACCCATGCGAGCTCAGCATCCTGTAAGCCTTGGAGCACTATTGACCTTCGCTGCTCAGGTGTCAGCTTACCGAACGCTGCGGATAGTATTGCCAGGCGCCACCCTGAAAAGGGGTCCGGTTGGACTCGCACCTCACCGGGCGCCAGACCAGCCCTCTCCATGTTTCCAATGACGATTGCCTTAATTTGATCGGCCGTCATTTCCGCCATCCTGCGCGCCGGGCTCGAGTTTGGAGCCATCCGGCCAAGTGCACCGCGCCTGTCACCAATTCCTCGGGAGAGAGTGCGGACGGCACCGCAAGCTCATACCGCAGAGCGGTTGTCCATGTGTCGACGTAGAAAGTCTTTGCCCCATTCGTGTCGCGCAAGTCTGTCAAGGGGAATCGAGCTGCCTTCCAGAGTTGGGCCAAGTTGTGCCCGGCCGGCCCGCCGGCTGGGAAATCGATTTCCTGACTCTTTAGGTAGGCCTTCAACGAACACTCAACTGCGTATCCCGCCATGTAAACAGGCCCAGTTGACAACTCACCGCCCAGCATGGCTCTCGAATCGGCCCCTCTCCTTTGGGCTACCGCCATCCAATCCTCGGGTGTCGACGGGCTCGCCATCTCTGACCTCGAGCATGCGTGGCGGTTTAGACTTTCGGGCGCGCGAAGACCTATCCAAACGTAGTCCTTGCACTGAGTACGTAGTAGTACTAGACGTAGTAGTACTAATGGTACCTGGGCTCTGGCAGGACCTCCGTGGAAGCGCGCACGGGATTGTGGCGACCAGCTCTTCACCTGGCTTCGTGAGTGGGCAGAAAGGCGCTCATATGGGACTACGAGTCATTCTGCTTCTTGATCGTCCGCACCCAGGCCTCAAAGGAGTCTAGGTCAGCGCGGAGTTCGTCCGGTTCCGGAACTGCGAGGCTGAGCGCTGGTGGCTGGTCGTGTTGCCATCTTGAGGCCTTGGTGATACCGTCCTCGAACTCCTGCAGTTGCGGCTCAGTCACACGATGAAGATTCTTGAGGCGAAGAGTCTGCACTTCCGGCGAGAACCGTCTCACCGCTCCATGGCTGTGGCTACCTGAGTAGCCGCTGGAGTCCACGGGAACAGCTGGTAGCTAGATCCAGTTCGGACCCGCCGTAACCTCCTGGCTTTGTCCAGCCAATCGGCGAGAGTGGAGAGCCTTCTGGCGTCCGGCACCCCAAGGCGTTTCTTCAGATCAGACTGGCGTACTCCAGGCTGCTCGGCTACGGTACTTAGGATGCCTTCTACTAGACTTGCATCGTGATCAGCGTCGTCAGCAGCTGGGAGCCAATCATGGAGTTCAGGGACTGCCGACAATGATTCTCGAAGCTCTCGAAGCCCCTCACGATCTCCCATGACTGCCATGAGGGTTGGTGCCGTATGGACTGCGTGCGACATTCCGATGTCAAACTTCCCGTATTCCCGCTTGCAGCTTTCCACAAACGCGGGGAGTAGCGGATACGTCTCCCGCGCCGCAGCGATGGCGACTTGGTAATTCCTGTCAGCTTTCGCCCTCTCGATCTGTACACTGAGTTGGAAGTACTTCCCAACCACGTCTGAACCGGCGCTTCCGTCGATCCTTCCCCTATCGTCGGTGGGGCTGCTGACGAGCCGCTTCAGGAATTCAAGCATCGGGAAGGTTCATTGGCGTCGCGCGTCACGTTCCTGGCGCCCACCCCAACTGTCTCAGGCAGTCATGAAGGCGCTTGAGCTGCTTCCATTCGGCGTCTGTAACAAACGAGTCGGCCAGAACCTCACTGAGCATTGCGGCGAAGACCCGGCCGTGCACGGCGCGCAATTCCTCGTTGGTGAGACTGAACCGCTCCCGCTTGTCGGCCAGATCACGAATCTCAGTGTCCGATAGATCGAGATCCATAACAGCAGCTGTCACGGCATCCCAGTACTCGTGCACCAGATCAGCGCGGCTTGGAACCGGCGCATGACCAACGCCCGGGTGCCGGGGCTTAAGACGTCCGCCGGATGGCATCGATCGAGCCGCATCGGGCGATAGGGGAGGCAGGTTGAGGCTCTCGCTGAACTTGTAAGCCTTGAGACTTGCGATGTCACCGAAAGTCCTCACTCCCTTCTGGAGCATCACCTCAGCGTAGAATTCCCATAGCCGCGCACCCGCGAGCGCGTCGTAGGCCGCAGTATGCGCCTCGAGATGTTCAATTCCGTGAGCCCGACACGCGTCACTCAAGCAACATTTGCGACCCAGACCGAGCATCGGCCGCATGTACATCAAACACAGGTGCGGCATCGTCCCTGCCCACCCCACGCGCGAAAACTCATCTGCCAGGAATCGCACATCGAAGTACACGTTGTAGGCCGTCAAAACAGCGTCTGACAAGGCCCTTGCAAGGTCTCCAGCGATGGCCGAGAAGGCTGGGGCATCGGCGACGTCACGATCCGTAATGCCGTGGATCTCGGTGGCAGCGACAGGCCTCTGGGGATTCAGGAGAGTGTCAAGGACCAAAGCAGGCTCTCTCGCCGGCTCCAGCCGAACGACCGAGACTTCAACCACGCGGTCCGCACCAGGATGCAAGCCAGTCGTTTCAATGTCGATCACGGCGATCGGCACATCCCGAATCTGAGATGCAACGACTCCCAGTTGTGATCCCGTTGTCACCAAGTGCCTCGCTACAGCTTCAGGAGAATGTCGACGTCGCCGGGCTTGCGCGTTCGGTCCCCGAACAGCACGGTCTGCGTTTGGCGAGCGATTGGCCGCTGCACCACTCGCAGCGGGCGTTTCGGAAAGTGTTTCCTTAGGGCACCGAGCGTGGTCTCGAGTGTGAATTCCCGCGCATCGGTACGCACGTAAACCACGGCGTTGCGGGCCATGACCGCACTGCATCCCTCAAAGGCAAGGTCGATCAGTTTCGCGTAGTCGGTGCGGGACTCGAATTTCCTTGTCCAAAGCCCGTGCACCCGTGTCGGCTGAGATGGCCCGCCGAGAAGCCAAAGACGCAGCCATTGGTCGTAGTGGTAGTTCGTGATGCCGCAGTACGGCGGAGAGGTAAACAGCAGACGGAATGGGCGACGGCGCCCACTCTCCACGTCATCACGTATCCGGCGTAAGACGCGAATGCAGTCACCGAAGCACACCTCGCCCCCGGAGCACTGCGCAACGCCCTTCTTGTACCGCCACTCGATGCGCTTCGCGAGGAACGCAACGGGGTCAAGAGTGGGCGCCTTCATCTTGCGCTCCCGCCACCACGCCACTGCGTAGTCCGGACTCATTGCCTTGCCGTCGCGCATTTGATTCGAGAGCGCAGCGCCGCGCTTCCCATGGAGATAGGTCAATAGAAACGCCATGACCGTGGCGTCTACGCGACTACTCCTCCACCGCAGGGTCTGGCGAGCGCACAGTAGGAATCGGCGAAGGCGGTGTGCATAACCCCACCGAAAAAATTCTGGGAGGGCTTCAAGCTCATCCTTGAAGGTCTCGTCTATCGCGAGCGTTGCGACTTCTTGGAGACGGCCAAGCACGTTCCGCTTCGCCGCAGGCTTCAGTTTCACGCTCCCGTACAGCCATCCGACCGGGTTTATCTCGATTCCAACGGCTCGTCTCCCGCTGGCGGCCGCGGCGAAGATACCTGTTGCTCGCCCGGCGAAAGGGTCGAGCACGCCATCGCCTGAATTCGAAAAACGCCGTACCACGTCAAAGGCAAACTTGACCGGGAACATGGCGTAGTACGGTCCTATTCCGACCCATCGGTCAACGGCAGTGCTGAGCGTGCGGTTGTTGGTGCGCGCGGGAAGGGGCGATTTGGAGGGAGCGCTCATGAAATCATCCGTGTGACGACTTCATAAGCGTCTTGGCCAGTTCTTCCAGGACCTTACGGCCAAGGTGGAGTGGAATCGCCGCCTCAGCGTGCGCCGAGACCAGCGGCATAAGCGCATTGGGATATCTAGAAGAAACGACCTGGTCCATCAGGCTCATGGCATCGGCCAGACGCGGAAACTGGCTGGCGTCGGCGCGCGACAAGTCCCGATGATCGTCTTCCAGGTATGGCAACGTGGCTACAAGTCGAGCTCCGGACTTTGTCTTGTAGAAGAGCTTCCGACCGAAGTAAGTATCCTTTCCGTACTCCTTGCCCTTCGAAAAAATGACGTTCTTGTGGATATACTCGTCGGTCAGGAGCAAGACTGACTGGTTGGCAAAGCGCGCGGTATTCGTCTTGGCGTCGAGATCAAGTGCGGTGAAATGATCCACGAACATCCCTGTCTTTTCGATGCCAAGCAGCAGAATGTCTCGTCCCCCTGTTGCGTCTCGAACTGCTCCATTGAGTCGCATCAGCTCCTTGCTGATAGCTTGACTCACCCACGCTGGATGGCCGAAGAGAGCGAGGGGCCCGTCGAGTACAAATGCGACCCGACCTAGCGAAGAAAGCCAACCCTTCGCCTCGAGCGTCCGCAGAATGTGCACGATCCACACACGCTCGTAGACCTGCATGATCTCCGCGAACATGGCCCCATTTGTGCCCCCGGCGTTCATCCCCTCGTGGAAGCGGAGGGCATCAGTGGAGTAGAGCGGACGCTTGAGTGAGCATCCACACGACACGGCCCCGTCGGTTGGCCGGTACGTCGCTTCCGTCGGGCAATCATCGTAAGGACAGCGTTGCTCGCGCGCCGAGGCGGGCTTGAGCCCCAGCAGGACCTCGAATGTCTCGAGCAATGACTCACCATCATCAGCCATCGCCTCGTGCTTGAACTCCTCGAACACCAGCTTGCGCATTGAGGCTGCCGCGCCAGCTTCGCCGTCGATCACCACATTGCAACCAGGGATCACGGAATCGATGGACGCAGGCGACTCCAGGGTCCGAAAGTCGCGTGGGTCCACAGGACGCATGGCATCGAGTTCGCGCATCCGCGCAACGTCCAAGATGACGCACGCGACGGTCACGTAAGACACTTCTGCACCAGGAAACCCGGTCTCAACGGGCACCTCGGCGTGGCTGCCATCGATTGCAATGATGTATTCTGGCGCCCAGCCGCTCGGGGCTACCGGAGCCGGAGCGATATGGTCAGCGGGCGCCTCGGGTGACCCATTGTCGCGGCGACGGCAGCGCTTGAGCAGCGATTGTACCCGCTCACTGTTGACCACGCGTCGAAGTGGGCCGTACGAAGCGTACTCCCCCTCATACGGCACGGCCTCAGACCCCTTCCACTTCGAAGCGCTGGATCTGCGTCGAGACGATGTACGGGTTGCTCTGCGTTTTCACTCTCACGAATCCGATGTCTTGAGCGCGGAGGATGGACTGCGCGAAATCCGCGAAATCGTGGTATTTCTTGAGCTCGCGCATCTCATCCTCGTTGTTCAAGTGACCAACAAACCAATTCGTTGTGTTGGCGAGGATGTTTTTCTGAATGCTGCTGACCTCCTGAGTAGCGTAAACGAGTCCGATGTTGCACTTGGCGCCTTCCTTCGCAGTCCGCACCCAGATGTTGGTCAGATCGTCTTCCTTCCCGGAAGGCAGGAGGTTATGTGCCTCCTCGATGTAGAGGACAACGTGGGGTGCCTGTCTGCCTGACCGGAAATCCGAAAAGTTCTTTCGGAACACGTATTCCATGATCCGGTCAGCAGACGCGCGGTTGACAGTCTCTTCGCCACCAGACTGGTCGACGATCACCAGTCGACCCTCCTTTAGATCCTTGTAGATCATTTCGGCATAATCGCCCGTGGTCGTGTGGGTGTGCATCGGCCTCGCGTTGCCCATTAGCTTCGCGCCGTTCGGGTACTCAAACATGCCGAGCAGCTTGTCAAGGTCAGGGTCGTGCCAAGGCTCGGCTGGCTCACCCTTCGCTTCCCGCTCATCCATGTAAGCCCTGTTGAAGTCTCCATACGTGCCCTTCGAATCGTGGATGAACGTCCGAAGATGCTCGAGAGCGAGGGCAAGTGACTCCCATGTGATCTTGGCGCTCTTGAGAATTGCAGCGGCAGTAGCGTAGTCGTCCTTACTCTCGCTCTTCTCGTTGCCGTGATCGTTAGCTAGGGCAGCGATGAGCTCTTGCGAGAAGAGACCCTTCACCACCGGCTTGATATCATCGGGGTACGTGAGCCCCGCTTTTGCCAGGAGCGCGCGGTAGACCAACACTCGGCGATCGTAGCGAACTCTCGCGCCATAATCCGTCTTGGGGTCAGGGGGTTCCGCGAACGCAACTTGTCGGAAGTTGCTCAGGTAACGGGCCGTCTCTGCCAGCAGTACGTCGTTGATGATCTCCTTCCCTGTCTGGAGATGCTCCTGACGGTAGAAGTTGATCAGCATCAATCGACGGTCTGGGTCGTTCGGATGTCGTGCGGTACCATACGTGACGACGTCTTCCTTCTTGCCATCGGGATGGGTTCGCCAGACGTTCCTGATGGCCGAGTTCTTCCCCCGTGAGTCCTTGTCCTGAACGTTTTCGTTCGCGTACTCCCCGGCAACGTCGAAGACGATCTGACCGATGCACCGTGGGGTCTCTTTTCGGAAGCGGAGCTCGAAGGTCGACTTGACGATGATCTTCGTCGTATTCGACTTTCCGATCCGGGTGATGCCGAAAATGGCGGTCTTCTGTCCGAGGAGATTCTCCGGCACGATCTCAACTGGCACGTCGCCGATCCCCTGGAAGGAACGATGAGTTGAGGCGTACCGCACTGTCCCGACTCGGACCGGGGTCCCACCAGGAGCGTCCATCGGGCGGAAGTTGACTATCCGCTCGAGCGCGTCCGCGTTCGGCTTGAATACCTTGAGGCCACGGTTCGGGTAGTAATTTGAGATGTCACTCCCGAACCGCAGTGTGAGTGGCCCCAACGCCTTCGCGTCGCCGTCCATCGGACGGTCAAGGTAAAACGTGCCGATCACGCGACAGGCGATGCCAGCGAACGACAGAATATGCGCGGTGGTAGCGTCCATTACCTCTGGCGAGTCCCAGTGCTTGGTGGGCTCACCACTGACCCGCTGAGCCGTTTCGCCTCGAGTTCGAATCGCTTCTTGCTCGTTGTGGAGGGGCGCCGAGTCAAGAACGCGTAGCAGGATTACGGACGCGTCCTCCTCCTGATAGCTGATGGGTTGAGCAGGGTCTATACGAGTGCCGACAAGGAACCCGAGGGGCGGGATGCCGCCTACCTTCTTCCGGTAATGGTCATGAATCTGGACAAGAGCTTGCGTATACCCGAGAGAGATGACTTCACCAACGTACTGCGACGGTTGCACGAGACCGCCGAGTAACTGCTGAGTGGTCTTTTGATCCGCGCCTGCCTGATCGGTCGCGAAAGTTGTGAGCAGCGGTGATGCCGGTGTCGTCATTATCTCCACCTGTCCAGATCTGCGCAGAGTCGCACGGAGGAGTGGCTTGCCAGCCAGCGCCCCCTCTTTCAGCCCCTTCTCCTCGGAGAGGTTGCAGCCTCTCCCCTCACCCGTCTAGGGCGCTTTTGCGGCAAGATAGGGCCGCTTTGCGACATTTCCACCGTCAACCGTGGCTGAAACCAGCCATCCATCGCCCTGGGGAAAGCGAGCCGACATGACGAATCAGCCGTCACCACCTACCCGGATTACGGGTTGCTCGTGCTTCGGACGAGGGGATCAACTAATGAGCCACCACTACGGTGTAGCCGGGATTCGCGGACCGAGTCCATACCCCACGAGCCGGCCTTCACGCCATGCAACGCGCGACACCCTCGCAGTGCTCGTGTGGCTGGTCTTGATGGCCGCGCTCGCGTTCATGGCGTCCGATCATTGAAGGGCGGCAAATCAGAACCCGGCGTTGCCGGTCTCGCCGCCAATCGTACCCGATTCGGCGGCCGCTGTCCCACTGTCCATGCCATCATCAAGGCATCGGCCGATGCGTGGGCTAGTCTATGACAGAATTGCCGCACCAAGACGTCGTATCCGGTCGAGGATGTTCCGGCACACGTACTGCGCCGCCCGGCTGCAAACCCTCGACCAGGGCGCGCCGGTCAGCCTGTTCACCGTTGCGAAGGAGCTCGGCCACGGCCGCGAAACCCATGGTGCGGCGAGTGTACGGCCACCTCGGCCACGTGCGGCACCGCGCCGAAGAGGTAGAGTACCGGATCGAGGCGTTCGAGGATAAACTGAAGGGCCGGCTGGCGGCGCTCCGGAGCGCCGTTTGACACTGTTTTTGGCACTGCCGGTGCAGAGAATCAGTTCGGTGATGTAAGTCGTTGCTTCACAACGAGCGCCAGTAGCTCAGCTGGATAGAGCGTCGGCCTCCGGAGCCGAAGGTCGTGGGTTCGAATCCCGCCTGGCGCATAGCCTCCGCTGCGGTGATCGCGGTTCGCTCGGCATGTCCGTACGCGCGGGCGACGAGCATGGACTCGCCGGGTCTCAGTCGTCGATGGCCTGCCGGTGCGTCTCGCGCGTCAGCCAGACCGACACGACCGTGATGAGAACAAGCACCAGCATGTAGAGCGACACGGGCCAGGACTTCCCGCCGGTGCGGGCCAGCAGCGCGGTCGCGATGAGCGGCGACAGCCCGCCCGAGAACACCGACCCGAGCTGCGATGCGAGCGACGCCCCGCTGTAGCGCACGCGTGCGGGGAAGAGCTCCGCGAAGAAGCTCGCTTGCGGCGCGTACATCGCGTCGTGTCCGAGCGTGATTGCGAGGACGAGCGCAAGCCAGATCAGCGCCGGCTGTCCCGTCTCGAGCAGCCAGAAGAACGGGAACGCGAGGATCCCACCCGCCACCGCGCCCCACAAGTACACAGGCCGCCGGCCGAGGCGGTCCGAGAGGGCGCCCCACGCCGGCACGGTGAAGAGGCTGCATGCCGAGGCTACGAGCAGGCCGTTCAGGGCGATGTTCCTGTCCAGCTTGAGCTGGGTCGCGACATAGGTGAGCGAGAACGTTGTAAAAATGTAGAACAGACCGTTTTCGGCGAGTCGCGCGCCCGTGGCCAGGAGCATGGGCTTCATGTACCGGCGGAACACCTCGATCACAGGCATACGCGCCTCGCCCTTACGGCTCTTCAGCCTTTCGAACACCGGCGACTCGGCGAGGCGGTGGCGAATCCACAGCCCGACGGCGAGGAGGATGAAGCTCAGGAGGAACGGCACCCGCCAGCCCCACGCCAGGAACGTGGCCTCGGGGTAGCCCGAGAAGTGGCGGAACACGAGCGTCGAGAGCAACAGGCCGATCGCCACACCCATCTGCGGCCAGCTCCCGTAGAAGCCGCGGCGGTGCGCCGGCGCATGCTCAATCGCCATCAGCACGGCCCCGCCCCATTCCCCGCCGATCCCGAGCCCTTGCAGCAGCCGCATAGCCACGAGCAAGATCGGAGCCCAGATCCCGATGCTCGCGTAAGTGGGGAGCAGCCCGATTGCCGTGGTCGCAACGCCCATGATCAGGAGGGTCAGGTACAGCATTGTCTTGCGGCCGAGCTTGTCGCCGTAATGGCCGAAGACGATGCCGCCGATCGGCCGCGCGATGAACCCTACCGCGTAGGTCGCGAACGCCGCCATGGTGCCGGTGAGCGGCGCGAACGTGGGAAAAAACAGCTTGTTGAAGACGAGCGCGGCCGCGGTACCGTAGAGGAAGAAGTCGTACCACTCGATGGACGTGCCGATGAGGCTGGCGGCAGCGACCTTCAGGATTTCCGAGCGGCTTTCCAGGTCGCTGGCGCGGGGGGCGACAGGGGCGGTCATGATGCCTCCATCAATGGCGGGGGAGAGCGACGCGTGTCCCCAAAATCATGGCGCGCGGGTGCCGGGATGGCAACCAAGCCGCCCGCCGGCCCGAGCAAACAGTTGCGATTCCAGTTGCGACGCGGGCGTTGCTGGCGGGCGCTGGCCGACTCTAGGCCCTTGAGAACACGTTAGCCGGCGCTGCCTGATGCCAGTCAGCCCGCCCTCCGGAGCCGAAGGTCGTGGGTTCGAATCCCGCCTGGCGCATCGAGTTAGAGAGTCGCTCACGGATTTGTCACAATGGTTGTCACAGGCGCCCTTCATTCTAGAAGCTCCAGCGCCGACCGGGGAGCGCTGCGCCCGACTTCACGCTCCACGAGATCCTCGATCCTATGGCCAACGGGGATGTCCAGGGCACGCGCAACCTAGACGACTGACCCCCCGATTGTGCCCGAGCGTTCAAGGGGGCCGTCGCTCGAGCACCCGCAAATTTGACATTGCATGGCGATAGCCCGGCTGCGCAGCATGCGGTTAGGGTGGCCGGATACTGCACGTTATTGTGCGGCCGGGGCTGCGGCGCTATCAGTTAGGAGAAAGGCCCCCCAACCCAGAATCCACAATGGCTCGTCTGTTCTGGCTGACGCTCATGGCTGCTTTCGGTGTCGCCCTGCTGCTCGGAGCCTCCTGGGCCGTCGCCTATAACACCGTGGCCAACCTGCTTGGCGCTCCCCCACCCGTGATGGGCACGCAATCCACTACGTTGCTGTGGCGGGGCGCACCAGAACTGCCGGGACATCCACGCGTGTGGCGCTTCGTATTCGGACCCACCCTCATCCCCGGAGCTCCGACCGTGCGCATCTACGTCACGCCGCTCGGACACCTGGTCGAGACGGACCCGGCCGATCTCGAAGCGCGAGTGAAGACTTTTCATCCGTTGTGACAGACTGCCGGAGTG
>WNGG01002765.1_pt1 | contig 19816 bp, 14 predicted proteins | sample 5400661 | NCBI WGS metagenome assembly WNGG01 (sample SAMN13153372, study PRJNA577476) | soil metagenome | isolation source: 100 cm soil or saprolite under Garry oak tree replicate 1 | place: USA:California | collected 2016-06-15
GAGCCTGTCGAAGCACGAGAACCTCTTCTTCAGCGCCCTGCTAGGAGCAGTTACACAGTGTGCACGTGTCTCAAGACCAGATTGCCAAAGCCGTCACGGTGAATTGTCCACCCAGGTGGGACTACTACAGTAGTGTCTGGCTCTTCAACGATCAGCGGCCCGCTCTCCTCTTTTTCAATGTCCCCACGCCGGCGGATAGGCGACTCCTGAAGGCCATGTTTGGGACCAAAGTACGCCTGGCGGACCGCAGAGGAGAGGGCAACACTCCCCTCTTTCGGGATCTGCTGCACCAGATCAGTAAACCGCAGGCGACTCGCGACCGCCGTGGCCCGCAAGCGCAGGCTCACTAACTCAATTGGATCATCGCGACTGTAACCAAACTCCCGTTGATGAGCCTCAGTGAAGAGACGCGCTAACACTGCTCGTAAGTCTGCAAAGGAAGTGTCTGAAGGGAAAGGCAGGGTTATCTCTGAGATTTGGTACCCATATTTCAGATCCACCTGCCGGGCAAATTGCACTGCTGTCGCAGGGACCCCTTCCTGCACCATCTCGGCTCGCGCCGTCTCCTCCATTTCAGTGTATAAATGCACCACTACCTCTGGATCGACCGCTTCGAGCGCGAGCGCCACACTGCGGACATAGTCGTGTCGATAGTCAGCCAGCAGCAGCCCTAAGGCGCTGAACAATCCCGGAAAGAGCGGAACGTACACCTGCGTCATGCCGAGACTGGCTGCTAACTCAGCAGCGTGGATCGGCCCCGCACCGCCAAAGGCAATGAGGGTAAACTCTCTCGGGTCCCGCCCGCGCTCAGTCGAGACCGCCCGCAGCGCCCGCATCATAGCGGCGTTGGCCACCTGGGTGATGCCATAGGCCGTCTGCATTACTTCGAGGCCCAGGGGATCGGCCAGCTTTTTTTTGATGGCGGTCCAGGCGGCCTCACGATCAATGCGCAGGGTCGAACCGGCGATGCTCTGCGGGTTCATATAGCCGAGCGCCACGTTGGCGTCGGTCACCGTTGGCTCTTGCCCTCCACGGCCGTAACAGACCGGCCCGGGCTCGGCCCCGGCGCTGTGCGGCCCGACTCTCAGCGCGCCGCCACTATCAATCCAGGCAATACTGCCGCCACCCGCGCCAACCTCAATAATGTCCAGCGACGGCACGCGCAGCGCATGCCCGCCCCCACCAAAGAGCCGGGTGGCCACCGTGGCTCCACCTCCAACCTCGCCCCCGGGTTTCTCCAGCGGGGTTCCCTTCTCAATCAGGCACACCTTCGCCGTCGTGCCACCCATGTCAAACGACAGAGCCTGAGATAATCCCGTCTCGACTGCGAGACGGGTGGCAGCTAAGACCCCGGCTGCAGGACCGGACTCAATCGTGTAGGCCGGCCGGCGGCGCACGCTTTGGGCAGTCATAAGGCCGCCGTTGGACTGCATGATGAGGAGTTTATCGCTGTAGGTCGAGAGATGGGTCTCCAGTCTGTCCATGTATCTGGCAATCACGGGGATCAGAGAAGCATTGATCGCCGTGGTGCTGGTCCGCTCGTATTCACGGATTTCGGGATGGATATCGGACGAGAGACACACCACCATCTGCGGGGCGATTTCGGCAATCAGTTTGCCGACCTGCTGCTCATGCACGGGGTTTAAGTACGAGTTGATAAAGCAGACCGCGATCGCTTCCACCCCTTGCGCCAAGAGCCGTTTGATGACTTCTCGTGCCTCTTCAGGATTGAGCGGCTTCTCCACCGTACCGTTGCCGAGGATACGTTCATTGACCTCCAGGCGCAGCGCCCGGGGGATCAGCGGCGGCAGGCGGTCCCAGTTCACATCGTAAATGTTGGGCCGGCGCTGGCCGCGCATCTCCAGTTCCTCACGAAAGCCCTTGGTGGTCATGAGACCCGTGACGGCCGTCTTGTTTTCAATCACGGCGTTGGAGGCGATGGTGGTGCCGTGGACGAAGTTTTCGACCCGGGCACTCGAGGATGCCTGCCGCACACACGCCACAATATCCTCTCCCACCCGATCGAGCAGTGAGAGCACTTTAGCAGTCGTCAGTCGGCCCTCGTCCCCAAGGACAATGACATCGGTGAAGGTCCCGCCTATATCGAAGCCAACACGCATAAAGAGTCTCCACAGTCTAGAGTCTAGAGTCTAGGGTCAGAAGCGTTTGCGCAAATACACGATCAATCCACATGCTTGTCGCTTATGCCTATGGCCACTCTTTGGGTAATGGCTGTTTCGCAGCCTTGGGCCTGCCGCTCCCCTACCTTTCCTCTCCCCGGAAGTCAAGAGTTTTGCTAAGGAACGTGGAATGGAAGTGAACGCGGCTGAGGTTGCTCAGCCGGGCAGGTGGTCAGAAATTATGCCCGGGTCGGCGTTTAGCTATCGGGGATTCCAGCTTTATTGGGCGGCACGGCTGTGCGCGGCCATGGCGATCCAAATGCAAGCGGTCGCGGTCGGCTGGCAGGTCTACGAGCTGACCCAGCGTCCGTTGGATTTGGGCTTGGTCGGCCTGGCGCAGTTCCTTCCTGCTCTCGGCTTAGCCCTCTTCACTGGGCAGGTCGCCGACCGCTACGACCGGCGGCGGGTCCTGGCCTTGTGTGTAGTCCTGGAGTTGGTCTGCGCGCTGTTGTTGCTCACGCTCACAGCTGTAGGGAATGCCAACGAGGCGCCGATCTTCGGGATCATCTTCCTCTTCGGGGTTGCCCGCGCGTTCGAGTTCCCGGCCGCGGTCGCGCTGCTCTCAAACCTCGTGCCGCCGCACCAGTTCGCGACGGCAGCGGTGTGGAATTCCTCTGCCGGACAGGCCGCCACGATCATCGGCCCAGCCGTGGGCGGTCTGCTGTACGCCATCGGGCCGGGAGTGGTCTATGGCTGCTGTGCGCTGCTCTTCACTGCCGCGGCACTGCTCGTGAGTCTGGTCCAGCGGCAGGAGGTGGCGATAGTCCGCAAGGCAGTGACCTGGACCTCGCTTGTCGCCGGCATCGCGTTCATCCGCGCCCAGCCGGTGGTCCTCGGCGCGGTCTCCCTGGACCTCTTTGCCGTGCTCTTGGGCGGGGCGACGGCTCTGCTGCCAATCTATGCGCGGGACATCCTGCAGGTCGGGCCTTGGGGGCTTGGGCTGCTGCGGAGCGCCCCCGCCCTTGGCGCGCTTGCCATGGCTATACTGCTCGCGCACAAGCCGATCACCTCGTACGCCGGCTCGATATTGTTGGGGACTGTAGGAATGTTTGGTATCGCTACCATCGGATTTGGGCTGTCGCACAATCTGTGGCTGTCGCTTATCATGCTGGCCATCCTTGGGGCAGCGGACATGGTGAGCGTGGTGATCCGCCGCGTGTTGGTACAGGTCTCTACTCCTGACCCAATGCGCGGCCGGGTCAGCGCCGTCGAGTCCGTCTTCATTGGCGCCTCCAATGAGCTAGGCGAGTTCGAGTCTGGGGTGACCGCGGCCTGGTTTGGCGCGGTGCCTGCCGTTGTGCTCGGTGGCGTCGGGACGCTCGCCGTGGTAGCGCTTTGGGCCTGGCTCTTTCCGCAGCTACGACAGGTCGACACTTTGGATGGGCCAGGGTGAAGGTAAATTGAACCACAAAAGATTCGTATACTGCTTCGCTAACCTATGAGGGTTCGCCCCAGCCCAGCGCCCGACGCTCAAGCGTCGGGCTCAACCGAGCAAGCCCGGTGAACCGGGCTCACAACCCGCACTCCAGGGGACTTCAGTCCCCTTCGTCCTGTGGTTCGATCTACTATACGAAATGCAACTTGGTATCAGTCTGCCGCTAGGAGCCGCTCCGGCTGCTGACGGCCTTGTCGCAGCTGCACTGTTTTCTCCCAGTTCACACTCAAGCTCTGCGGGTCAATCACCACCCCATACTGCTCCCACGCGCCGGCGATCGTCACTTTCTCGTCCTTCACGTCGGCCAGCACCTTCTCCGGTTCTCGTTCCCAGGGGTCCCCGTGACCGCCTGAGCCACTGATCGCGTGAAAGATACGGTCTCCGGGCTTGACCTCAAGGTGCATGTGGGTTTGACGAGGGAGCTCCACGTTCTCCGTCCCAGGATTGAGGATATTCTGCGAGAGCGCCCCTGGCTGACCACCAGCCAGGCCGTCAGAGACACGAGTGAGACGGTTCGTGCGCACCATGATCTTTCCAGGCTGCAGGAACCGCCACTGTCTGTAAACGGAGAGAGAGCCCCGGTGCTTTCCGGCTCCACCGCTGTCCGGCACATAACCAAAGCCATCAACCACCAGCGGGTACTCACGCTCCAGCAGTTCGGCAGGAGTAGTGCCATAGGAGCCAAAGGTCATCGGCGTGACACCGTCAATGCCGTCTTTTGCCGGCCGGCCACCCCAGCCGCCAAAGAAACCATCCATGGCGGCAAAGTACCGCCCATCCGCTGCCTGCCCAGTAAAATGGAGCACATCTCCCCCTTCACCAGGGACCGGCACTTCTTCCGGCAGCACCTCGGCTAGGGCACGAAACACCATGTCGCACACCCGAAAGGCGAGTGGTGCCCGCCCACCTACCGCCGCAGGAAAACGGGGATTGAGGAGACTTCCCAAGGAAGCAATAACCTGAATGGGGCGGACAAAACCGACATTAAGGGGGACGTCCGAGCTCACAATCACCTTGAGCGCACCGTATACCATAGCCTTGGTCATGCTGAACGGCAGGTTGATGGCGCCCTTCGCTTGCGGGTCGGTGCCCGTGAAATCCGCCGTTAGCGTGTCTCCTGCCACCTGTAGAGCGAGCTTCAGCTTGAGGACAACCTCATTGCCGAATCCATCGTCCTCAAAGATGTCCTCGTGCACATACCGCCCGTCCGGCATCGAGCGGATCGCCGTCCGCGTCTCCCGCTCCGCATAATCAATCAGATAATCACAACACGAGGTGAAGGTCTCTCGCCCATACTTGTCCAGCAGCGCCCGTATCTCCTGCTCACCCCGCCAGCAGCCAGCAACCTTCGCCTCCACGTCGCCGACCCACTCCTCGGGCGTCCGCACATTGGCCAGAATGGTCTCCAGCAGCGCGTCGTTGCGCTTGCCTTCGCTGTAGAGCTTCACCACTGGCAGACGCACTCCTTCCTCAAAGGTCTCCGTGCACTGACTGCTAAATCCGCCAGCAAACCGGCCACCCGTATCGGTATGGTGAGAGTAGGCGAGATTAAAAGCCACAAGCTGCCCCCGCCAGAAGGCCGGGGCAATGATCGCCACATCGGGCATGTGACCCATGCCAGCGTAGGGATCGTTGACTACGATCACATCCCCGGGCTTGCATGTGCCTCCCCATTTTTTGAGGACATGTGACATCACCTCGATAAAGGTGGCGAGTTGAAACGGGGCAGCGTACCCCGGGCCGATGAGCCGTCCCTGGCCGTCACAGATGGTGGCAGCGAAATCGCCAATCTTGACCATCGCCGAGCGCGCCGTTTTACTCACGGCAATGGCCATCTCCTCGGTAATAGCCGCCAGTTCGTGCTTCACCACTTCTACCAGGATAGGGTCGAATTTGTGCTCCATAGTTCTCCCCTCTGAGCAGAGAAAAAAGAAGGCGGCCACCAAAGGCCACCCGTGATTCACCCTTCGACAAGCTCAGGGTGAACGGGGCAGGAGAGACGTACTGCTATGTCTCTCCATCGGACGACCCCCGTTCGTGCTGAGCCCTTCGACAAGCTCAGGACAGGCTCTGTCGAAGCACGAACAAGGACAGCTTGATACTGCCAAAGCCAACATCACTCGCCTTTGCAGGGAGACTACTCCAGTGCAATCCCGTAGAGCTTCGCTGTGTTGCTACACAGGATCTTGTGCGTGTCCTCCTCAGACATCCCGGCGAAGTGCTGCTCGATAACCCGTTGTGAGTGGGGCCAGGTGGAGTCCACGTGCGGATAATCAGAAGCCCACAGGAAGTTGTCCGCGCCCAGGAACTGGCAGGTCGCTAGGCCCACCGGGTCATCTTGAAACGTGGCATAGACCTGGCGCTTACAATACTCGCTGGGCGGCATCTTCAAGGGAGTGGGTTCTAACTGGCGAAACCGTTCGTAGGCCCGGTCCATCCGCCGGGTGAAATGGGCAATCCAGCCGATATCATGCTCGGTCGAGAGCACTGTGAGGCGCGGAAACCGCTCCAATACCCCGGAGAAGATAATAGTGCTCAGCGCCTGCTGGATATATTCTATAAAGCTCATATACCGGGCATAGGAGTTGCGCGGAGTAGAGGCGATATTCCTCTTGTCAGTAGAGAGATGCAGGCTGAGGGGGATATCGCAGTCCTGCGCGGCTGCCCAGAAAGGATCATAGACAGGGTTGTCATACTGTTTCTCCGCATCCGGTGACACAGAGATCAACGCCCCCTTGAGTCCCTTCTGCACGCAGCGCCCAAGCTCCTGAACCGCCTCGTCGAGGTCCTCTAGGGAGATCAGCGCCAGGCCAATCAGTCGTTGAGGATCATAGCTGCAGAAGTCTGCCAGCCAGTCATTGTAGGCGCGAAAGATCGCGCGTTGCAAAGCAAGATCTTCGAGGGAAAAAAAGGTCATGGTCGAGGTCGCATACAGCACCTCAGCCGCTACGCCGTCAATCTCTTGATCCTTAATGCGCTCGGCCGGGTCCCATCCTCCGGGGCGCGCAGTGGCATACCCCGTACGCTCCCGCGAGTGAGCGGATTGGGGATAGGGAGGAATCTCCTGTGGGGACTTATTGGCAGGAAAGCCGCCGTACACTGAACGCACCAGTTGGCCGTCACAGATGAGAAACTCTCCTTTTTTGCCCTTCCACTCGTCGACCACACGCGGAGCACGGTCGCGAAAAGCCTGGTCAATGCGCTCTACCCACAACTCGGGCGGTTCCATGATGTGGGAGTCTGCAGAGATGAGTTGTGTTGTCATGGGGTGCTCCTCTTCATCTATTATACTCCCATCGCACTCCTGATGATCCGTCCCGGTAGCCCGCCCTGGTACTCATTGTGAGCAAAGAGAACTTCACCACCGACTAGTGTGTAGGCAATGCCTGCTGACCGCTCGATGAGGCGTGGTTTCCCCCCGGGCAGATCATTGACCCACTCGGATGGATACGGCTTCACCGCTGTGGGATCAAAGAGCACCAGATCGGCATCCATGCCCGGTGCGACCCGTCCTTTAGTCGTCAGGCCCAAGAAGTCTGCCAACTCAGAGGTGATCCGCCGCACCCCCTCTTCCAGCGTGAGCACCTGCCGTTTCTGCACCCACTCATGCAGGATATAGGTGGGCACCCCCGCTTCACAGTGCTGGTCCACATGGGCACCGGCGTCCGAGAGCCCAATGAGAACGTCAGGGAGGGTAATGAGCTTTCCTACGGCCTCAGGGTCAGCGTTAATAATAGATACTGTGACTCCGAGGGCTGTCTCTTCGTCGACGGCCAAGTCAAGGAGCGTATCGACGGGGTCTTTGTGCAAGTGCGTGGCAATCTCTTGGATACTTTTGTTCAGGAACTGCTGGTTCTGCTCGGTCGCCACCCGCGTCACGTGCAGGCGGTCCCACTGGTTCCTGAAGAGCAGGCCACGGCCGGCCTGGAGGTCATCTCGGAACGCCTGACGGAAAGCAGGGGCGCGGTACAGCGCAACCTGCTCCTCCACGGTCCGGTTAAAGGCTCCCTTCCAGGAGGGAAACTCGGAAAAGAGAAAAGGGTTACGCAAGGTATAGAACTGCACGATAGGACGAGGGTTCACTTGTGGCGGAATGCGCAACCCTCTCTGCATGAACGGCTGCACGCGCGCCAGCATCTGCTCGCACGCCCCCGGCATGTCGGGCATGTGGATCAGCGCCAGCCAGGTCACCGGCCGCTGGCTCTCTTGGGCCAGGTGCAACAGAACCTCCAGCTCCTCATCGCTCAGCACCCCCGCCTTGCGAATAAGCGCAACCTCAATGACGCCTCTCCTCAGCTCTCGCATCACGCGGGCCAGCGCTCCCAACTCTTCCTTGCTCGCTAGGCGGCTGGCTAGCGGCTTGCCCTGATAACCAATGTGCCGGGGGATAAGGCTCAGGGAGAAGCCATACGCTCCCGCCTGCATAGCCTCTTGGAAGAGCTGGGTCATCCGCTGGATCTCTTCCGGGTTGGCTGCCCGCTCAGAGGCGGCTTCCCCCATGACGTAAAAGCGCAAGGCAGACAGCGGCACCAGAAACCCGGCGTTCAGCCCCATCCCGCGCCGTTCGATGGCTGCCATGTACTGCGGAAAACTCTCCCACTCCCACGATACGCCATTGAGGAGCACATCGTAGGGCATGGCCTCCACATTCACCAAATCCCACGCCATCACACCTCGTTCCGTAGGCCGGCAGGGTGCCACCCCCACTCCGCAGTTGCCCATGAGCACCGTGGTCACCCCATGCCAGCAGGAGCTGGTCAGCAGCGGGTCCCACGAGATTTGCGCGTCGTAATGGGTATGGATGTCGATAAAGCCTGGGGCGAGTACTAGGCCATCGGCGTTGATTTCCCGCCGAGCTGTGCCAGACACCTGCCCGACGGCAGTGATCTTGCCTGCCGTGAGCGCCACCGAGCCACCGTAGGCCGGTGCTCCGGTCCCATCACAAATCTTCGCATTCTTAATCAACAGATCGTGAGCCATAGTTCTCCTCCTTATCCTACAGCGCCTTGACCTGTGGGTACTCACCGACGTCGAGACCGAACGCCTCGGCTTGATGCAGCAGATCGAGCGCGTTACGCACGTGCGCATAGTCGATCATCATCCCATCATATGTGACTGCGGCCCGCCCCGCGCGCTCGGCCTCCGCCATGGCCCGCAGCACCCCCTTGTTCCATTCAATCTCTTCCGTGGACGGGGCGAAGACCTCATTGGCAATGGGCACCGCCGAGGGATGGATCAGCAACGCGCCCCGATACCCGATCTCGCGCGCCCGTTGCAGTTGCGCCCGCACCAGCTCGGTGTCGCCGACCTCCAAAGACCCGCCACCGATCGGATACTCGATGCCCGCGGCTCGCGCGGCCAGGAGAACGTGCGACGCCAGATAGAGCGTTTCCAGCCCGCTGCGCGTCCACTTGTAGCCAATGGCCTTGGTCACGTCCCCCGACCGTGCCCCCACTCCACCCAAGATGTTTCCGACCCGCGGGCAGGCGGTGGCCAATTGATAGGCGTTCATGATGCCGCGCGCGGTCTCCGGCAGTGCCAGGATCTCGACCGTTCCAAGGGGGAGCCCGGCCTTGCGCTCAAAAAGCTCGATCCAGGCATCAACCTTGAGGACCTCTTCCACCCGCTCGAGCTTCGGCACGGCGACGGCGACGAGGCCTGCGGTTACAATGGCCTCGACATCCTCGCCGGTCAGTCCGGTGTTCACCCCATTCACCCGCACGACGATCGGCACCCCGCGCTCGCGCAGGCGCTCGATGCCGGCGCGCACGGTCTGCCGCGCCTCCGCCTTTTCGGCAATCGGGACCGCGTCTTCGAGATCCAAGATCAGCGCGTCTGGCCCATACTTGGGTGCCTTGTCCATCCAGTCAGGACGGTTGCCAGGAACGAACAGAATAGAGCGGTACAGCTTCATAATGGTGCTCCCTATTGCCCGTTACACAAAATCGCACTCTGTCCCTACATTGAGTCCGAGTTTTCTCTACCCTGATCCAGGGCTCAGGATTTCCACGGAACCGCACAGGGCTGAAGACTGTGCATAATGCGCTCGCTGCCTTAACACGGTCCGTAGCAGGTTTCCCAAACTGAGCGAACACTGGATGCCCGCCTACGCGGGCATGACGTCATTCCCGCGAAAGCGGGAATCCAAAACAATGCGGCGTCGGAATGACGCGCATGCTTCAGATAGCTCCGCCATGTAACATCGAGTATTCATAACTCTCCTCGTTTTTGCCCGCAACGAAGAGATTCTTCGCTTCGCTCAGAATGACAACACTGATGCTCAAGCGGTTTCGTTAGGTACTCTTAGTTGAGCTCGATGCGATAGAGCTTGGCCGCGTTCTCAAAGATGATCTTGTTGGTCACGTCCGCCGGTACCCCGGCAAAGTCTTTCTCAATGACTTTGCGCGAATTGGGCCAGGTGGAGTCGGCGTGCGGGAAGTCCGAAGCCCACATATAGTTGTGCTCGCCAAACATCTTGTAGGTCGCAGGCCCCACCGGATCATCCTGGAAGGTCGCCCACACCTGCCGGCGCACATACTCACTAGGTTTGAGCGGCAACTGCTCCGGCAGCATAGCGCCAAACTTCTCATAGATATGGTCGAGGCGGTACATATAATGGGGGAACCACCCCGTATCGTTCTCGGCCGACACAATCAGCAGCTGAGGGAATCGCTCCAGCACCCCGCCAAAGATGATGCTCGTCAGCGACCGCTGCACCTCGTGGAGGACGCTCATGGCCTGCGTGGCGATCTGACTGAAGTCCACCTTGCTCTCCTTGCCCTTGCCGGTGATGACATGCAGGGACAGCGGCATGTGCAACTCCGAGGCCGCCTGCCAGAATGGATCGTACTCCTTACTGCTGTAAGGTCTGTCCGCTGGCGGCGACCCCCAGATCATCGCGCCTTTGAGGCCCCTCTGCGTGCAGCGCTCCAGCTCCTTGATCCCTTCCGTGAGGTCTTCCAACGAGATCAGCGCGATGGGGTGGAGGCGCTTGGGGTTACAGGAGCGAAACTCCGCCACCCAGTCGTTGTACACCCGGAAGCAGGCCCGCTGGAGGTCTGCGTCATCGAGCTGAAAGAGCGGCATGCCCAGGGTGGTGTAGAGCACCTCCGCCTCAACTCCGTCGATGTCCTGGTCCTTGATGCGCTCCACCGGGTCCCAGCCGCTGGGGCGGGCTGCCTCATACCCCTTGGCCATATGTTCCTTGAGTTCTTTCCCACTCAAGCCCCTGGCAAACCCACCGGCCACCGGAAACGGGTTAATCCCCGGGGCCACGAAGGAATAACCGGGCTTCCCTTCGTTCTTCACCACCCGGGGAGCCCGGTCGCGAAACTTCCTATCCAGCCGCCCCACCCACAGATCGGCCGGCTCCATCATGTGCGAGTCTGCAGAAATCACGCGCAACGCTGCCATCGTCTGTCCCTCCTTGTCTGAATCATTCGCTATACGCTTTCCTCAAAGGGTTCATCGCACTCCTGCAGCACGTCCAGCGCAGTTGGAAGAAGATGATTCCCTTAAAGGGGGTCTACTGCATTGATGACACGGTCGTCAAGAGCGCAACGACAAATTACAAAAGCGTTTAGCACACCTCGCTGATCTGAGCGGCTGCTTCTCGCTTGATAGAGCTGGATATAGGGATGAGAGGGAGGGGAAAGAGCGAAGAAGTCCGTATGGACGCGCAGGCTTCAGGCTTGATACCTGAAGAGCAAGCTGCCTCGTAGGATGAAGAGGCAGACACCGAGGCGGTAACGAAGAAGGAAGTAGAGGTAGTGTTACGTCAGGTAGCGGCGGTCAAGTTTGGCCCGCACGTGTTAGCCTCGGGCAGCAATAATCGGGGCAGTCGCTTCCCCCTCTGCGATCTCCTCCGCGATCCGCTCTCCTAAAACCATGGCAAAGCGCGGCTTTATGAGCGACACCGCAGCCGGAATGAAGGGGCGAAGGGATCTCGCCCCTACAGGATAGCGAATTAGTAAAAGGACTGCTTTTTACGCCTGGCCCGAGCGCAGCACGTGCCCCGGCAGCGCGCCGGTGTGCTTGCCGCTCTCGTAGAGCACGGAACCGTTCACGACCGTATACTGCACTCCTTGTGCGGGCATCACCAGACGGCGGCCGCCACCAGGCAGATCGTTCCACATTTCACCGCGTTTCTTCGAGCCCACCGTGTTAAGGTCAAAGATGGCGAAGTCAGCGGCTAAACCTTGCTTGATCGTACCTCGTTGGCTCATGCCGTAGAACGCCGCCGGCTCAGAAGTAATCCGCTTGATCGCCCGCTCCAAGGTCATGATGCCCTTGTCGCGGACCCAGGTTCCCAGCAGGTAGGTGCAGTAACCAACGTCGCAGAGCATATCGCAGTGTGCACCACCGTCGGACAGCCCAATCATTACCCGTGGATCGAGGATCAGTTCAGGAATCCGTTCTTCCGTAGCATTGAACAACTCATAGGTGTACTGCAGCTGCAGATCATCTTCGATCGCCAGATCGAGAAAAGTATCAAGGCCGTCTTTGCCGCGTTCTTTGGCGATCTCGGCCACGGTTTTCCCGATCAACGGCCGCATTGCCGGGTTGCCGACCTCGTGGACCACGGCCCGATCCCATCTCCCGGAGAACACCTTAGGAGCTTCCATCTCTTTGCGGAACGCCGCCCGGAAAGTCGGATCACGGTAGAACTGCTTCTGCTCTTCCACCGGCCGCTGGAACGCCGGGTTCCAACACGGCAGATTGGCGAAAATAAAGGGATTGCGTAGGTCGATCTGGATGATCAGCGGTCGACAACTCACTTGGGGCAGCGCACCTTTCTTCATCAGCGCTTCGGTCGAACGCAGGGTATTCTGGCACGCGTCGGGCTTATCGTCACGGTTGAGCAGCGCCAACCACGTCACCGGCCGCCCGCTCTCGGTCAGCAGCAGGTCCAACAGTGCATATTCCTTCTCATCCACGATTGACGCATCATTCGTCAATGCCAACTCGATACTGCCTTTGCCTAGTTCCTTCAGCGCGTTGCTATATGCTTTCAACTCATCCCAACTGGCGTTGCGACACGCAATCGGTCGGCCTTTATAGCCGATATGTTGCGCCACGTTTGTTGTGGTAAAGCCAAATGCCCCGGCCGCTACCGCCTCTTTGATCAGCGCTTTGATTTGCGCGGTCTCTTGCGGCGTGGCCGCCCGCTCCATTGACTCCTCTCCCATCACGAAGTGCCGGAAGGGCGTCAGCGGCGCCATAAACCCAAGGTTGATCCCACAGCCGCGCTTCTCAGCCGCATTCATGTACTCGGGAAATGTTACCCATTCCCACTTGATTCCCTTGGCCAGCACATCAAAAGGGATCGCTTCAACGTTCACCAGGTCCCAGGCGGCAATCTCATGCACCTCGGGTTTACACGGCGCGATGCCCACGCCACAGTTGCCCATCACCAAGCTCGTCACCCCATGCCAGGACGACGAGGTAATCAGCGGGTCCCAACAGATCTGGGCGTCATAGTGGGTATGGGGATCGACGAAGCCAGGCGCTACGATCAGGTCCGAGGCATCGAGCATCTGCTTAGCGCTATCGGTGATCTTGCCGATCTCGGCGATCTTGCCGTTGGCAACGGCGATATCGGCACGGTAGCGCGGTGCACCGGTGCCGTCCACGACGGTTCCGTTCTTAATGAGTAAGTCGTACGACATCGTTCATCCTCCTTAACTGATTTCAGCTGCGCCATTCACAGGGAGAACGGCTATAAGTGGAAACTCTGGTCCCGTCCTTTACTGGACATAGGCAGGCTTCGTTTGGGTAGGCTTTTCTGTGGCCTCCTCCACAGCCGTGATGAGGAGCATCCTATCCCCGGTGTAGAGACGACCTTCGATGATGAGGAGTTTGCCCACGATCTCTGGTTCCTGCAGAGGATGGAGGAGCTCTGCAGGTCCGACAAAGCGCACCTGCGGCGGAAAGAGGTCCTGGAGCAGCCTCCAGCCGCTTGGATTCCTACCCGTTAACTTCTCCACTTTTGCTATCCTGAAGATCCACTTCGTGTCCTTGACAGAGACGGTGAGCGTGAGCAGGCCTCCACGCCCCTTCTCTTCAAGAGGGTGCAAGGCGCCGGTAAAGCGCACGAGCGGGGGAGGTTCGATATAGGGAACTGCCTGAGCGGACGCAGCGGTGGACCAGAAGCTTAACACCAGCGGAACGACGACCATGAGTTGTCTCAACGCCTTTTGCACCATCTCGCTTCCTCCAATTGAAGGTCCAGAGGGTAGGGCATCTGATGGGCCTTTCACCCCTGGGATTCAACACCGGCAACGCCCTGCTTGTGCGGCCGTGCTGACGCTTCTTCTCCCAGATCTATGGCCCGCTCGGGATGCACCCCCAGCCAGAAAAACGCGCCCAGCAGTGCCAGGGTGGCGGCGACGTACAGCGCGTTTTCCCAACCGAAATGCTGGGCCAGCAGCGGAGTCAGGGTTGGAGAGAGGGTGCCACCCAAGTTCCCGCCCATGTTCATGAACCCTCCTACCGTGCCGGCATAGGCTCTGGCCAGGTCAATGGTGGTGGCCCAGTACGCGGCTGCACTCAAAAACAACGAGCCTGCTCCCAGGGACAGGAACAGGATCGCCAGGTACGGGTCAGTGGCCGCTGCGCCGGCAAAGATCCACCCCGCAGTGAGCAGCATGCCCCCAAGCCCAAGCCCACACCGCCCGAGCCTTTTCCCGAACTGACCGCTCAAGTGGTCTGACAGCCAGCCCCCAAGCGGTGCGGCCACGGCGCTGGCCAGAAACGGGGCTGTACTGTACACCCCACCGCTCAGGACCGAGAAGCCGCGCACGTTGACCAGGTAGAGGTAGAACCAGGAAAAGTAAATGTAGAGGATATAACCAAGCACAACGTAGGAAGCGGTCAGGAACCACAGGTCAGCACGGCCCAGAAGCGCACGCCAGGGTACGCGCCCAAGCGCCGGACTCTCGTCAGGGAGGAGCACCGATGCCTGAGTAATGTGCTGTAGCTCCGCGGCGTTGACCCAGGAATGAGCCGCAGGCCGGTCAGTCACTAGCCAGTAGCACACCAGAGCTAAGAGGATGCCCACTCCGCCGGCCAGGTAAAAGGCCACCCGCCAGCCCAGCGTCACCATAATCCACACGACCAGAGGAGGTGTCAGGGCCGCGCCAAACGCGCTGCCACTGGCGGCAATACCCCACGCCAGGCCTCGCTCTTGCGGGGCAATCCAATTGGCCACCAGCCGGTTGTAGTTGGGCGGGCCCGCAGCCTCACCGATGCCGATCAATACCCGTACCACCACGAACGAGCCCACCACACCCAGCAGCGAAGCAAGAAACAATTCCCCGGCCACAGCGGTCACCGCGGTGAACACAGACCACCAGAAGATCGCCCCGGCCAGCACCCGCCGGGGGCCGAAGCGGTCACCGAGCCAGCCGCCCGGGACCTGGAGGATCGCATAGCCCAGGACAAAGGCGCTAAAGATCCAGCCCATCTGCACATCGTTGAGCCCGTACTCGGGCATGATGTACTTGGCGGCGATGGAAATGTTCACCCGGTCGATGAACATGAGCACGCCCATGCAGAAAATGAGGGCCACAATCAGCCAGCGGGTGTGGGTGGGGGAGTCTGTCATGAGGATAACTTAGGGTGACTGAAGTGGAGTCCGCAGTAGCGACTTTAGTCGCCCCTGCCTCCGGGTAAGCAACTAAAGTCGCTACTACCAGCCGGCCAGAAAGCAAAGCGCCGGGGAGAACCCCGGCGCCTGCACCCCTCGTCACTGCAGAGGAAGCCCTGCTAACGGATGATTACGCAGTCATATCGTAGCTGCGCAGCATCTTGCCCGGCAGCGCGCCCGTGCACTTCCCGTCTTCGAAGGTGACCTGGCCATTCACTATCAAATAGTTATAGCCGTCTGCCTTCTGCACCCGCCGCCAATCGCCGTCAGGCAGATCCTTAATCGTCTCCATCGGCCGCACCGCCAGCTTCTCCAACTCGTAGACCACGATGTCGGCTGGCATCCCTTCGCGTAGCCAGCCACGGTCGCGGATGCCAATGGCCCAACCCAGCATGGCGGAGAGCCGCCAGTGCGCTTCTTCCAACGTCATGATCTGCTTGTCGCGCACCCAGTGGGCGAGGAAGTGGGTGGGATACCTACCCAGGGTCAGGAACTTGGTATGGGCTCCCCCGTCCGAGGCTCCGATCAGGGTGAGCGGGTGCTTGATAATGGTAGTCAGGGCTTCCTCATCATTGTTGATGAAGCCCTGCATGGCGAACTCGGCTTTCAGGTTCTCTTCCACCGACAGGTCTAGCAGGACGTCGATCGGATGTTTCCCCTGCTCCCTGGCGATCTCCCCGATCGTCCGGCCTTTCAGGGACTTGTTCTTAGCCAGATGCACGTCATCGACAAACGTCTCGTCCCATCTGAACATCCTCACCTGGCCCTGTTCGCCGTCCGGGCTTGTGCCCGGCATGAGCGTCGGCGCCTTTTCCATGTCTCGCTTGAGGGCTGGGCGTCTAGCCGGGTCCCCCAACTTCGCCTTGCGCTCTTCCAGGGACCCTACGGTGGCCTCATTCCACGCCGGCAGTTGATCAAACAGACCGATGGTTTCCAGGGTGAACTCGAACTCGATCGGCATGCAGATGTTGACCGCCAACACTGGCGCTTCGCGATAGGCCTTCTCCGTCCACGCCAGTTGCTCACGCCAGGTATTGGGCGAGGTGGGATCGTAGATGACTGCGTTCCAGTTCACCGGCCGCCCACTGGTTTTGGCCAATTCCAGCAGGAAGTCCATCCCCAGCCCTTGCAGGGCATGACCCATGGTCCACTCGATAGAGCCACGGTTGAACTCCCGCATTACCGACGCCATCTCCAAGAACTCTTCACGCGGCGCCACGTGGGTCGGCAGGTAGCCGCCGTCATAGTCGCGGTTGGCCATACTGAAACTGGCGGAAAAACCAAAACCGCCCGCTTGCAAGCCTTCCCGCAGAATGTGCTTGATCTCCGCCACCTGCTCCGGCTTGGTCTTGTACTTCGGGTCCCGGGCCGCATCGTTGCCCAGCACCCAGGCGCGCAGGGGAGAGTACGGCACCAACGAGGCCGCGTTCACGCCTAGTCCGCCGCGATCCAGGCTGTCGAGAAACTCGGGAAAGGTCTCCCAATCCCAGCGCATCCCCGCTTGCATACAGGAGAGCGGAATAGACTCGGTCCGCTCCATACGCCGCATCGCTCGCTCGCGGTCCTCCGGGCGCACTGGGGCAAAGCCGAAGCCACAGTTGCCAATCGCCACCGTCGTCACCCCATGCCAGCCAGACAGCGAAGCATAGGGGTCCCACTTGGTGCCACCACTGAGCGCGGCATCGTAGTGAGTGTGAATGTCCATGAACCCGGGAGCCACGATGCGACCGGTGGCGTCAATGACACGCGTGGCACTCCCCTGGACATTACCCATAGCAACGATCTTGCCGCCGCGGATGCCGATATTCCCGCGATACGCAGGCATGCGCAGACCATCGATGATCGTGCCGTTTTTAATCAATACATCATACTCGGCCATGAGGCCCTCCTTTGCTCTTGCGAGCAGGTTAGAAATTGTCCCAATGTGTCCTTAAGTCCATCTGCTTGGCAGAAGTAATAACCTTGGTCTCGTACCACGGCTTGGGCACCTGGATCTCGTAGAACACGCCGAATTGCATAGGCATCCCTCCTTCTTGTTGAGAGGACGTGATTGCCTCGCGCGACAGACCGGCTCCCCTCCGGCCTGTGCCTCCCCTGCAAGAATCTCTTTAGCCTTTACCACAGAAGACCGGCCCTTTGCAATGAGTAAGCGTTCAGTCGCTCGCTCCCTTTGTGGGAGAGGCGGCTTTGGTAGCACACGACACAAGCTTGCGGTGCGTGTGGCTAGCGGAGTAAAAGGGGGCGGAACAGAGATTAATAAGGCGAAAGGTGAGAGGCGAAAGGTGAAAGGGTCTTTGTTTTCTGCCTAAGCCCAACAGGAGGATCTCACAATGCGTGTTGCAGTTGGCGGCTATCTCGTTGCGGTGAACTCCTTCGCTACCCAACGTCTGGATCTGGAGCGTTTCCAGCGGGCCACGCTAACCGGAGACGCGTTGCTCAGGGCTGGTCGCGGCGAGAGCGCCATTTCCGGGTTTCTCGACGGCGCGCGGGAGAATAACTGGGATATTGTTCCCTTACAGTTCGTCCTGGCCGGCATCGGTGGCACGGTAACCAAAGAAGCCCATGAAACGGCCAAGGAGTCTTTTCTGACGCTGCTACGTAAAGCCGGCCCGGTAGATGGCGTGTTTCTCCAGCTCCACGGCACCGCAGCGGCGGAGCATGTGGACGATTGCGAGGGTGACCTGCTCGCCGCCCTGCGTGGGCTGCTGGGCGAGAAGATCCCCATCCTCGCCTCGTTGGACGGGCACGCCAATGTCACCCCACTCATGGTGAGGCAGGCCAGCATGCTGATCGGCGTCAAGACCAATCCGCACTACGACTTCGTCCCGGTCGGTCGGCAGGCAGCGCGGGTGATGGCTGGGATGTTTGCCGGCACCCTGACCCCGACCAGTGCCTGGGCGCAGCCGGCCATGGCGCCGGCGCTACAAAAACTCTACATCGCGCCTGGCTGGCCTATGGAGCAGCTGATGCGTCTGGCTCAGAATCGCGCGGCACGCGATTCCCGCGTCTTAGATGTTTCGCTGCTGGGCGGATTCTTCTGCTCCGATATTCCTGAAACCGGTATCAGTGTAGTGGTCACGACCAACAAAGAGCCCTCCCTCGCGCAGGACATTGCCGCACAGGTCAAGGAAGCCTGTTGGGCAAAACGGCACGCGTTCCATACCGATATGGTTCCGGTGGAAGACGCGGTGCGAGAAGCTATCGAAAGCGAAGAGGGGCCGGTAGTCCTCGGCGACCTGGCTGACAGTGGCGGCGCTGGTACTCCAGGAGATGGCACCGTGCTGCTGGCTGAGTTACTGCAACAGAACGCCAAGGGTGCAGTGATTGGGAACATTGCCGATCCCGCCGCTGTGCAGCAAGCTACGCAAGCAGGGATTGGCAAGCAGGTGACGCTCTCAGTAGGAGGAAAAGTAGATAAGTTTCATGGCGAGCCAGTGCAGATTAGCGGCCGGGTGCGCGTGATTCATGATGGTGTCTTCACAGCAGCAACCGCATTCAACGCTGGGACGTACCATCGGGGGCCGACAGTGAGGCTCGACTGTGGTGGTATTGAGGTCATTCTGACTTCACGTCCAGTGCTCGTCTTTGAGGTCAACCACTTTCGCAGCCTGGGCATCGAACCGACCGAACGCAAAATCCTGACGGCGAAGTCGGAATTACAGCATCGTGCAGGCTTCGCTGGTATTGCCAAAAAGTTCATCGACGTGGATACGCCAGGGTTGGCGACTCAGATCCTCAGCCGGTTGCCGTACCGGAAAATTAGGCGGCCGGTGTTTCCGTTGGATGATATCTAGGAAGTAACGAGTAATGAGTAACGAGTAATGAGCGTGAAGAAAACACACAGTTCTTACTCATCACTCATTACTCATCACTCATCACTGCTTTCCCTGGAGCCCCCATGCCCATTCTCAAAATCGACCACATCGGTATCGCCGTCCAGGATCTCGACAAGTTTCTCAAGCTTTTCGGCGAGGCTCTGGGACTAAAGACCCACGACTTTGAAGAAGCCGACCCTTACGGTGGGCTACGCTGCGCGTTTGCCCAGATCGGTGAGACGGACTTCGAGTTCCTGCAGGACCGCACGCCGACGGCAGGCGAGAAGGTCATCGACCAACGCGACATCGCCCGCTGGATTGAGAAACGCGGCGAGGGTATTCACCATATCGCCCTGCGGGTCGCCAACATCGAAGAGGCGATCCGTGAGGCCAAGGCCAAGGGGCTGCGAGTGATTGATGAAGTCCCGCGGCCAGGTGCGCGCGGCTCGAAGGTAGCGTTCCTCCATCCCAAGAGCACCGGCGGTATCCTGTTCCATTTCGTCGAGCGGGAAGAAAACTCGTGACTAGCCGTAGGGGCAACCCTTGTAGTTGCCCTGGGGGTGGGCGGCCACGTCGGGCCGCCCTTACAAAAAACTGCCGGCTAGATGTCCCTCGTTTGTGAGCAAGAGTAAGAACGTCACGGCTGCTTACTTGCCCACCAGATGACGGGAATCGCCAGAGCAAAGCCAAAGAGAAGCAAAAGCAGGTAGTCCATTTATCCTTACCTCCTAGCCAGGCG
>WNGG01013601.1_pt1 | contig 19812 bp, 23 predicted proteins | sample 5400661 | NCBI WGS metagenome assembly WNGG01 (sample SAMN13153372, study PRJNA577476) | soil metagenome | isolation source: 100 cm soil or saprolite under Garry oak tree replicate 1 | place: USA:California | collected 2016-06-15
ATAAATTGCTGGCGCAAGCAATGGCGAAGCGGCGTCCGCGGCGCGCGCGCGCGCAAACGCTGCTTCATTAAGACGCGATGCGCGTCGTGTTCATCGGCACGGGTGAAATCGGCGTGCCGACGTTGCTAGCCTTACTGCGATCAGGCGAACACCAACTCACCGGAGTCGTCACCCAGCCGGATAAACCGGTTGGACGCGACCAGCGAATTGAGCCTTCCCCGATCAAAAAAGCGCTTATTGGAACCAAGATGCCGATCTTGCAACCGGCGCGGATTAAAGATCGGCAATCGATTGAGGGAATCCGCGCGCTGTTGCCGGACGTAATCGTGGTTATGGCTTACGGACAAATTTTACCGCGCACGATCCTTGAAATTCCATCTCGCGCTTGTTTGAACTTGCATGCGTCATTGCTTCCACGACATCGCGGCGCGGCACCCGTTCAAGCCGCAATTGCATCGGGCGACTCCGAAACAGGAATCACGGTTATGTACATGGATGAGGGCCTCGACACGGGCGACATTTTATTGCAACGCAAGATTGACATCTTGCCGACAGACACCGGTGGCTCGCTGCACGATCGGCTGGCGCAAATCGCGCCGGAGGCGTTGCTCGAGGCTTTGAAGTTGCTTGCGCAGGGAAATGCGCCGCGCGTCCCGCAGGATAATGCGCTCGCTACTTATGCGCCGAAATTAAGTCGCGAAAACGGACGAATTGATTGGACGGAACTGGCTAAGGTGGTCGAGCGAAAAATTCGCGCGTACAACCCGTGGCCGGGGGCGTTTGCAATTCTGACAGACAGGCCGGGGCGCGAGCTCAAACTGAAGATTTTTAGCGCGCAGATTGTCGATGGAAAAGGAAGACCGGGCGAAGCTCTATGCGCAGATAATCGCGGATTGATCGTGGCAACCGGCGAAAGCGCACTTTCGCTCCAAAAAGTTCAGCTCGAAGGGAAATGGCGGATGAGCGCCCATGATTTCGTTCGTGGCCATGCTCGATTGTTAGAACGAGAGCTCAAGTAGTTTCGCGGGATCCCTCCACTTCGATCGGGACGACTCGCGTTGCGAGTCATTTTGCTTTTCAAAGACCAGTGCGTCTTGTTTCATCAGATCCGCCATGAAAACAGAGACACCCGCTTACAAGCGCATTGTGCTCAAATTGAGCGGCGAAGCACTGCAGGAGCGCGGTGGGCGTGACAATATTTCGCCAGCGGTTGTGCGTGCGATCGCCGAGCGGATCAAGGAAGTACGGGACCTGGGCGTGCAGATTGCGGTCGTAATCGGCGGGGGAAACATCTGGCGCGGCCTCTCCGCGTCGCATCGCGGAATGGACCGCACGACAGGCGACTACATGGGGATGCTCGCCACGGTGATCAACGATGAAAAACGTGGCCGAGCCGTTCATTCTTGGCCGCGCGATTCGCCATCTCGAACTTGGTCGCGTGGTGATTTTCGCCGCCGGCACGGGCAACCCATATTTTTCGACTGACACGACCGCCGCGTTGCGCGCGAGCGAGATTCGCGCCGACGTCATTTTGAAAGCAACCAAAGTGGACGGTGTTTACGATCGCGATCCGAATACCGAGGCAAATGCGAGGCTCTACGAACGCATTACTTTCACCGAAGCGCTCACGAAACGATTGCAGATCATGGATTCGACCGCGTTTAGCCTTTGTATGGATAACAAAATCCCCATCGTGGTCTTCGATATGAACAAACCGAGCAACATCCGCGATGCCGTGTTTGGGCGAAAAGTCGGGACGCTCGTTTGCGATGAACCCGAACCGAAGTAAAAATTTAATCGCATGAGCAGCGACGACATTCTTCTCGAAGCCGAGATGTCGATGGAAAAAAGCGTCGACTACATGGTACACGAATTTGCTGCCGTGCGCACTGGCAAAGCCTCACCCGGACTTGTCGAGAATGTCGATGTTGCAGCGTATGGATCGACCATGAAGTTGAAGCAGCTTGCATTGATCACCACGCCCGAGCCGCGTTTGCTCGTCGTTCAGCCGTTTGATGCCAGCACAGTGCAGGACGTCGAGCGGGCGCTCAAGGAATCCAAGATCGGCATCACGCCAAACGTCGATGGAAAGATTATTCGGCTCCCGATTCCAGAGTTGTCGGAAGAGCGGCGCAAAGATCTTGTCCGCTCACTCGGCAAAATGGCAGAGGAAGCGCGCGTGCGTGTTCGGGCGAATCGACGCGCGGCGCTCGATGAGGCGAAGAAACTCAAATCCACCAGCGAATTAAGCGAAGATGGATTGCGCGATTTGGAGGCCGATGTGCAAAAGCTAACCGATCGTTTCGTCAAGTCGGTGGACGATCATCTCAAGCATAAAGAAGCTGAGATTATGAAGGTCTGATCGCGAGCAAGATCGACCTCTCCTACGATCGACAATTGAACTTGAAGGACGTGTGCGCCAGACGCCAATTTCTAGAGCCGAACCAGATCGACCAGGAACTGGCACCAAAGATAAAGCATCCCGCGCCACGAATATTTTACATCGCCTGCGGCAGTCTGCTTGAGCACGCCCTTGGCGATGTTATGCGCGATTTGATCGCGCAGATCGTTTTCGATTTCCGTTTCGATACGCTCTTCATCCAACATATCGATCGCGTCTGCATTCACGCCGTTCCGGCGAAGAAACTCGCGATGGCTTTGATAAAGCTGCCCAAACGATTGATCAGGGCGCTGTCGGTTGATGCGAAACTGAGGAGTCACTTTCAGGCCGTAGGAGAGCGGATAATTCCAGGTCGTCCAAATCGTCCCCCCCTTGGCGCGCGATGAAATGCGCAAATAATAAAACGAGAGATCATGCTGCTCGTTCAGGCAGATCGCAGCCTGGGCTCGATCCTCCTCCTTGTAAAACAAACGGAAAAACTGGCGGTAATCCTCCCAATCCCAGCCGGTATCGCCAACATGAACGAAACCTTCGCTCTCGATCCCGCGTGTGATTTCGGTTAGCGCAGGAAAACTATCCGAGGACGGCGGACTTTTCGGCCGGAGCTGTTTTTCTTTCGGCAGCCGAAGCGCGCGAATGCGCGTAAGAATTTCAAGCCACGGCAGAAAGAGCCAGCTCACGGCAGCGGCCAACCCAAGCACCCAGCTGCCCGTTATAAAGAAGATCGCCAGGAATGAAGCGACGAGAATACCGAGCGCGCCCGCTTTTTGTGAATACGAGTTTTGAAAACTGCGCAGGCCGATGCTGAACACCGCCACGCCAAGCGTTAAAAAAACACCAAATAGCATTAGGGAGTAATCTGGTGCTCGTTCAGAAATTTCTCGAGTTGATCGGTATCGAAATTTGCGAGGACCCTGTCGCCGGCCACGATTGTCGGCACATAAGTTTGCTCGGAAAGCTGTTTCATCTCTTCGTATGCTTGTCGGTCTTTGCTGACGTCAATGAGATTGAAACGATAGCCTTTCTCCGTGAGATAATCTTTTGCGTCAATGCACCAGGAGCACCATTCGCGACTGTAAAGCCTTAGTTCCATCGAGACGCGCTAATAAACTGTCCCTTTCGATTGCGTCAACCGACAGGTGATTCCGTTTCAGTACGCCTTCGCCCAGACCACACGCCGCGAGCTTGGGTTACCTGTGAAAATGCACTCTCCGTGCTCTGCGGAATCGTCCAGTGGGATAACTCGAATGGTAACTTTAAGATCGCTCTTGATTTGTTCTTCGACCTCGCGAGAGCCGTTCCAGTGCGCCAGAGCAAAGCCACCATGAATTTCGGGTTTCTCGAAGTTCGCCGGAGTAAAGAAATCGTAAAATTCCTTTTTGGAATCGATTACCCGTGTGTATTCGTCGCGGAATTTTGCCGCGCGTTCGTAAAGATTGTTTTGAATCGACATGAGAATTTCGGGCGCGCGCCGAACCAATTCCTCTGTCGGCACCGATTTTTTCGCTTTTATCCCTTGATCGCGCCGGCTCACTTCGACGGAATTTTTCTCCAGATCGCGCGGGCCAATCTCGACACGGAGCGGCACACCTTTTTTGATCCACTCCCAATTTTTAACGCCGCCGCCGAGCTCGCGGCGATCGACTTCCACCGCGATCGGTAGATCGACATAGCGCATCTCGCGTAATTGCTTGGCGACTTTGTCGCAGGTTTCGAGCACGGCAGCCCGGGTTTGTTCCTTTGGCGTGACCGGCAAAATTACGATCTGTGTTGGCGCAATGCGCGGCGGCAGCACGACCCCGTCATCATCGCCATGCGCCATCACTACCGTGCCGACGAGCCGCGTGCTCATGCCCCAACTCGTGGTCCACCCATATTCCTGTTTGCCTTCGCGGTTTTGAAACTGAATCCCGCTCGCACGCGCAAAGTTTTGCCCGAGAAAATGCGACGTGCCAGCCTGGATTGCCCTTCTATCCTGTACCATTGCTTCAATCGACAAGGTTTGCACAGCCCCGGGAAAGCGTTCGCTCTCCGATTTTTCGCCGCTGAAAACCGCAACAGCGAGATGATCTTGTACGAAGCGTTCATAGACTTCGAGCATCTGCTTCGTCTCCGCCCGCGCCTCGGCCTCGGTTTCATGAACGGTGTGCCCTTCCTGCCAAAGAAATTCAGTGGTGCGCAAGAAGAGCCGCGGCCGCATTTCCCACCGGACAACATTCGCCCATTGGTTAATCAGGATGGGAAGATCGCGGTACGATTGCACCCACTTCGCGTAGCTGGCGCCAATGATTGTTTCTGACGTTGGCCGAATCACCAGAGGCTCGCTAAGCGGCCTCGTCGGCTTCAATTTTCCATCGGCATCGGCTTCGAGGCGGCTGTGCGTGACGACTGCACATTCCTTGGCAAAACCTTCGACGTGCTCGGCTTCCTTCGCGAAATAACTCAGCGGAATGAAAAGCGGAAAATATGCATTGCGGTGTCCCGTGGCGCGAAACATGGCATCGAGCTGCCGTTGCATGTTTTCCCAAATGCCGTAGCCCCACGGGCGAATGATCATGCAGCCACGCACCTCCGACGGCTCTGCCAACTCGGCGGCGCGAATCACTTGCTGATACCATTCGGGAAAATCCTCGTCGCGTCGCGGGGAAATAGCTGTTTTAGCCACAGTTAAATTCGACATTGCGAAAGCAATTAAGCGCGTGGAATCGAAATGACCAGCCAGCAATTCGAGCCGCTTCAGAAATAATAAGAGACTCCTCGACTTCGATCGGAACGACAAAAATGTTACGCGGCGAGCTAGCGCTTTTTACAGCGTTGGCAGTCATTGTGGGAGTTGTTTCACACAGCCGCCCTACAGTTGTTGGGCGGCTGTGTCAGCCGCCAACTGGGATTTTATGACGTCGCGGCTGCAAAATGGCTAGCCACCATTTGCCAGGCCTTCAGAAAATAATGAAAGATTCGAGACGCAAGAAAAGTATTCACGGTAGATTTGACACTCCCTGCCGCGTCCCGTAGTTTTCGTGCCTTTTCCGCAGTAATGAAAACGTTTTCCGCCAAAGCCAGCGAAGTCCCACGCAAATGGTGGGTGATCGACGCGAAGGACCAGGTACTGGGCCAGGTGGCGGTGAGGGCCGCCAACTTGTTGCGAGGCAAAGAGAAGACGATTTTCACTCCGCATGTCGATACCGGCGATTTCGTTGTCGTCATCAACGCTGACAAAGTGCGACTGACTGGAAAGAAAGAGGATCAAAAAAGTTACATGAGCTTTTCAGGATACGTGGGTGGCCACAAATCAGAGAATGCCCGGGCGCGGCGTGTTCGCCATCCGGAATTGCTGATTGAGCGGGCGGTGCGCGGAATGATTCCGCACAATCGGCTCGGTCGCGCAGTTTACCGAAAATTAAAGGTTTACCGCGGCGATTCTCATCCGCATGCCGCGCAGCAGCCGAAAGCCGTCAACTTACCTAGTCGGTAATCCTATGCCGCAAACACAGGAACTTATCGCCACGGGTCGCCGTAAGACTTCAGTTGCGCGTATCCGCATGATTCCGGGCACAGGCAAGATCGACATTAACGGTCGCAGCTTTGAAGATTATTTTCCCACCGCGCCATTGCAGAACGTTGTGCTGCAACCGCTTCAAACCGCAAAGCTCGTGAATTCCTACGACCTCTCGATCAACGCGAGCGGCGGTGGCACAAGCGGACAGGCCGGTGCGGTCCGTCTCGCGATTTCGCGCGCTCTTCTTCAAGTGGACGCTAATTTACGCGGCAGACTCAAGACTGAGGGCTTACTCCGACGTGACCCGCGCATGAAAGAGCGAAAAAAATCGGGTCAACCCGGTGCCCGGAAACGTTTCCAGTTCTCGAAACGATAATTTTTCGTGTTGGAGGGCCACGCGCTGTCGTGTCCCAAATATTAAAGAACCGGCAGCGCGGACGCCCTCCAGTTATTTTGGCTTGGCCGGCGTTGCGCTTGGCGCCGCCAAAAATGGCGGGATGGTCGATGTTGGTGCTGGCTCCGATGAGGCGCTTGGTTTCAACAAGCGCAATTCCTGGGCGGCCTCGCCCGCCCAAAAGCTCTCCCGGTAGCGTGTAAGGATCGTCTCGCAGAGGCGCCGCGCTTCCTCGGTTTGGTTCTTCGGCTTCAAAAGGTACACTTGCGAAAGCAGCGCCAGCGGCGCGTTGAAACTGTTTGGATAGGTCGATGCGATCTGTTGGTACATTGACAATGCCTCATCATTTTTTCCCATCGACTCCAGATTGGCCGCCATCGCCATTTTCGCCGTACTCACCAGTTCGTGATTCGGATTCTTGTCGATAAAAACCTGAAGCGTTGTGTTCGCTTCCGTGAATTTCTTTTCCTTCCGCCGTGCTTCGGCCAACAGAAGATAAGCATCGGCGGCCGCGGGCGTGTTCGGGTAATCCGCAATCACTTGTTGATATGCGTCCGCGCTCTTCGCGCTGGCTAACAATGCCGATGCCCCTTCGGCCCTGCGATCGATGTAAAATCGATAAGCTCCAAAGCCGACAATGGCGAGCACGATGATAATTAATGCCGCAATAATCTCAGTTTTGAATCGCTCCCAAAACACGCGCGTTTCAAGCACTGCATCGTAGGAAGGAGGCGGAGCTGTCGGCATGATTCGAGGTTGATGTTATTCTCGCCGATTTAAAATCGCACGAGCGTCGTCTTATGCCACGCGAAGCTTTTTCACGCAAGCGATGCGCGGCCGTCCGTTCGCTTGGTTCGGCCGCGGCGAAATCATACTGCGGCTGCCGAAATGATCATATAGACAATCACAGCCACTGCAGCGGTCAGAATAATGGCTGTTATTGCCAGGACCATGCGCGGGTCGGCTTCAATCTCGCCCCGTTCGATGGCCCGATTGACCACGCGATACCGCCACGCCGCAAAAACTGTCAGCACTCCTCCAAGACCGATCATGCAGACATCTCGCGCATCCACAGGCTGAATCGCGCGATAACGAACCCCAAACTCATCACGGCGATACTGGTCCGCACCCAGGCGAGAAACGTCCGCTCGTTGGCGAGAATCTCAGCTTCGATCTTGTCCGGGTCGAGCCGCCCCTTTTCATGTTCAGCATTCGTCATCTCGTTGGATGCCGTTCCATTATCAATTCGTTTTGCTAATCGTGCACGGACTTGCGCGCAGTGTCGCGAAAAGTGTTAACTCTACGACATGAACCTTTGGCAAGAATAATTGGACCCCGGTCCGCGTGTTTCTCGGCCTCAGCGCTGAACCGCAGACACTCACCTTCGTGCAGATTTCTGTACGCGGAATTATCGTTTTCGTTTTCACGCTTTTGATGGTGCGAATCAGCGCCCGACGATCGCTCGCGCGCCGCACCGTTTTCGACAGCGTTTTTCTAGTGATCCTCGCCTCTGTGCTGGCGCGCGCCATCAATGGATCAGCGGATTTACTCCCGACCGTCGGCGGCGGATTCGCAATGGTTGCATTTCATCGATTGCTCGCCTGGATTGCGTTCTATTCGCATGGCTTCGGCAATCTCATCAAAGGAACAGAGGAAGTTCTCATCCGCGACGGAGCATTGGTCCATCGAGGGTTGCATAGCAACCACATCACCAACCACGATCTCGAGGAAGATTTGCGACTCGAGTTACACACTGAAGATTTCAAGCGCATCCGAAGCGCCCGCCTCGAACGCAGCGGCGGCATCAGCTTCATCTGCAAATAATCACGCAGCCCTGAATTCGACATTGGACGTTCGACGTTCGACGTTTGCTTGATGCAGCCACACGATAAACTCTTCACTCCGGGTCCAGTCGAGGTGTCCGAGAGAAGCTGGGCGGCATTCTCGCGGCCGATGATCGGCCATCGCGGCGAAGATTTTAAGAATCTTTATCGCGCGATTCATCCTGGACTGCAGAAATTATTTGGAACAAAGCAGCCGGTGTTTCTCTCGACGTCCTCGGCATGGGGTGTGATGGAAGCTTCAATCCGGAATTTGGTCGATCGCGCCGTGCTTTGCTGTATGTGCGGCGCCTTTTCTGACAAATGGTTAGATGTCGCCAGACGGTGCGGCAAGAACGCTGAACCAGTCCAAGTCGACTGGGGAAAACATATCGATCATAAAGAAGTGGATCGCCAACTGGCGACCGGAAAGTTCGACACCGTCACCTTGATTCACAGCGAAACCTCGACAGGTGTCATGAATCCGCTCGGCGAAATCTGCTCCGTTCTCGCGAAATATCCCGACGTCGCGCTCATCGTGGACACAGTCTCATCGTTCTCTGGCGTCAAGATCGACATGGACGCGCTCGGGATGGACGTGATGCTCACCGGTGCGCAAAAAGCATTAGCACTTCCGCCGGGTTTTTCATTGTTCTCGGCTTCCGATAAAGCTTTCACGCGCGCGGGAAAAATTTCGGATCGCGGTTTCTACTTCGATTTCCTCGAGTTCAAAAAGCAGCAAGCCGAATGGATGACGCCGAGCACGCCGAGCATCGCGCATATCCACGCGCTCCAATCAAAGCTTGACGAAATCTTCGAGGAAGGCCTCGATGCGCGCTTCGATCGGCATGCGCGCACGAACGCACTCGTGCACGATTGGGTGCGCCGCACCGGTTTCGACTTTTTCGCTGAGGACGGCTTCCGGTCAAAAACGCTTACTTGCGTGAAAAACAACCGCGGCATCGACGTCCTGAAGCTCGCTCGCGAATTGCGGGGCAAACATCATCTGGTCATCGATCCCGGCTACGGCAAAATCAAAGGCAAAACGTTCCGTCTCTCGAATATGGGCGACGAAACGGAAGAAACGATTTCGCATCTGCTCGCGTGTCTCGATGATGTTCTGTAGCGCGGGTGCCCGCGATCGCCGAGCGAATGTCGTTTTCCTCAGCTGCAATCGCAGCCTAGCCTATCCCCGTTTATGCCTGCGATCGAAGCTTCCGGTTTAACTAAGATTTATCGGACCTACCGTAAGGAACGTGGTCTCTGGGGCTCGATCAAAGGTCTAATAAAGCGGAGATATCAAGAAACGCGAGCCGCCGACGAGGTCTCGTTTCAAATCGAGCAGGGCGAGTTTGTCGGCTTTCTCGGTCCAAACGGGGCGGGCAAGACGACCGTGCTCAAGATGCTCTCGGGTTTGTTGAATCCTACCTCAGGTGATGCGCGTGTGCTCGGCTTCATCCCGTGGGAAAGGCGCAACGAAATGAAGCGGCAGTTCAGTCTTGTGATGGGTCAAAAAAACGCGCTCTGGTGGGATCTGCCCGCGCAGGAGTCGCTCGAGCTCAACCGTGCTATCTACGGAATCGATCGCACGCGCTTCGAAAAGGTTGTCGATGGATTATCCGAACTCCTCGAAGTGCAGGACAAAATGAATGTGATGGTGCGCGAACTCTCGTTAGGCGAACGAATGAAGATGGAGCTGATCTCCGCGCTCATCCACGAGCCGCGCGAAAACGGGTCCGCGAGTTTCTACGTATTTACAACGAGGAACATCGCATCGTCACCCTACTGACGAGCCATTACATGCAGGATATCGAGGAACTTTGTCATCGCGTTCTCATCATTGATCACGGCAAAATCTTTTTCGACGGGCCGCTTTCAGAAATTATCGACCGTTTCTCCGGCTACAAACTAGTTAGTCTGACCTTCGAGAAGCAGGCCACGCGCGAGTTTTCAGCGTTCGGTGAAGTGATCGAACAAACGCCGGTGTCAGTGCAATTGAAAGTGCCACGAGCGAAAGTCACCGAGACTTGCCGGCAATTACTCGAAGCTTGTCATGTCAGCGACATCAACGTCCAGGAAGTGCCCGTCGAGGATGTGATCCGCCAGCTTTTCGGAGAGCGAGCTGGCAAGGCCCGTTTGGAACGCGACGGTCAAAGCTGACCGAAGCTGGGCAAGATGCTTTTTTCCATCGCCTCCGCGAATGTTGGATAGCGAGGCGTCCAGCCAAGGCCACGCAGTTTCGCATTGCTGACGCACTTACTGCTCTCCCCGCGCTTGCCTCGCGCTGCCGACTTTTCGACAGGCGGAAGTGGGCGATTCAACTTCTTCGCCAACCAACGATAGCATTCGCTTCGCCGAATAGGCTGATCGTCAACCACGTTGTAAATTTGTTTTGCTTCGCGTTGTCGATCTAACAAGAGAAAGAGGGCTGCGGCAATATCGTCTCGGTGCACTTGGTTAATAAAGCGGTCGTTTCCTGGATCGACAACTGCGTTGCCGGCGAGAAATTTGCTCAGCAACGCCGACCGCCCTGGTCCATAAATTCCAGCGAGTCGCGCCACGATTCCGCTGTGGGCGAGAACGAGTTCTTCGGTTTCACACAAGATTTGCCCGGTCTGATGTCGAGGCGCGGCGACGCTTTCTTCGGTGACCCGCCGACCATTGGTTTGCGCATATACGCTCGTGCTGCTGGTAAAAAGCATTGTCGATGTTGCAAATGTCTCGAGAAAATTGCACGCGCCATTGAGATAAACGCGACGATAAAGATCGACGTCTCCGCCGCGCGTGCTCGCGCAATGAATAATCACGTCGAAATTTCCTTCGCGGGCGTGGACTTGTTTCGCGTCCGTTATGTCGATCGCGTGGATCGGATATGACTTACTTGTTCCAGTATTGGATTTCGTCCAGCCTTCTACTTCCCAGCCAGCACGGTGAAACAAATCTGCAGTCGCCTGCCCCACATAGCCGCATCCGGCGATCAAGATTCGCGGCATGATCGTTGATGTTCACGCCGCCGCAGACGTAATTTCAATTTCATCAAAAATGTTCCTCTGGATCGCGCGGACTTGTTTAAGGCGAATCAATTCGAGAAGCGCGAGAAAAGTCACAGCCACTTCGACACGCGAAATGACGCTCCCAAACAAATCTGAGAAACGAACCGGAGCACCGGCGGCGACCCGCTTCAAAATTGTATCGATCTTTTCCGAGACGCTAAAACGCTCGCCGAAAATCTCCTCCACGTCTTCCCGCGCTTCCATTTGTTTGACCACCGTTTGAAACGCGTTGATCAGCTGAAAAATCCCAACCTCGCCTAACCGAAGCGGCACATCGACAGAAGACGAGCCTCCTTCCCGAGCGAAAATGCGCTCTTGTTTGAGCTCACGCAGATGCAATTGTTCAGCCGCCTCCTTGAATTTTTTGTACTCAATCAGTTGCCGAATCAAATCCCAGCGCGGATCATCTTCGTCGGTGTCTTCCTCAGGCGGCTGTTGATCGACGGGCAGCAAGCTGCGGCTTTTTAGATAAATGAGGTTCGCCGCCATAACGATGAACTCGCCGGCAAGCTCGATATTCAACTCCTTAAATGCCTGAAGAAATTCTAGATACTGCCGAGTGATGCGTTCGATCGAGATGTCGTAAATGTCGATCTCATCCTGCTTAATCAGGTAAAGCAGGAGATCGAGCGGCCCTTCGAAAACCTCGAGCTTGACCTTGTAATCGCCTTCCATGCGTCGCGCTCCGACTCTAGGCAACCGGAAACGTAAAGTAAACGGCAGCGACGCACCAATTACCGGTGGCTATCGATCCTGCCGAAAACTTTCCCAGAAATTACACAGGCTCTTTTCGGTGGATCCAAACGCTGTTCACGAGTCCGAGTCCAAACATGATCATCAGCACAAATGAGCCGCTATAACTGATCAATGGCAGAGGCACGCCCGTGATTGGCAGCATCGAGATTGTCATCCCCATATTTTGAAAGATATGCGTGAAGATGAGGGCAGTAATTCCTATGACCAGCAGCAGGCCTAATTGATCGGCCGCAAAAAATGCAACGAAGAGACAGGTCAAAAGGAGCAAGGCGAACCCGCCGATGAGAAACATTCCTCCGACAAATCCCCACTGCTCGCCAATTGCGGAAAAAATGTAGTCGTTGTGCACGGCGGTCGCCGGCAGAAACCCAAGCTCGATCTGGGTATTTGGCGCTTTGAATCCTTTCCCTGACCAGCCGCCCGAGCCAATCGCAATGAGCGATTGGTTAATTGCCCAGGCTGCACCCTGTTTGTCGATATCCGGGTGGGTAAAGGCAGTGATCCGTTGCTGCTGGTACGGTTTTAAACCAAGATTGATTGCGATTGGAATAAACGCCAACCCAATGAGAATGATGCAAATTAAGTAGCGCAGTGGAAGCCCACCGACGAATAACAGCGCCAGAAGCACCGGTATCCAGATGATCACTTCGCCGAGATCGGGCTGCATCGCAATCAAAAGACAGGGCGCTCCAGCGATCGCTCCACACAACAGCAACCGCAGCATCGGATGCATCTCGCGAAATTGGGTTAAAAGCAAAGCAAGGACCATGATTCCAGCGACAACCGCAAGTTGCGCAGGCTGAAAGTTAATCGGCCCCAAATGCAGCCAACTGCGCGCGCCATAAACTCGCTGGCCGATAAACTTCGTCAGGAGCAAGAAGAAAATGCCGGCCAGATACATCGGCAGCGCGCCCCAACGAATCCAGCGATAGTCAATGAGACTCGTAATCATGAACGCGAAAAAACCGACCGCGACCCAGTTTGCCTGCTTGCGCCAGAAATCTGCGGCGACGGAATCTCCCCGCATGTAAGTGGCGCTGTAGATTGCTACAACGCCAAAGATGGCAAGCGCAAGCATCATGACGAGAAGGAGCCAATTGAGCCCAAGCAATTTTCGAAGAAAAGGCGTCATGCCGATCTAATTCGCTGAGGTTTCGGGACTATCACCGAGCGGAAGTAAAAGCTCTGTTGATATCAATAACGAGTCAACATTGAGCAAGCGCCAGAATCATTTTACAAAATGGTAAAATCGTTTCGCCGATTCTCATTGCGCTTTGGGCTGCCGATCACATGCACCCGATTCAATCTGAAGGGAAAATAAGTATGTGCTGGAACCATCTGTATTGCCGTTCTCTCGGTCCTCGGTTTGATCGGTCCTTCCATTGACACCAGCGTCGAGGAGAGGACGCTGAGAAAGAACTGAAGAAGCTACAAGGTATTTGGGTCATTGGTCTCAGAGGGCGCGGGATTCGCGACGAGAGCAGGCTTTACCCACATTTGGCACACGTGGAGGCGTAAGCCCGCTGCGACTTGCCAAAAAAAATTATTTCAAAACGGGTTATCTCCGACAGGCGATAAACGGCTTATTTTGTCTATAAGCGCCAGAGGGTGTGGAGATTACGTTCCATTAACTCTCGAACTAGTGGATCAATACAAGAACTTGGCGTTTAGGTGCTTAGAACTTTTGCGCGCAAACGTGGCCACTTCTCTTGTCACTCGATCAAAGGCTACTAAAGTAGTCTCCACTTGTTCATTTTGGAGGTTCAAGCAGATGGCCAAGCAGGCGAAGACAAAGCGAAAACTCGCGCATCCAATGCTTCCGATGCAACGGCAGTTGAATTTGCAGCACGAAGGTATGCATTTCGATCTGCGTCCCATTTTTGATCGATTGAACGAGCGATATTTTCGCGGCCGGCTGCGCGGTTATAAAGTAATGTGGGGCCGACGGCGAAGACATCGTCCGAGAGAATATTTCGTCTTTGGCACGATTCAGGAGGAAGACCGCGTTATCCGGATCAATCCATCACTGGATCAACCCTTCGTCCCGCTTTGGTTTCTCCAGTATGTGCTTTACCACGAAATGCTGCATTCAGTGGTGCCGGAGGAAAGCGTCAGGGGAGGTCGGCGACGCGTGCACACGGAAGAATTCAATCGCCGGGAGCGAGAGTTTCGAAACTATCATAGGGCGCGACGCTGGGAAGAAGAAAATCTATCGCGCTTTTTGCGCTAGGCCCGGCCTCAACGCCTTTCCGTCGTCGTAGCGCCGGAGGCCCTTTCAGACGGCGAGGGGGTCGTCGCTACGTTCTTTTTGATCAGGTACCAGAGGGTTGTCGCGAGCAAGAGGGAGATCAACTTCGCGCGCCAGTTTTTCAGGATCAGTTTCTTCATAATTGCCATGTAGTAAAATTTCCGCGATGCGCTGACGAAATGTTTCGGGAGTAAAATTGCGCTCAATCCGTCGCCGGTGGCAAATAGAAATGCCGCCGGTCTCCTCAGAAACGATTACCGCCACGGCGTCCGATTCTTCCGTGATTCCAAGGCCGGCGCGATGACGCAATCCGAGGCTTCGGTCCAGTGTTTCGCGCTGACTCACCGGGAAAATGCAGGCCGCGGCTGCGATCCGCCCGTTGCGCACGATGACTCCGCCATCGTGAAGCGCGGCTTTTGGATGAAAAATTGCCAGGATGAGCTCGACAGAAAAATCGCCATCGATCGTCACGCCAGTTTCTTCATAAACGCGAATCGACGTATCGCGCTCAATCGCGATCAGGGCGCCAAATTGTTTGTTGGCCAGCTGGTTCACTGCCTCTGCAAGATCGTGGACAGTTTCGCGTTTTTCGCTCGTTAGGGAGAAAATTGGATGCCCGCCGAGCGCGGCCAGACCACGCCGCAGCTCCGGTTGGAAGATCACCACCAATGCGACCGCCAGGAAAACCGAAAAACTTCGCACGAGCCAGCCGATCACAACCAGATTGAGCAACTGAGAAATCAACGTCAGTGTCAAAAAAACGATTGCCAGCCCGGTCAACACTTTGGCGCCGCGCGTCCCGCGAAAGTAAAGATAGCCATAGTAGATGGCCACGCTCAGCAAAATGATTTCAAAGGCGCTACGCCAGCCTCTAAGCCAAAGATGAATGAGTTCCTGAATCATTTTGCCTTTTGAAGGATTGCTTCCGTCACCAACAGTGCGTTTACATTCTCTTTTACATCGTGAACGCGAAAAACATCCGCACCGCGCATCCGCAAAAGAGATGTCAAGGCCACCGCAGGCGCATGCCGATCATTCATCTCGGATGAGCCAATCAGTTTAGCGAGAAAAGATTTCCGGGAAACACCCACCACGAGCGGACGCTCGTGCACTCGAATTCGCTCAAGTTGCGCGAGTAGCTCGAGATTGTGCTCAAGCGTTTTCCCGAAACCAATTCCCGGATCAAACGCGATCGCCATGGGATCAATGCCGCACTCTAGGGCGCGGGCATGTTGTTGTCGAAAAAAATCAGCGACCTCCGAGACCACATCGATATAGTGCGGTTCGATCTGCATCGTCTGGGGATTTCCTTGCATATGCATAATGATGAAAGCTGCTTTGCTTTCGGCAACAAGCGGCATCATCTCTTTGTCGCCTTGTCCCCCGGTGACGTCGTTTACAATTGAAGCGCCTGCCTCTATCGCTGCACGTGCAACCTGAGCCTTCGATGTATCGATCGAAATAAAGATGTCGATCTTCGCCCGCAATTCCTCGATAACTGGAACTACACGGCGCAGTTCTTCTTCTGCTGCGACAGATTCCGCGCCGGGCCGCGTCGATTCGCCGCCTACATCGATGATTTGGGCGCCTTCCTGAGCCACGCTCAAGCCGCGCTTGACCGCCTTTTCCGCAGTAAAAAATCTCCGGCCGTCGGAGAACGAATCCGGAGTGACGTTCAGGACGCCCATGATCAGCCCGTGACGGGAAAGATCAACAACGCAACCGGCGATTTTCCACTGCCTCCCACCCATTGCGGGTGAGACTATCACACGTGATACTTTATTCGAACTGGCTTCCCCTCGTTATCTGCCGTGCGTGTAGCGACCCATCAATTGGCCCTGGGCGATAATGTGGCTGCTCATAGCTTTGTCGAGTTCCAGTCGCTTTGCACCGGAGCGAAGATCGAGTGTTTGATCGAGCGCAAAGATTTTGAAGTAATAACGATGGGTGCCTGAAGGTGGTTGTGGCCCGCCATAACCAAGATTCGGATAATCATTAGTACCCTCGACGGCTCCTTTTGGTACGCCTTTCTCGGGGATCTCAGTCGTCTTGGGATCGATATTCCAAACCAGCCAATGCGTAAAAAGACCGACCGGCGCGTCGGGGTCATCCACGATTAACACCAAGCTCTTAGCGTTCGCGGGCGTTCCCTGGACGCGAAGCGGTGGATTAACATTCCCGCCGTCGCGGCTGAATTTCGACGGAATGTCGCCACCTTCCTGAAAAGCAGAACTTGTGATCTTCATTTTGGCTCCTCCTGCGGCAAATAAACCAGCTGTCGCTACTGCAATCGCAAATGCGCCAGTAATAATCGTTCGTTGCATTATTGGATCTTCGGTTGAAACCTCGTTACATCGTTAACAATTCAACGATATCGTTTCGCTCGCATGACTCAAAATGGACGTAATATTCAAGAGCAAATTCTAGCCATTCTCGCCTCGCCTGACTACCGGCCGCTCGATAAGAGTGAACTGGCAAGAGCGCTTGGGCGTAAGAGTGGCGTCCAGATGGCATTAAATCAGGTGCTGCGCGAGCTCGAACGCGCGGGCGAGATCGCGCGGATTCGCAAGAATCGTTATGTCTTGCCGGCGGAAGCCGATCTTGTTACTGGCACATTGTCGATCCATCAGAATGGATACGGTTTTCTAATCGCGGAAAAACCGGGCGAGCCGGACATTTTCATCGCGGCGGAAAACACGGGAACGGCCATGCACGGCGATCGCGTGGTTGTGCGCATCTCGCGAGATGCGCCCTACGGACGCATCAAAGGCCGACGCGAGGGCCGCGTGATTCGGATTTTAGAACGCGCGCACGATACAATTGTCGGCACGCTACAACATTCGCAGAATTTTTATTACGTCGTTCCGGACGATCCACGAATCGTCCACGATGTGTATGTTCGCCCGATAAAAGATCGGCGGTCGCAGACCGCCGCTACAGTGGGTGACAAAGTTGTCGTTCGACTCGAGCCTTGGGAATCGCGTCATCTTAATCCGGAAGGCGATATCATCGAATTACTTGGGCCAGCCTCCGCGCCGGGCGTGGACATGCTGTCGATCATCCGAAAATATCATTTGCCGACCGAATTTCCGGGAGACGTAATCGATCAAGCAAACCGGATTTCCGAAACCGTGGATGCGCGGAAACTGGAGGGACGTGAAGATTTGCGGAAGAAGCTTATCATCACGATCGATCCCGACGATGCGCGCGATTTCGACGATGCGATCCATGTTGAAAAGATCGACAACAGTGGGTGGCAGCTCGGGGTGCACATTGCCGATGTGGCTGCTTACGTTGAGCCGGGCAGCGCGCTCGACCGCGAAGCGTGCCGTCGCGGAAACAGCGTTTATCTGCCGGACCGAGTAGTTCCGATGTTGCCGGAGCGCCTCAGTAACGGCGTGTGCAGTCTTAATCCTGGAGTCGATCGGCTCACGCACTCGGTGTTCATTCAGTTCGACAAAAATGGAACGGTCAGAAGCGCGCGCTTCACGAAGAGCGTGATTCGCAGCGCACATCGTCTGACTTACAAGCAGGTTTACGCGATCCTGAATTCGTCGCCTCGGGATCAATTAAGTGAACAGTTGCACATTGCCTGGGAATTGGCCTCATTGTTGCGGCGGAAAAGATTCGAGCACGGCTCGCTTGATCTCGATTTTCCGGAAGTAAAGGTGCGTCTGGACGAAAAGGGCAAGCCTCTCCACCTGGAACGTATCGAAAATGACGAATCGCACCAACTGATCGAAGAATGCATGCTGGCTGCAAACGAAGCCGTCGCCCGCGAGCTGAAGAAGCGCGCCACCCCGACGATCTATCGCGTCCACGAAAATCCCGATCCGGAGAAGCTGGCGGAGTATCGCGAGTTCGTGCTCAGTTTTAATTACAAGATCGGCGATCTAACCCATCGGGCTGAGTTGCAGCGCCTGCTGGCTTCGATTCGCGGAAAACCGGAGGAGCAAGCGCTTAAAGTTGGTCTGCTCAAAAGTTTGAAGCGCGCTCGTTACGCTCCGCAGCCGCTCGGGCATTACGGGCTTGCCAAGCCTAACTACCTGCATTTCACCAGCCCAATTCGGCGGTATGCGGATCTCGTCGTGCATCGCGCCCTGGTGGAACGCAACGGGAAACACCATCCGCGCATCGACATGGGTCAGATCGCGTCGATTGCTGAGCACATCTCAACGACCGAGCGCACCGCAGGTATTCCGCGCAGCCGTTGTCGATGTACGCAACTACGGCCTCCTGGTTGAACTGCCCGATGCTCTAATCACGGGTCTCGTCCATGTCGCCTCGCTCATGGACGACTTTTACCTATTCGATCCAGCGCAGCGGCGGTTGATTGGCAGACGATCGCGCAAGCGATTCAGCGTAGGCGACGAAGTGCGCGTTTTCGTCGTCCACGTCGATCAATTCAAACGGCAGGTGGATTTCGCGATTGCCTCAGAAACGCCGACGAAGGGGGGCCGCAGCAAAGCCCAGCAGCGTATTGCTTCTTCCTCTGACAAGAACCGCCGGCGCGGTTAAGCGCTTGCAGCGATGGCGGACAAATTAAGCAAACAGCCCCAGAACGCGCCCGGACCATGGTATGTGGACACGAGCTGCACATTGTGCCGTCTATGTCTCGAGGAGGCACCGAATCTTTTGAAGTACAACGAGGAAGAAACTGCCGTTCATTTTTTTAAACAACCCGAGACGCCGAAGGAAACGGTCGCCGCACAGCGCGCCATGGAGGTTTGCCCAACTCTCGCGATCGGAAATGACGGATGAACATTTGCGACGATCAGAGATCGCCGCTACAGAAGCTGCAATGCCTACCTCAACCGCGTCCGCTTCACCATACTCACGGGCGAATCCGTTTCCCGGGAAACTGCTTGTCAATCGCCGCCTCAGCGGTCCGGAATCGGCAAAAGACACGCGCCATTTCGAGATCGATCTCACCGGTTGGGGATTAAGCTACGAAGTCGGCGATTCGGTGGCGGTTTGCGCGATGAACGATCCGCAGCTGGTGGTTGAAATCATTCACGCGCTGGGTGCGACGGGCGATGAACAAGTACCGCGACCAAAAGGGCCGACAACGACGTTGCGCCAAGCGCTGCTGAGAGATTACGGCATCACGCAGCCGACACCGAAGTTTTTGAAAACGATCGCCGAACGCGCCAGCGCCGCGCCTTTGTTAACCGACCTTCTCGATCCGGAACGCAAACAGGACTTGGAGCGTTATCTTTGGGGCATGGAAGTGATCGATTTTCTCCTCGCACACCCGTCTGCTCACTTTAGTCCGGAGGAATTTGTCGGCTTGCTTACAAAATTGCAGCCGCGCCTTTATTCAGTCGCCTCGAGCTTAAAAGTCTTTCCTGACCAAGTGCATCTCATCGTGGACGTGATCCGCTATGAAAGTCATGGTCGCATTCGCAAAGGAGTAGCCTCCTCGTTTCTCGCCGAACGCGCGAACGATGTGCCGGTGCCGGTTTATCCCAGCGTGGCGAAGCATTTTCATCTGCCGGAAAATCCGGACACCCCGATCATCATGGTCGGACCTGGAACCGGAATCGCGCCGTTTCGGGCATATTTGCAGGAACGAAAGGCGTTCGGGGCAAAAGGAAAAAACTGGCTCTTCTTCGGATCGCAACACGAGAAATGTGACTTC
>WNGG01003022.1_pt1 | contig 19809 bp, 16 predicted proteins | sample 5400661 | NCBI WGS metagenome assembly WNGG01 (sample SAMN13153372, study PRJNA577476) | soil metagenome | isolation source: 100 cm soil or saprolite under Garry oak tree replicate 1 | place: USA:California | collected 2016-06-15
CTTGGCTCCGCCCATACGCTCCTAGCCGTGGCGACCTCGAGCTATCATTGGCGGTGGGCCGCGGCTGAGCCGGAGTTTCGGCGCGCCATCGAGCTGGCTCCGAACGAGCCGGAGGCGCACAACAACTTCGGCGTCTATCTCCGGACCCTCGGACGCTTCGACGACGCCGAGGCCGAAATGCAACGGGCCGTTGAGTTGGATCCGCTGAACCGCCATTACGTGTTTCAGGTGGGCCGGGTCCTGGCGTGCGCGGGTCGTCCGGCAGACGCGGCGGTGCAATTCAAGAAGCAGCTGGCGCTCGACTCGATCTATCCGGCGGCGCACTATGAACTCGCGAAGGCCCTTGCCAGCGAGGGAGACTTCGACGCGGCTCTTAAGGAGCTCACGACGGCCGCCCGCCAGTGGGGCGACACTGCATTCGCGCGGCGCATCCATGGGAGCCGGGGCAGGGCCGGCTACGCGGCGGCGCGGTTGCTCGGGGCCACTCTGGCCCTTGACGAGTTGCGGCGGCGAGCGAAGCGCGAATTCGTTCCGCCCATAAGGTTCGCCGACGAGTATATCCAACTCGGCCAGCGCGAAGAGTCCATGGCCTGGCTACAGCGAGCGTTCGTGGATGGGGACGTCAGTTTGGCGATGATCAACTGCACGCCGGAATACGCCCTGCTCCGGGCTGACCCGCGGTTCCGGGATATCCGCCGTCGCATGGGGCTGCGATAATCGGCTCTCGCCCGCGTTACCGAGGTACGCGGAGGCGACGCCGCCGCGACTAGCTTCGCCCATGCCCCTGCGTCTCTCCGAGCACAGTGAACAAGACCGTCCCCGCGAACGTTTGTGGGCAATGGGGCCGGCCGCGTTGACTGGGCGGGAGCTCCTGGCCATAGTCCTGGGAACGGGGTGTGCGGGCCGTGACGCGCTGGCGGTGGCGGGGGATTTGCTGGCGCGCGTGGAGGGATCGCTGCGGCGCCTCGCGGAGCGGCCGGCGGCGGAGCTGGCGGGCGCGGCGGGGGTGGGTCGCGGCAAGGCGGCCCGGGTGACCGCGGCGCTCGAGCTGGGTCGCCGCGTGGGCGCGGAGGTGGAGCCCCGCTGGTGCATCCGCGCGAGGTGTTTCGTGCGGCCATCGCCGAGGCCGCGGCCGGGATCATCGTGGTGCACAACCATCCGAGCGGCGATCCGACGCCGTCGGCCGACGACCGGGCAGTGACGCGGCAGCTGGTGGACGCGGGGCGCCTGCTCGATCTGCCGGTGCACGACCACGTGATCGTCGGAGGCGATCGCTACATGAGCTTCGCCGAGGCGGGACTGCTGTGACCAGCACGGTGCCGCTGTTGGCCCCCGAGCTGGCCCGGGCCGTGGCCGCGCAACGCGAGCGGCTGGACCTGGACCTCGTGACGCGCGCCTACCGGGTGAGCGCCCAGGCCCACCGGGGCCAGAAGCGGCAGTCGGGGGACGACTTCCTGTCCCACAGCGTCGCGGTGGCCACGATTCTCGCCGAGCAGCAGATGGACTCGACCACCATCGCCGCCGCGCTGCTGCACGACGTGGTCGAGGACTCGGACGTGTCGCTGGAGCAGATCCGCCAGGATTTCGGCCCCGAGGTCGGCGCGTTGGTGGACGGCCTCACCAAGCTTTCCTCGCTGACGTTCCGCTCGAGCGTTGAGGAGCAGGCCGAGAATTACCGCAAGCTGCTGCTCTCGGTGGCCAAGGACGCCCGGGTCATCATCATCAAGCTCGCCGACCGGCTGCACAACATGCGCACGCTGGAGCACCTCGACGCGGAGAAGCAGCGCCGCATCGCGCTCGAGACGCGCGAGATCTACGCTCCCCTGGCGCACCGCTTCGGCATGGCCGGCGTAAAGGCGGAGCTCGAGGATCTCGCGTTCCGCTTCCTGGAGGCGGACGATTATCAGGCGCTCTCCCGCCAGGTGCGAGCGAAGAAGACCCAGCGGGAGCGCACCATCGAGCGCGTGCGGGTGCCGCTCGCCGAGGAGCTGACTCGTGCGGGCCTGAGCGGCTTCGAGATCACCGGCCGTCCCAAGAACCTGTGGTCGATCTACAAGAAGATGAAGAATCGGGGCAAGCCGTTCGAGGAGATCTACGATCTGCTCGCCGTGCGGGTGCTGGTGAACTCCATCCCCGAGTGTTACCACGTGCTCGGCGCCATCCACCACAAGTGGACGCCGCTGCAGGAGCGCATCAAGGACTACATCGCGAGCCCCAAGTCGAACGGGTACCAGTCCCTCCACACGACCGTGTTCGGGCCGGGGAGCCAGCTGTACGAGATTCAGATCCGCACCCGCGAGATGCACCGCACCGCGGAATACGGGATCGCGGCGCACTGGCTATACCACGAGCGGAAGGGACCCGACGAGCTGGACCGCCACCTGGCGTGGTTCCGCCAGCTCATCGAGCTGCAGCAGGATGCCCACACGCCGGAAGAGTTCATCGAATTCCTGAAGATCGACCTCTATCAGGACGAGATCTTCGTCTTCACGCCGCGCGGCGACGTGAAGCGCCTGCCCAAGGGCGCGACGCCGCTCGATTTCGCGTTCGCCGTGCACACCGAGGTGGGGCAGCACTGCCAGGGGGCGCGCATCAACGGGCGGATCGCCCCGCTGCATCGGCCGCTCGACAACGGCGACACCGTGGAGATCCTCACCAGCGCGCAGGCCCGGCCGTCACGCGACTGGCTCGCCCACGTGCAGACGGCGCGGGCGCGCCACAAGGTGCGGCAGTGGGTGAAGCAGGAGGAGCACGAGCGGAGCCTGGCGCTGGGACGCGAGATCCTGGAGCGCGAAGTACGCCGGCGCCGGCTCGAGCCCCCGGACGACGCGCGCCTGACACAAGCGGCGGTGACGCTGTCCGTGGGCTCGGGGGAGCAGCTCGAAGCGGCGCTCGGCCGCGGCGATCTCCCGCTGGGGCAGGTGATGCGCGCCCTGTACCCGGGCCTGGCCGCGGACGAGCTCCAGCCGCCCAAGCCGACGGTGTTCGGGCGCATGATGGAGCGGCTGCGCATCGGCCGCGGGATCAAGATCCAAGGCGTGGATGGCCTGATGGTTCGGTACGCCCAGTGCTGCCAGCCGGTCCCGGGGGACGCGGTCGTGGGATACGTCACCCAGGGGCGGGGCATTTCCATCCACCGCAGCGACTGTCCCAATCTGCTCGTGCTCTCGACGGAGGCGGAGCGCCGGGTGGAGATCGACTGGCAGGAGTCGGAGGGCGAGACGTTCGTGGTGCGGCTCGCCGTGAGCGGGGAGGACCGGCGGGGCCTGTTCGCCGATATCTGCCAGGCGATCAGCGAATCGGGCACCAACATCCGATCCGCCGAGCTCGCGACGCGGGATGGCGCCGTATTCGGGACCATCCTCGTGGAGGTGGAGAACCAGAGCCACCTCAAGAAGGTGATCAAGGCGATCCGGCGCCTGAAGGGCGTCACGGACGTCGCCCGGCACGACGCCGGCACACCGGCGTAGGAGATGGCCTTCGAGCTCGTCTCCCCTTTCGCGCCGGCGGGAGACCAGCCGCGGGCGATCCGCGAGCTCACCGCCGGGCTCGCGCGCCGCGACCGCTATCAGACGCTGCTCGGCGTCACCGGCTCCGGCAAGACGCTCACCATGGCGCACGTGCTCGCCCAGTTCGGGCGCCCCACGCTCGTGCTGTCGCACAACAAGACACTCGCGGCCCAGCTGTACGGTGAGCTGAAGGCGTTCTTCCCGCGCAACGCTGTCGAGTTCTTCATCTCGTACTACGATTATTACCAGCCCGAAGCGTACGTCCCGCAGACCGATACCTACATCGCCAAGGATTCGTCCATCAACGACGATATCGACCGGCTGCGGCTGCGCGCCACGTCGAGCCTGATGGAGCGCGACGACGTCGTGATCGTGGCGAGCGTCTCCGCGATCTACGGCTTGGGCGACCCGGAGGTGTATCGCAAGCTCCTCGTGACGGCCGCCGTGGGAGAGGCGCGCGGCCGCGACGCGCTGCTCGAAGACCTGGTGCGCGTGCAGTATCAGCGGAACGACGTGGGGTTCGAGCGGGGGACGTTCCGCGTGCGCGGGGACACCGTCGAGATCTTCCCCGCCTACGACGAGCAGGCGGTCCGCGTCGAGTTCTGGGGCGACACGGTGGAGCGGATCGCGAAGATCGACCCGCTCACCGGAAACACGATCGCCGAGCTGCAGCGCTCTGCGGTGTACCCGGCGACCCATTTCGTGACCGAGCGGCCGTCCGTGGAGCGCGCCGTGGCGGCGATCCGGAGCGAGCTGAAGGAGCGGCTGGCGGAGCTGCGGGCCCAGAACAAGCTGCTCGAGGCGCAGCGTCTCGAGTCCCGCACCCACTTCGACATCGACATGTTGCTCGAGGTGGGGCGCTGCACCGGGGTCGAGAATTACTCGCGGCACCTCACCGGTCGCGCGCCGGGAGAGCGCCCCGCCTGCCTGCTCGATTATTTCCCGGACGACTACTTGTGCATCATCGACGAGTCGCATCAGACGATGCCGCAGCTCGGAGGCATGTACGAGGGCGATCGCTCCCGCAAGCAGACGCTCGTTGACTACGGCTTCCGCCTGCCGTCGGCGCTCGACAACCGACCGCTCCGCATCGACGAGTTCATGGCCCTCGTCCCGCGGATCGTCTTCGTCTCGGCGACCCCGGGTGACGAGGAGCTGCGGCTCTCGGGCGGCGTCGTGGTCGAGCAGATCATCCGTCCCACCGGTCTCGTGGACCCCGAGGTGGAGGTCCGCCCCGTCAAGGGGCAGGTGGACGACCTCCTGCACGAGATCCGGCTGCGGGAGAAGCGCAACGAGCGCGTGCTCGTGACGACGTTGACCAAGCGCATGGCGGAGGACCTCACCGACTACCTGCAGCAGCACGGCGTGCGGGTGCGCTACCTGCACTCGGAGATCGACGCGATCGAGCGCATGGAGATCATTCGCGGGTTGCGCCTCGGGGAGTTCGACGTGCTCGTGGGCATCAACCTGTTGCGGGAAGGGCTCGATCTGCCGGAGGTGTCCCTGGTGGCGGTGCTGGACGCGGACCAGGAGGGGTTCCTCCGCTCCGACCGCTCCCTCATCCAGACCGTGGGGCGCGCCGCGCGCAATCTCGAGGGCAAGGCGATTCTCTACGCCGACCGGCGCACCGGCTCCATGCAGCGCGCCTTGGAGGAGATGAATCGGCGCCGCACCCTGCAGCAGCAGCACAACGTCGCGCACGACATCACGCCGCGCTCGATCGTGAAGTCGGTGGACCAGGTGCGCTTCGCCACGCGCTTCGCCGACGCCAAGACCGCCCGCCCGGCGGAGCCCGCCATCCACCGCCCGGCCGACGCGCACGAGCGGGAGGCGCTGATCCGTCTGCTCGAGCAGCAAATGCAGGCGGCGGCCGAAGACCTCGACTTCGAGCTCGCGGCCCTGTTGCGCGATCAGATCCTGGAGCTCAAGGCGGAGGGAGACGGGGTGCGTCATGCGCCTGCGCGTGGACGAGCTCAGCCGGTTCGGTGAGGAGCTGGGGCGAACTCTCTCCGCCCCAGCGACGATCGGTCTGTCGGGGGAGCTGGGAACGGGGAAGACCACACTGGTGCAGGCGATCTGCCGTGGGCTCGGCGCCCGCGCTCTGGCGACGAGCCCGACCTACGCCCTGGTGCATCACTACGAGGCAGGGGGCCGGCCGGTCTACCACGTGGATTGCTACCGCCTGCGCTCCCCCGAGGAAGCGCGCGACCTGGGCTTCGACGACATGGCTCGGGAGCGCGCCATCGTCTTGATCGAATGGCCCGAGCGCGCCGGCGCGTGGGCGCCTCCGCTGGACCGGCACTTCCGCTTGCGCTACGGCGATCAACCCGACATTCGAGAGCTGGAAGAGGTGCAGGGATGAGCGGGGTCTGGCTCGCGCTCGACACCGCGACCGACATCGCGAGCGTGGCGGCGGGCCGCCCCCCCACGGTGGAGGCCGGCTCGCACATCCAGGGCGCCAGACGTTACGCGGCGGAGATCCTCCGGCTCATCGACGTCACGCTCGGCCGGCTGGCACTGAAGCCCGCCGACCTGGACGGCATCGTCGTAGGCGACGGTCCCGGGAGCTTCACCGGCCTGCGGATCGGATGGGCGACGGCGAAAGCGCTGGCCCAGGAGACGGGGTTGGACGTGGTCGCCGTGCCGTCCCTGCTCGCCGCGGCGGCGGCCGGCGCGCTCCCCCTCGGGCCCGTGCCCGTCGCGGCCTGCTTCGATGCGCTCCGCGGACAGGTGTACGGGGCCGAGTACGTCATCCATCCCGATCGAGTCGACACGCTCGTCGCCCCGGCGGTGTGCACCGTGGAGGAGCTGGCTGGCGCCGCGCCTGCCGTCCCGCGGCTCGTCGTGGGCGACGGCGCCGTGCGCTACGCCGAGGCCGTCGTCCGCTGGTGCGGCGCGTCCCCCGTCCCGCTCGAGGCGCTGCCGCCGGCCGCGTCGCTGCTCCTGGCGTTGTTCCAGCGGATCGGGGCGGGTCGCCCGATCCCCGACCTCGCGACGGCCGAGCCGGTCTACGGGCGGCCGGCGGAAGCGCAAGCACGCTGGGAGGCGCGCCACGGACGCCCGCTTCCGGATCCGTCCGGCCCAGCTCGCTGACGTCGCCGCGATCGCCGCGATCGAGGGCGCGAGCTTCTCGGATCCCTGGTCGGCGCGCGACTTCCGCGAGTGCATCGCCTCCGAAGGGCCGTTCCTCGTGGCGGAATCGGACGGCGTCGTTGCGGGGTACATCATCGCCCGCCACGCCGTCGACGAAGCGGAGATCCTCAACCTGGGCGTCGGCGCGGCGCGGCGCCGGCGCGGCACCGGCCGGGCGCTCGTCGAGGCGATGCTCGCGGCGCTGCGCGAGCGGGGGATTCGCGCGGTGTTTCTCGAGGTCCGCGAATCGAACGCGGTGGCACTGCACCTCTACGCGGTGCTGGGCTTCATCCCAGTCGGCCGCCGCCGCCGCTACTATCGACTGCCGATCGAAGATGCGGTGATCCTCCGGGCCGCTGTGTGAGCGCCTCGGCGGAGGCGCGCGTGGATTCGGTCCGAGTGGCGTATCTTTGATTGACAGAATGACTTGCGAGTCATATACTGTGAAGCACCTTGGTGCCCCGCCCGCATTGCGCTGGAGGTCGTCGTGAGTCGCAGCCTGAACAAAGTCATGCTGATCGGCAATTTGGGGGCCGACCCGGAGGTGCGCAGCACGAACAACGGCTCGCGCGTGGCCACGCTGTCACTCGCCACCAGCCGGCAGTGGACGGGGCAGGGTGGAGGGAAGCAGGAGAAGACGGAGTGGCACCGCGTCATCTGCTGGAATAACAAGGGCGCCCAGCTCGCCGATCTCGCCGAGAAGTACATGAAGAAGGGGGATCGCATCTACATCGAGGGCCGGGTCGAGTATCGCACCTGGGAAGACCGCGAGAAGCAGACGCGCTACGTCACCGAGATCATCGCGCGGGAAGTGCTGCTGCTGTCCTCACGGGGCGGTGGCGGCGGGGCCGCCGAGGGCGGCGCGGAAGTGGCGCGCGCCCGGGCCACGGCGCAAGTGGCCTCCGAAGGCAAGGCGGAGTCGCTCGACGCGGTTCCGGAGGCCCTGGATGAGGAGGACGACGATCTGCCGTTCTAACCGAGCGGCACTGCTCGCCCTTGTGGCGGTGCCGCTCGCGTGCCGGAGCCTACGCGCACAGGATACCACCAGGGCGGCGCCGGAGACGACGCAGGCGGCGCCGCTCCAGGGTCCGCTCCCCGCCACGCACGCCGTGGCCCGCGGCGAGACCCTCTGGTCCATCGCCCAGCTGTACTTCAACGATCCCCTCCTCTGGCCCGAGATCTTCCGCCTCAACACGGCGCTCATCGAAGATCCGCACTGGATTTACCCCGGGGAGGTGCTCAACCTGGCGGGTGCCTTGGGCGTGGCACAGGCCCCCACAGATACGACGGGGGGGTCGGTGCAGGTCACGCCCGGAGGCGACACCGTCCGGGCGCGCAATCCCGGCGATACGGTCTCCGTGGCGGCGCTCGACACGTCGCTTCGGGACACGACGCTGCTCGAGGCGCCCCCGCCGGCGACGGAGGAGTCGTACCGCACCATCTTCGACCGGCCGCGCTCGCGCACCGTCGAGGTGCAGGACGTCCTGCGCGCCTACGCCAACCAGCCCTACCGCCCGCTGCGCCGCGGCGAGTTCTACGCGGCCGGCTTCCTCACGGAGGGGGAGCACTTCCCCTGGGGTCGCGTGATCGGCACGATCAGGAAGCCGTCCATTCCGCGCCTGACCGAGCGCTCGACGGCGTACCAATTCGAGCAGGTCGTCCTCGAGCCGCCCCCCAAGGTGGCGTACCACGCCGGCGACTCGGTGCTGATCGTGCGGGTCGATCGTCCGCAACCCGACTGGGGTGAGGTGGTGGTGCCGGTCGGCGTCGCGCGAGTTACCGAAGTGGCGCGGAAGCAGCTGCTGGCTGAAGTCCTGCTGCAATTCGGCCGCATCCACGAGGGACAGCTGGTGCTCCCGCTCGAGCCGTTCAAGGACCCGGGCGAGCTGCGGCCGACGCCGGTCGTGCAGGGATTGCGCGCGCACGTCATCGACCAGCGGGACCTGCACACGCTCACGATCTCGCAGCAGGTGATCTTCCTCGACCGGGGCCGGGCGGACGGGGTGGTGCTGGGCGACGTGTTCCAGATCTACACCGGGCAGCCCGGCACGCCGTCGGAGGAGATGCGCGCCGTGGTGGAGATCGTGCACACGCGCGAGCATTCGTCGTCGGGCCTCGTGCTGGCGCTCGACAACCCCAAGATCGTGCCGGGCCTGCCGGCACGGCTCGTGCGCAAGATGCCTTCCTGAGGGGCGGCCGGCCCCGTCCGGAGGCCGGCGTCCTGCGATCACATGCTCGTCGACCTTCACCTCGCCGCGCTGGGGCTGTACGGTCTCTCCGCGGCGCTTGCCTTGGCCCCCTTCGCGGGCCTGCGGGCGGTGTCGCGTCGCTGGACGCTGGGTGTGGCGGGCCTGGGCGCCGGGATCCACGCCATCGGCGTGGCCCAGTTGTCGCTCGTGGGCACGGGGCCGGCGCTCTCCGTGCTGGCGTGGTGCCTGGTGTTGTTGCAAATCGGTAGCGAGCTGCTGCTGCGGGCCGCAACGGTGGCGCTGTTCACGGCGCCCCTGGCCGGGGGACTGGTCGGTCTCGCCCTGCTGCTGGGGCTGGCGCCCGGGGCCCAGCCCTCTGCCGGGCGCAACATGTGGTTTATCTTGCACGTGACCCTGAGCGTTCTCGGCCTCGCCTTGCTGGCGCTCGCGTTCATCGCCGCGGCGCTGTATCTGCTCCAGTTTCGCGAGTTGAAGGCCAAGCGGTTCGGGCAGGTGTTTCAACTGTTTCCCCCCCTTGAGCGGCTCGACCGACTGAATCACGTCGCGCTCGTGGCGGGGTTTCCGGCGCTCACCGTGGGCGTCCTCCTCGCCGTCGGCTACGCGGTGCGCTACGCCGGGGGGATGCACGTCGATCCCGCGCAGCTCGTGTGGGGATCGTTTACCTGGGTGGTGCTGGGATGGACGGTATGGGTGCGCGTGGTGCGGCACTGGGCGGGCCGGCGGGCGGCGTTCGCCAGCATCGCGGGCTTCGCGGCGGTGGTGCTGGTGTACGCGGCGCTGAAGCTGGCCCAGCCGGGGACGGAGCGCTTTCTGTGACGATCCGAGCATGAGCATCGCGGTCCTGGGAGTCAATCATCGCACGGCGCCGCTGGAGGTGCGCGAGCGCTTCGCCCACGGCCCGCACGAGGTGCCCGGTGCGCTCGCCCGGGTGCTCGAGGCGGGGGCGGCGGGGGGCGTGCTGCTGTCCACCTGCAACCGCACCGAGTTCTACTTCGCCGAGCCGCAGGACGCCGTGCCGGACGCCGTGTGGGCGCTGCTCGGGGAGCGCCTGCACGGGGAGCGGGCCGTCCAGGAATACGGCTACGTCGAGCGCGACCGCGACGCCGTCCGTCACCTGTACCGCGTCTCGGCGGGGCTCGACTCGATGGTGCTGGGGGAGTCGCAGATCCAGGGTCAGGTGCGCGAGGCCTGGGAGACCTCGCGACCGCAGGCCGGTCCGGTGCTGCACCGCCTGTTCCAGTCGGCGCTGCTCGTCGGCGCGCGGGTGCGCACCGAAACGCAGCTGGGGACGGGGTCGGCCTCCGTGCCGTCGGCGGCGGTGGCCGTGGCGGGCAAGATCTTCGGGGAGCTCGCCGGCCGCTCGGCGCTCATCCTGGGCGCGGGCGACATGGCGGAGCTTGCCGCCAGCTGTTTGATCGCGGAGGGCGCGCGCGTCACGCTCGTGGCGAATCGCACCTACGAGCGCGCCCGCGCGATCGCCGAGCAGCTGGGCGCGCGCGCCCTCACCCTCGACGAAGCGTGGCCGCATTTCGGGGACATGGACATCGTGCTCTGCTCGACCGCGGCGCCCCACGCCGTCGTGACCTGGGACCGGGTCGCGCCGGTGATCGGCGGCCGCGGCGGGCGGCCCCTCTGCATCCTCGATCTCGCCGTGCCGCGCGATGTCGAGCCGGCCGTGGGGCAGCTCGAGAACGTGTTCCTGTACGACGTCGACGACCTGCAGGCCGTCGCCGGGCAGGCGGCGGCGCAGCGCCGCGGCGAGATCCCCGCGGCCGAGCACATCGTGAACGAAGAGGTGGAGCGCTTCTGGGCCTGGTACGGCGGGCTGGCGGTGGTCCCCGCCCTCAAGGAGTTCCGCGAGCGCCTCGACGCGGTGCGGGCGCAGGAGCTGGAGCGCCTGCTGCGACGCTTCAAGCACCTCCCTCCCGAAGACCGCGAGCAGCTGGCGCAGTTCAGCCGCGCGCTCCTCAGCAAGTTCCTCCACCATCCCACCGTGGCACTCAAGGCCGCCGCGGACCGCGGCCGGGGCTACGCCCTGCTCGAAGCATTGAAAGAGCTGTTCGGCCTGGACGAACGGAATGAGCCGTAAGGTTCTGGTGACGGGCGGCGCGGGGTTCGTAGGCTCGCACGTCGCGGACGCCTACCTCGCCGCCGGCGACGACGTGACAGTGCTCGACGACCTCTCGACCGGCCGGCGGGAAAACGTCCCGCACGGCGTGCGGCTGGTGCAGGCCGACATCCGTTCGCCCGAGGCGCGCGAGCTCGTCGCGCGGGGCGGCTTCAGCCTCGTGAACCATCACGCCGCCCAGATGGACGTCCGCCGCTCGGTGGCCGATCCCCTGTTCGACGCCGGCGTGAACGTGATCGGCCTCCTGAACGTGCTGGAAGGCGCGCGCGCCGGCGGCGTGACGCGGATGGTGTTCGCCTCGTCGGGCGGCGTCGTCTACGGCGAGCGCGGTCCCTTCCCGCTGATCGAGACCGCGCCCAAGCTGCCGGTCTCCCCCTATGGCACCGCCAAGCTCGCCTCGGAGTATTACCTCGCGACCTACGCCCGCCTGTTTGGGCTAGAGGTCGTCGCGCTGCGCTACAGCAACGTGTACGGGCCGCGGCAGCGGGCCGATGGCGAGGCCGGCGTCGTGGCGATCTTCGGCCGGCGTCTCCTGCGCGGGGAGCCCCTGACCATCTTCGGTGACGGCGAGCAGACGCGCGACATGGTGTACGTGAAGGACGTGGCCGCGGCGAACCTGGCGGCGAGCGCGCGGCCCATCACGCCGGGCGCCGACGGCATCGACGGCAGCGCCTTCAACGTGGGCACGGGCGTCGAGACGTCGGTGAACCGCCTGGCCGAGCTGCTGGCGGCGGCGGCGGGCCGGCGGCTCGTCGCGAATCATGCGCCTGCCCGGCCCGGCGAGCTGCAGCGTAGCGTGCTCGCGGTGGACCAGGCGGCCCGCGCGCTCGAGTGGCGCCCCCGGACGGCGCTGGCGCAAGGCCTGCACGAGACGCTGCAGTTCCTGGCGGAGGATTATTGAGGGTGCTGCTGCAGGTTGGCCGCGCGGTGCCCACGACGCCGTGGGACTTGGTGCTCACCTCCAGCCGCGAGACCAAGTTCGTGCTCGCGATCCTGGTGGCGTTCTCACTGGTCTCCTGGTACCTCATCTTCCTCAAGTGGTGGCAGTTCCGCCGCCTGCGGCGCCAGGGCGATCGCTTCATCGCCGAGATCGAGAAGGCCGCCCGGCTGGACGATGCCTACCATGCCGCGATGCGCCTTGAGGCGTCGCCCTTCAACCGGCTGCTGCGCGAAGGCATCCATTTCTTCTCCGAGCTCAAGCCCGGGGGCCTGAAGAGCGACGGGCCCGTCGGGGAGGTCCAGGGCACGCTCACCACCACGCAGCTGGAAGCGTTGCGCATGGTGCTCGCCAAGGAAGTAGCGGCGGAGCGGGACGCCGCGGCGCGCTTCCTCCCCTGGCTCGCGACCTTCGGGTCGGTGAGCCCGCTGCTGGGGTTGCTCGGCACGGTGCTCGGGGTGATGGACGCCTTCATCGGGATCGCGGTCGGCGGCTCGGGCAACATCGCCGCCGTCGCGCCCGGCGTCGCCGAAGCGCTGGTGACGACGGTGATGGGCCTCGCGGTGGCCGTCCCGTCCGTCATGGCCTACAACCTGTTCGTCAGCCGGCTCGGCCTGTTCGCCGGCGAGCTGGAGGGGTTCGCCCAGGAGATCATCGCGACCATGGCGCGCGAAGGGTGGCTCTGAGTGGCGGGCCTGCTGGGGGGGGGCGGCGGTCTGCGCGGGCACGGCGAGCTGCCCCTCAACGCCGACATCAACGTCACGTCGCTGGTCGACGTGGCGTTCGTGCTCCTCATCATCTTCATGATCACGGCGCCGATCATGCAGGGCGGCGTCGACGTGCGCCTGCCGCGCGCCGAAGCCAAGCCGCTCGAGCCCAAGCAGGGCCTCGTCATCACACTGGACCGGGCCGGCAAGATCTACCTCGACCAGTCGCCGCTCTCCTACGAGGACTTCCGGGCCACGTTCCCCGCGTTCGTGCGAACCAAACACCCGACCGGGGTGTACCTTCGGGCCGACGGTCGCGTCCCTTACGCCGACGTCGTGCAGGTGCTGGCGGTGATCCGGACCGCGGGCGTGGGCGACGTCGGCCTCGTCGCTGAACCGGAGACGATCGAGCGGTGAGACAGCGGCAGCTGCCCGGCAATACCAGGTTGGGGCTCATGGGAAGCGCGCTGGTGCACGGGCTCGCGGGCGCCATGCTGCTCGGGGGGGCCACGCGCCACCGGGCGCCTCCGCCCATCTATAAGGTCCAGCTCATCGCCGCTCCCGCACCGGGCGAGGAAACGCGCAAGGCGCCGGAGGCGGTCGAGCGACCGGCCGCGCCGCCCCCGGCCCCCGTCCCGAAGCCGAAGCCCGAGCCCAAGAGCACCGTCTCCAAAGCCGCACCGCCGCCCACGCCCGACGCCACACACCGGGAAGCCGCGCCGCGCACCACGCCGAAGGCCGCTCCGCTCCCCGGCGAGCGGCCCTCGACGGGGAGCGACGTGGCGACGGTGAGCACGGAGGGCGTGGCGTTTCCCTACCCGGAATACCTCCAGAACATCGTGACCCAAATCCTGCAGCGCTGGCAGCGGCCGTTCCAGAGCACGCCTTTGGACGCGGAGGTTTCCTTCTTCATTCACCGCGACGGCGCAATCACCGACCTGCAGTTTGTGAAGCGGTCCGGGAGCTTCGCGTTCGACCTCGAGGCGCAGGGGGCGGTCGAGGAGGCCGGCCGGTTCCGGGCATTCGGGTCCCTGCCCTCAGGCTGGCCACCGGACGTGCTGTACGTGCGGTTCTATTTCAGCGGGAGGCGGCAATGAAGGCGGTTGGGCGGTTGGGCGGTTGGGCGGATCGAGCGGTGGTGGTGACACTTGTGTCTCTATCCGCCTACCCGCCTACCCGCCTACCCGCCCAAGATACATCCGCCATCGACCGCGGGGTGCGCATCGGCATCGTGTACCGTCCCGGCGTGCGGCCCGGCGTGGTGCTGCTGCCCGATCGGTCCGCGGCGCTCGACTCCGCACGGACGATCCTCGCCCGCGACTTGGACTACAGCGACCGCTTCGAGATGATCACGCTGCCGGACGGCGACTCGATCCGCGTCGCCCCCCTCCCCCCGCCCACCGGCGCCCGCACCGCGGCCGGGGCGGGGGAGGCGGGGGGTGCGCGCGCCCACTCGGGCGGCGAGGCCAGCCTCAACTATCCGCTGTATCGGGCCCTCGGCGCCGACTTCGCCATCACGCTGGCGACGAGCGGCGATACGGCGCAGCTGACGGTGCACGACGTCACGGCGGGTGCGGTGCGGCGCCTGGTCAAGGCCCGCCTCCCGGCGGGGGCGTCGTCCCGCTTCCGCATGGCGGTGCACCGTCTCGCCGACCAGATCGTCGAGGCCACGCTCGGCACCGCGGGGACCGCCGCGACGCGTGTGCTGTTTGTGATGGAGGGCAAGCTGTACCAGATCGACTCGGACGGCGCCGGGTTCAAGCAAATCCTCGCGACGGCCGGCCGAACGATCATGTCCCCGGCCTGGGAGCGCGCCGGGCGGCGCATCGCGTACATGGAGTTCTGGTCGGGACACGGCCAGCTGTTTGCACAGGACGCGGCCGGGGGCGGGCACCGCCGCGCGGTCACCACCGGCTCGACGCTGGACTTCACGCCGGCCTTCTCGCCCGACGGGAAGAGCCTGACGTTCAGCCGCGCGACCGAGGAAGGCACCGACATCTACACCTTCAACCTTCGTGACAACTGCTGCTTACAGCGCTTGACCGTCGGAAGGTTTTCTGACAACTTGTCTCCGGCTTACAGTCCGGACGGGCAGCGCGTCGCGTTTGTGTCGACCCGTGCGGGCCTGCCGCAGATCTACGTGATGGCGGCGGACGGAACGGACCAGGAATTGTTCGCGCCGTTCGACTACGGGGTAACCGGCTCGTCCAACGCGCCCGACTGGTCACCCGACGGGCAGTTCGTGGCATTCCATCGTGACGTGGCGGGGACGCTGCAGGTCTTCGTCCTGGATGTGCGCACCCGCACCGTCCGCCAGCTCACCTCCTTGGGGCGAAATGAAGACCCGACGTGGGCGCCCGACAGCCGGCACGTGGCGTTTGTCTCCGATCGCTCCGGGTATCGCCAGCTCTGGGTGATCGACATGGAAACCGGTCGCATCCGGCCGCTGCTACAGCAGAGCGGCGTCCGTCTACCGGCGTGGTCTCCGCGGCTTGCGGAGGCCGAGCCGTCCACCCCTTGACCCTGGAGAGCGCCTCTCATGAAACGCCCATGGCTGCTCGTGCTGGCCGGCTTCGTCACGACGGGCGCCGTCGCCTGCGGCGGCAAGCCTGAGCCCGCGACTCCCGCGCCGCAAGCCAACGCGGATTCGATTGCCGCAGCGGAGAAGGCCCGGCAGGACTCTATCGCGGCGGCGGACGCCGCGGCCCGGGCCCGGGAAGAGGCCGAGCGGGTCGCGCGGCAGCGCACGGCCGATTCTCTGGCTGCCCTGGGCCGCACCACGGACGCGGTCCGCACCATGCTCGCCACGATGATCCACTTCGACTTCGACAAGTCGAACATCCGGCCCGATGACGCCGGGGCGCTCGACCAGAAGATGGCGATCCTGCGGGCGAATCCGAATCTGACGATCCGTATCGCGGGTCACTGCGACGAGCGCGGCTCGGACGAGTACAACCTGGCGCTCGGCAATCGCCGCGCCACGTCGGCCAAGGGGTACCTCGTGAATCACGGCATCGACGCCGGCCGCATCGAGACGCAGTCGTTCGGTAAGGAGCGGCCGCTCGATTCGGGGCACAACGAGGAGGCGTGGTCGAAGAACCGCCGCGACGAGTTCGAGATCCTGAGCGGCGGCGACGGCCTGAAGCAGCCCTGAGGACGCGGTTGTTGCTGCGCCAACTGTCGCTGTCACTCGGGGTCGGCCTGCTCGCCGGATGCGCGCTGAAAGGCGACGTGCGGCGGGTGGAGCTCCAGGTAGCGGCGTTGAAAGAGGATCTGAGCGGCGCCGAGGCGGCGCGGAAAGCGGAGCTCGACTCCGCGCTCGCACTCGTCGCCGCGCTGCAGCAGGCGCTCGCCGCCCAGCAAGCGTATCTCGTGCAGCTGCGCGGCGACATGCGCACCGATCTGCTGTCGGTGCAGCAACAGCTCGTGACGCTGCAGGAGCTCAGCGGGCAGAGCCAGCAGCGGCTGACGGAGCTGCGCAGCCGGCTGGAGGAGCAGGCGCGCGAGCCGGTGCCCGCGATCGAGAACCCCACGCCACCCCCGCCGGCGGGAGGGGGAGGGGGAGGGGGAGGGGGGGGCCCGCCGCTGGGACGCTCGGGCAACGCCGCAGGCCCGGGGCCCGACCGGATGTACGATCTCTCGCTGCAGCAGTACCGCCGGGGGAGCCTGGGCACGGCCCGCCTCGGTTTCCGCGAGTTCCTGCGCGTCTACCCCACCCACGAGCGGGCGCCCGACGCCCTCTTCTACGTGGGTGAGACCTTCGGCGAAGAGAACCCCGATTCGGCGGCCGCCGTGTATCAACAGCTCGTGAAGACCTATCCCAACTCCTCGCGGGCTCCCTCCGCGCTCTACAAGCTGGGGCTGCTCGCCGAGTCGCGCGGCAGCAAGGCCGCCGCCCGGACGTACTACCAGCGGGTGGTGGCCGGCTATCCTCGGTCGGACGAAGCCAACCTCGCCCGCGACAAGCTCCAGCGCCTGGGGCGGTAGGCTCCGTCCGCGCAGGCGGCGCGCGTGCCTGACGAACCCGGCCGGGGCGAGATGCCCTTCCTCGATCACCTCGAGGAGCTGCGGTGGCGCATCCTGTACAGCCTGCTCGCGATCCTCCTCACGACGCTGGTCGGCTGGGTCCTGGTCGAGCGGGTTGACATCATCGGGCTGCTGATCCGGCCCGTCGCGCCGCTCGTGCCCGGCGGCCGGCTCAAGTTCACGAGTCCCACCGAGCCGTTCCTCATCACGCTGAAGTTCGCGTTCGTGGTGGGCCTGCTGCTCGCGTCACCGTTCGTGATCTACCAGGCGTGGGCCTTCCTCGCTCCGGCGCTGTACGAGCGGGAGAAACGCGTCATCGTCCCGGCTCTCTCGGTGGGGGTGCTGCTGTTTCTCGGCGGCGCGTCGGCCGCATATCTCTGGGCGCTGCCCCGGGTGCTGCGGGTCTTGTTCAGCTTCCAGCGCGCCGTGTTGGAGCCGATCATTACCGCGGACAAATACTTCGGCTTCGCCGCGCAGTTCATGATCGCGTGCGGGCTCGCCGCCGAGCTGCCCCTCGTCATCGTGGTGCTCGCCGCCTTGGGCATCGTGACGCCCCAGTTTCTCATGCGGAACCTCCGCTACGCCGTCGTGTTGTCGGCCGTCGCCGCGGCGCTGCTGGCTCCCCCAGACGCGTTCTCCATGGTGGTGGGGATGGTCTTCCTGCTGCTGCTCTACGGGGTGAGCATCTTGGGTGCCTGGGTCGTGACCAGGCGCCGCGCGCGGCGCGGGCGCGCGGTGTCCGGCACCGCCACGTTATTGGTCCTCCTGTCCTTGGGGGGGGCCGCGGCTGCCCGGGGGCAAGGCCGGCTGCCCGGCGCCGACACGGCCGCCCGCAACCGGCGCGGCTTCCCCGGCGCCCCGGGGGCCCCGGGCACCCCCGGCGCGCCGCTGCAAGGCCAGTCCGTCGACACGGCGACGGCCCGCAAGCTCGGCCTCCCGACCGGGCCCACTCGGAGCTTCCCCGCGGGCGACGCCGTCATGGACTCCCTGCTGCGGCTGAAGGGATTCCGGGTCACCCAGTACGTGGCCGACACGCTGATCGTAGCGGGCGACAGTCAGACGATCTTCCTGCGGGGCGAAGCATTCGTCGATCGGCAGGGCACCAAGCTGGAAGCCGATTCGGTGCGCTACCACGAGGCCAGCTGCCGGCTCGACGCGACCGGCGACCCGCGGCTGTTCGAGCAAGGCACCGTGATGGTGGGGCAAGGGATGCGCTACGACACCTGCCTCCGGCGCGGCACGGTGCGCCAGGCGTTTACCGACTTCCGCCAGGGCGGCGCCACGTGGTACATGCGCGGCGACCTGGCGATCGATTCCGGCTCGACGCGCCTGTACGGCGCCTCGAGCGACATCACTTCGGACGACCATCCCGTGCCCGACTACCACTTCGCCACCGGGGAAATCAAGTGGCTCAACAAGACGGTGATGGTCGCCCGTCCGGCGGTGCTCTACGTCCGCGACGTCCCCATCCTGTGGCTGCCCTTCATCTTCCAGGACATCCGCCCGGGGCGCCGCAGCGGCATTCTCGTCCCGCGGTTCGGTCTGAACGACCTGGTGCGTCCCACGCGCAGCTACCAGCGACACTTCTCGAATCTGGGCTACTACTGGGTCATCAACGACTACGCGGATCTGCTCGCGTCAGTGGACTGGTACGCTGGCCGCAACGTCACGCTGAACGCGCGCTCGCGCTATCGCTGGCTCGACCGCTTCGTCACCGGGAGCGTGAGCTACCAGCGCGTCGACCAGCTCGGCAACCCCGCCTCCTCGAGCTCGATCAGCTGGCAGCACAACCAGAGCTTCGACAGCCGCACCACGTTCACCGCGAACGTCAACTACGCCACGCAGGGCACCGTGCTGCAGCAGAATTCCGTGGATCCCGCCACGGCAACGGCGCAGCTGTCGTCGCAGGCGAACTTCACCAAGCGGCTCGACTGGGGAACGGTGACGATCGGGGGGAGCCGCACGCAGGATCTGTCGAGCGGCTTGATCGGCCAGACCCTGCCCAACGTGTCGCTCACGCCCTCACCGGTCAACCTCACACCCAGCGTGACGTGGTCCCCCGGCTTCTCGTTCAACAACCAGCAGACCTTTCACCGGGTCCCGGCGACACCGCTGCTCATCCCGGGCAGCGGTGCGGCGCCCGACACCCTCGCGCTGTTTCCGGCGCTGCGGCAGAGCAACCTCTCCTTTCAGACGCCGCTCCGCATCGGCCGGTGGACCTGGCCGAACAGCTTCACGATCAACGACGCCGCCTCCGGCGTGCGGCAGGAGGTCGACATCCGGGACTCCACGGCGCCGGGCGGCGTGCGGCACGTCCTCTATGGGTCCACCTTCTCTACCACGGTCGACTGGCAAACGGGGATCAACCTGCCGCAGGTCTTCTCGCGCAGCTGGAAGGTGCAGCCCGGCGTCTCGATCGTGAACACTACCTCCGCGGGGGCCTTCCTGCTGCGGAATCAATACTCGCACGGAGAGTTCGTGCAGCAGGGGAAACGCGTGCAATTCAGTGCCGGGATACGCCCCGCGTTTTTCGGCTTCTTCCCCGGCCTCGGGTCCCTCGCGCGCATCCGTCATTCGATCTCGCCGATCGTCGATTTCTTCTACGCCCCGGGCGCTCGTGTGCCGGACGCCTACGCGCGCGCCCTCGATCCGACGGATACGCTGCGGAACGCCCGCACTGACCCTCAGGAGACGATCAGCTTCGGACTGTCGCAAAACATCGAGGGCAAGCTTCGTCTCGCCCCCAACGACACGGGCCAGCAGCAGCCGCGCAAGCTCCGCTTGCTCAGCATCAACACCAGCGCCCTGCAGTACAACTTCCAGCAGGCCAAACAGCCCGGGCGGACCGGGTGGCAGACGCAGACGCTCGGCAACACGTTCGCCTCCGAGCTGCTCCCGAACTTCAGCCTGAGTATTACCCACGATCTCTGGGACGGGCCCGTGGGCCTGCAGTCCTCTCGTTTGGCGCCGTTCTTGACGAGCGTGAGCGCCAACTTCGCGATCACGCCGGCGACGCTGCACGGGCTGGCTCACCTCGTGGGCCTCGCCCCCGCCCCCGCCCCCGCCCCCGCCCCTCCGGTGGCGACGCCGTCCACCCCGCCTCCGCCGTCCCCGCCAGGGGGAGCTGGAGGGCCCCTCCCGCCCCTTCCCCCGATGTTCG
>WNGG01003977.1_pt1 | contig 19803 bp, 17 predicted proteins | sample 5400661 | NCBI WGS metagenome assembly WNGG01 (sample SAMN13153372, study PRJNA577476) | soil metagenome | isolation source: 100 cm soil or saprolite under Garry oak tree replicate 1 | place: USA:California | collected 2016-06-15
AATTTGTTTCCGAGCACCGGGATTTTTTAGCCGGAAATGTTTTCGTCGAAATGCCGTTCTTCTGGCGAATGAGCGCGAATCAATGTTTGGAAGGCATTATCGATCTTGCGTTGTTCCGGCCCCGCGAAAAGAGATGGTTCATCCTCGATTGGAAAACGAATCGGATCGAGCGCGATGAAATTGACCAGTTGCGCGCGGACTATCGGCCACAGATCGCCGCGTACTGGAAGGCCGTGACGGAAATGACGAAGCAGCCAGTTGGTGGAGGAATTTTTTCGACCGCGAACGGCCTTCTAATCATTTATGATCAAACCGAACTGGCGAATGAGTGGGAGCGGCTTCGAAATGAGGCGGGAATCGAAGCGATGCTCAGCTCTCGCGCTCGCCGCGGATGAATTGCTCGACGCAGCGGTACGCTTCGTCGTCGGTCATTTGCACGGGCGGATGCTTGGAAAAGTAGGCGGATGCGGAATGCAAAACGCCGCCGATCCCGCGATCGAGTGCAAGCTTGCAGCAGCGGATCGCGTCGATGGCCACGCCTGCGGAGTTTGGCGAATCTTCAACGGAAAGCTTCACGTCAATTTCCATCGGCACATCGCCAAAGAGCCGGCCTTCGACGCGGATAAAGGCGATTTTGTTGTCGAGCTGCCACGGCACATAATCGCTTGGGCCAATGTGAATATTCTCGTCCGCCAGACGCTCGCCGACCACAGATTGCACCGCTTCGGTTTTTGAAGTTTTCTTGGACGCCAGCCGGGTGCGATTCAGCATGTTGAGAAAATCGGTGTTACCACCGGTGTTCAATTGATAGGTACGCACCAGTTTCACGCCGCGCTTGCGAAAAAGATCCACCAGCGCCCGATGCACGATCGTGGCGCCCATTTGCGCCTTAATATCGTCACCGATAAGGGGCAGATTTCGATCGGCAAAACGCTTCGACCACGCCGGATCGCTGGCGATGAACACCGGGATATTGTTGACAAAACCCAACCCAGCTTCTAGCGCGCAGCCGGCATAAAATCGGGTGGCCTGTTCGGAACCGACGGGGAGATAATTGACCATCAATTCCGCGGAGGAGTTCTTCAACTCGGCGACGATCTCTTCGCGAGTGGTTTCTTTTTCCAGGGGCAGGAACGTGCGAAGCGGGTCCTGATCGCGCATGTGCGGAGGATAGCCATCCAGAACGCAGCCCATTTTCACAATGGCGCCGGTAAGCTTGATCTTTTCAGAGAAAACCTTCGTGCAATTCGGCGGCGAGAAAATGGCTCTGCTAACATCCAGCCCAACCTTTCGCCGATCGATATCGAAGGCGGCCACGACCTCAATGTCTCCCGGGCGGTAGCCGCCAATCTGCCGATGCATCAATCCCACGCCAGCGCCGTTGCCGGATGAGCCGTCGTAAAAATTTATTCCTTGAACGAGCGAGCTGGCACAATTTCCAACCCCGACAATGGCGATTCTTATTTTTCTCATTTCTAAACTGTTAAAGCTGAAAAGCTATCTGACTTGAGTAATTCGAAGCAAGACACAAGTTAGGCCGCTTCTGTCACGCTGCGTCCTGCCCACATGTAGCCACGAAATCTGTCGAGATTGCAAGCGCGGAATGTGTCCGAAGTCGCGCTGGCTTGCAAGAACTGATATAAGGGGAAAAGTCAGAGCCATTCCTGGTACAAGGAAAGGCCTCGCAAGGAGATAGACGAAATGTGCTTGAAGTTCGCGGCTATCAGTATGCTGATCGCTGTCGCTTTGCCCGCGTCGCCGAGGGCACTGGGGATCCCCGCTTACACTATCGAGCAGGCGGTCGCTGTCGCCCAGCAACATAACCCGGAAATCTTGATTGCGCGCAAGAAGGTGTTGGCAGCGCGTGGAGGATTCATTGAAGCGCGTTCGGGATTCCTCCCTTCGCTAACCTCCAATGGGCTGTACGATAAACGACAGACTCAAAGCCAGACGAACCTCCGACAGGAAGATTACAATGCCACATTGCGCCTCGAGCAGAACCTTTATACCGGGGGAGCGGTAACGAGCCAGGTGGCAATCGCGCAGTTGAACATCGACAAGGCAAATTACGATCTCCAGGAAATTGTCAGCCGCGTGACGATGGATATGCGAATCGCTTTCAACGAACTGTTGTTGAATCGGGCAAAGGTCCGCGTGCGCGAAGATTCCGTGCGCGTGTTGGACGAAGAACTCAAGAACCAGCAGGAACAATTGAGCGCCGGGATCGTAAGTAAATTGAACGCCGAACGAGCCGAGGTGGCCCTGGCTAACGAGCGGCCAGAACTTTTCAACGCGCAGACTGAGTTGAAAAACTCCTACTTGCGATTAGCGGAACTTTTCGGCACCGATTTGCGCCCGGGAGCCCAAGCCCCCCCGTTTGAGATTTCCGGCGAATTGCAATACCGACCCAATCACGCGGACTTAAACGACTGCCTGGCGCGAGCTGACGTGAATCGTCCGGTCATCAAGGCCCGGCGGAAAGATATCGCAATCGAAGACCGCCAGTATGTTTTGGACCGGAGCGCGATGCGTCCACATGTCCGCGCTTTTTCCGGATATGAAGTTTACAGCGAGCGTGATCCGGATGTCGGTCAAGAATTTAACTACGGCGGTGTCGTAGGAATAAACGCAACGTGGAACATCTTCGATGGGTTCGCGACCAAAGGGCGGATACAGGCGACGCGGGCCCGGCGCGAGGCAGCGGTAGAAGCGTTGGCAGCAGCGCGGCGGAGCGTTGCCTCAGAAGTGCGCAGCGCATTTTTTGATCTCCAACAAGCCGAACGCGTACTTGAAACCGAAACAAAAAACGTTCAGACCGCGGACGAGGCTCTCGAGATGGCCAAAGGCAATTTCGCTGCCGGATTGGGAACACAGCTCGACATCCTGCAAGCCGCCTCGGACGTGACCCGAACGCGCACCACGCGATTGAGCGCGATCTACTTGCACAACGTGGCTCTGGCCCGCCTGGCACACGCATGTGCCAGCTCCGCCGAAGCGCTCGATTTCGGATCACAATTCAAAAATGCAAAGAAGGAAAACCGCAACGCGGCCCAGGTTTCCGATGTGGCGAAGCCGCCTGAAAAAATGAGTCAGCGATGAAGCAACGATCTCTGTTTCTGGCGAGCACAGGCTGCCTAAGACTCGTAGCCATGATTTTCACGTTTTGTCTCGCGCACCGGACAAGCGCAATGACGCTCGAATACGTTCTCCAAACCACGCTGGAAAAAAATCCGGCGATCCAGGAGGCTAAGGCCGGTCTCGAGCAAGCGACGGGGCAGCGGCTGGTTTTTCATTCCGTCGTCTGGTTTGCTGTCGGGCGCGGCTCGCTCGAGCAGGCTTTGTTTAACATGGCTGTGCCGCCGTCGCTCCGGCGTGGCGACGTTGAAGTTTTGATTGCACAACAACAATTGAACGTCGCCGTGGTGGAGCAACTACACGCGGCGCGGCTGGCGTTTTACGCGGCGCTGTACAATCGGTCGCTGAAGTCAATTCGACAAGAACAACGACGAAAACTGGAAGAAAATGTTGCTACTCAGCAGGATCGTTACAAAGCGGGATTGGCCGATCGCAGCGCATTCACAAGCGCGACTGTCCAAGCCTCCGAACTGGTTCCGCAAATTGAGAGCGCGCATGGCGCATATCGGCAAGCGCAATTGAAACTGGCAGAAACGATGGCGATCGATCCTGCAAAATCGTCGTTGCCCGAGCCCGACGGCGAATTGCTGTTTGTTCCGATGCGCGTCGATCTCGATTCGGAAACGGCGGCGGCGTTACAACGAAGGGCCGATCTCAAGCTCGCCCGTTTATTCGTGCGTGCCGCCAACGAAGATCAACGGATCATCGCAGCCGACTATTATCCCGCCGTTGCGGGAACGATTAACGGCGAGTACGTCCCAGTAACAGGTATTCATCGCCAGGGCTCAACGAGCAAGACACAGGATTTTATCGGATCTGAAATCAAGGAAAAGGCAGCGTACACCTGGCGGGTAGTCGATAACGGCAAAGTCGGCGGCGCAGTATTGAAGGCCCGCGCAGCACGAGAGGTAAACGAACTGACGTGCAGGAAGCTCGAGGCCAATGTCAGCCGCGACCTTTCGCGGATCTCTAACGACCTTAAAGCGATCGACGCCCGCGAAACATCGCTCTCGGCCGCGTCCGTCACCGCAGAGGAAAGCGCCCGCGGGGTCGGGGAAAATCTCGCCAGCGGTCTTGTCTCGCCCTTGGAATACCGCGTCACGCAAAATGCTTTTTTGAAAACCAGGAGCGGACTGCTGGATGCTGTTTATCGGCACAATGTGGCAGTCGCGGAATGGGACCGGGCCACTGGGCGTTACTTTCAATTTTCTGACGACACCGCGCAAAACGTGCATTAGTTCCCGCAATTGAAATTGCCGGAATCAAAAGGGATTCTCTGGGGCGGCGTAGCAGCGATCGTGCTGATTTTCGCACTGGCATATTATTTCCTGATGCCGGTGGCGGAAGTGGTTACCGTGCGCCGGGGCACGGCCATCTCGGCGGTTTATGGGACGGTGCGCATCGAACCGGCGTTTGTCGTTCGAATTCGGGCGCAAAATGACGGCTTCATCCAATTGGCGGAAGCTTTCTCGGCCGGTCGCGGCGCAATCGGCGAGAGCGTCGAAAAAGGTCAGTTGCTGGCGACGATCGCCGACGAGGAGACGGCTCGACAATTGAAGCAAGCGCGCGCCGATTTGCAGGCCGCAATCGACCGAGCGGCGCTGCCGCTGCCCTCTTCGGAGCTGCTGAAAGCGGCTGAAGACAATTTGCAGCGGCTCGAAAAGGTCGTCGTTTCGGGCAACGTGCCGGCAGTCGAATATCAAAAGGCGAAAAGCGAAGCCAATCGGTTGCGCGGCGTCGTGGAGACAGAGCGGATCGAGCGGGATCGCAACCTCAACTCCCTGGAGGAAACAACGAAAAAACTCGAGGCCCAGATGAAGAGCGCGGAGGTCCGCTCCCCGATCGAGGGGCTTCTCACTAATGTGCAGACAATCGATGGCGAACTGGTTTCAGACGGCAACGAGCTTTTCACAGTTTCTTCGCGCAGGAATTACGTCCGCGGCGAAGTAAACGAGGAAGATGTGGGTGAAGTGAAACCGGACATGAAAGCAAAAGTGCAGCTATACGCTTATCGGATGCGGACTTTCACTGCTCGCGTGACATCGGTTCAACCCACTGCCGATCCAACCACTCAGCGGTACACGGTTGTGTTGGAGATGGAAAATCCGCCCGATAATTTGATGGTTGGAATGACCGGCGAGATGAACATCATCACCGGGACCCACGAAAATGCGCTATTGGTTCCAACCCGCGCGCTCCTTGTGGATCAAGCGTTAGTGGTAAATAGCGGCATAGTGCATTCTCGCACAGTTGGGGTGGGATTTCGCACCCTCGATTTTACGGAAGTGACCAGTGGCCTGAAAGAAGGCAATCACGTTATCGTTTCCGACCAGGACAAATTCCGCCCCGGAGAAACCGTTAGGCAGCGAATGGTCAGCTCACCGCCTCTACCAAAGGCGCCATGACGCCGCCGCTTTACATTGCCCTGCGCTTTTTGACGCATCGCAAGCGCGCACTGCTTCTGAGTCTTAGCGGGGTGGTTTTCGGCGTTGCGATTTTTATCTGCACGCAGGCCCAAACGCAGGGTTTCTCGAGTTATTTCATTAATTCAACCATCGGCAGCAATGGTGCGCTGGTGGTCAGATCACGTTTTCGCCCACGCTACGAACCGCTGATGGTCTCTGCGAAGCATTCTGAAGGAACCGTGGGACGTCGCCTCTATTTTGAAGGCATCACTAACGCCAATGAAATCATGCGGGTGAGCAGGCAATTTTCCAACGTGGTTTCCTGTTCACCGGTCCTGCGCGGAACCGTCAGCGCGCGCGCGGGATTTCAAAATGCGACTGTCGATCTCTACGGGATCGATCCGGCTCTGCACGCGCAGACCACCGATATTCTTCACCAATTGATCGACGGGAACTTCGATGACTTTCGCAACAACACCACCTCGATCATTATCGGTTCGCGCCTGGCGGAAACTCTTCAGGCCGGTGTCGGCGACACGGTGCAACTGCTCGCCCCCAACGGCGAGTACTGGCGATTCACCGTTGCAGCGATCGCGCGCGCAGGCATCGGCTCGATTGATGTAACCCGGGTTTATTCGCATGCCCGTGTGGCGCAGGCTCTGTTGCAACAACCCTCCGGCGCGTCGATGATCATTTACAAACTCCGCAATCCTGATCGCGCCCCTGCATTGGCCGAACACTTCGAGGCGCTGTTTCAGCATGGCGCGACGAGTTGGCAGGACCGCGAAGAAAGCACGCTGCAACTTTTTTTGACCCTGAGAATGTCCGTGGCGATTACTGTCTCGCTCATCATTCTGCTGGCCGGCTTCGGTATTTTCAATGTTCTTACGATGTCGGTGCTGGCGAAAATCAAGGAGATCGCAATCTTGCGCTCGATGGGGTACCGGCGCGCGGACATCAGCGCCATCTTTCTGTGGCAAGGTGGGTTGATTGCTGCGGCTGGATCGCTGCTCGGCTGTTCGCTCGGCGCGTTAATGACCTGGGGCATGTCGCACATTCCCATTCGTCTGCGCGGCCTGCTTTACACGAATTACTTTCTGGTGACATGGGATTGGCGGCACTATATCTTTGCGACCTTGCTCGCGATCCTTGCCGTCTTCATCGCGAGTTATGTTCCCGCGCGGCGCGCAGCTGAGCTGCCACCGGTGGTCACAATTCGGGGCTCCAGATGAACTCGGAAATCTGTCTCAGTTGCGAAGCAATCGAACGTTACCTCGGCGAAGAAGAGGAACGCGTGCATGCGCTGCGCGGCGTGTCGCTCGACATTGAAGCAGGTAGCATTCACGCGGTCGTCGGCCCGTCCGGCTGCGGCAAAAGCACGTTGCTCTACGTTCTCGGCCTGCTCGATCTGCCCGATGCGGGCAAGGTGGCGATCGAATCGGAGCCGGTGCTGCACCTGAGCGATGACGAACTCGCGTATAAACGAAACAAGTTCATTGGCTTCATTTTTCAGTTCCATTTTCTGATGGAAGATTTTACCGCGCAGGAAAACGTGATGATTCCGATGCGCAAGCTTGGGCAGCTTTCCGATAAGGAGATGCGCCAGCGCGCTGCTGGCCTCTTGGAAGCAGTGGGTTTGGGCGACAAACTGCGCAGACCGAGCCGGCATCTTTCCGGAGGCGAACAGCAGCGGGTGGCTATCGCGCGGGCGCTGGCCAACGATCCGCGTGTGATCCTGGCAGACGAGCCGACTGGCAACCTCGATACCGCGAATTCCGAGCGCGCCTTTGAACTGCTGCAAACGCTCGTGCGGCAAGGCCGGAAAGCTTTGCTCCTTGCCACGCACAACCCAGTCATTGCCGAAGCCTCCGATTGGATCCACGAAATGCGCGACGGCCGGATCACGACCAGCCGGCCACAGGCATAGCGAAATTCAAATTTCTCAGACAACAGGAACCGAAGCCTGACTGCGCGTGAGTTGCAGATGCTCGACAAGCTTCTGGGTATAATCCGACCACGAGCGAAATTTCCTCGCGCGCGCTTCGGCAGATAAACGCTCGTACGTGTCCGGCTCGGTCAGTAGTTTTTGGATACCTGCTGCGAGCGCATCTTCGCTGGTTTGATCGACAATCAAACATCCGCCGCCACCGGCCACTTCTCCCAGCGCGCCGTTCCCGCCACAAACACACGGCTTGCCATGCGCGAGGCTCTCGACAATCGGCAGGCCGAATCCTTCCATGATCGACGGGTAAACTGTGAATTGGCAGTCGCGATAAGCGCGCAACAACGTTTGATCATCGACGTGTCGCAGCCAACGCAACGGGCGCCCTTGCATCTTGAGTTTCCAGATTTGCCGAACGATTTTGTTCAACGGCATTCCAACGCTTCGGCCGATCAGACGCAGCTCAAACTTCGACCCTTGCTGCCAAAGTTTTTCAGCGGCACGCAACAAAGTGAGATGATTCTTGCGGCCATGAAACGAGCTGACATAAACAACAAGATTACGGCGCGTGCCGTCGCAGGGCGCTTGAACCGCGCCTTCAAATTCACCAGGCCAGGGTTCCACGCACGTCTCCGCAGGCTTACAGCCGTATTTCTCCCAGAAGTAATGCAGATCGTAGCGCGCTTCCTCGGAAACACAGATGACCAAATCAAAAAGCGCGAGCGATTGGACATATGGACGCGATTTCCTGCTCCGATCGCCATAAACTGACGTAAGCCGCAAATCGGTCGCATCATGAAAAATCGCAACAGTCCGCGCTTGAGTTTGCTTGAGGAAATTCGGCAAAGCCTTGCGTCGAAGATCGCGGAAGATGTCAGGAACGAGAAAGACATCGTGTGGTCCAATTTCTTCCTCAGGATTAATTCGCCGTCTCCAAATCATACGCCAAAGCTCGGTTAACGGATCCTGGCCCCGCCATTCCGGACGCGCCATTGCGTGTGAACGCACCTCAAAGGGTCGAGTGAGAAAACGGTATTCTGCCTCGCCTAGCTCAGTGTAAAAATTGCCAGCGGTGTTCCAGCAAATGGGATGCACGCGAGTGCATCGGCTCAACTCCGCAAAAATCTTGCGGGTCATCCGTTGCATGCCGGTGTTTTGGACAGACCGGCAGGAACTGGTCACGTCCATGAAGATTTTCATTGGGTCTGCGTCCCCTCCGTCTGTCATGTCGAGCGAAGTCGAGACATCTCTAAACATCCGTTACTGGGGCAGCAATCAGAGATTCCTCGACTTCGCTCGGAATGACACATAGTTAGTGAGCATATTTTCGCAGCACGCTTCGCACTTCCAAAAACGTCGGCAGATAATTGGCCACGGCGAACGCGATCACGGTTCCCGCTATGACGCCCGTGATGCCATATATTTTTGCGAGGAGGATCGACAGGGTCAGATTCAAAACCGCAGTGACCGTGCCGTAAATGGTCATGCCCTTCAGATGTCCTGTGGCATTGAGCAGACAACTGCCAACCAGAAGCGTCGATAACATCACCCGCCAGAGCGCCATCCAAATGATGACTGAAAATGGCGGCACCGCCGCCGCGCCAGCCCACAGCCGGATGATTTCGCTGCCAAAGATTGTCAGGAATCCAACAATCGCGATCGTCGTAAAAAAACTGAACTTGAAGTTCGATCGCAAAGTTTTGCGGATCCATTCATAATCGCCTTGCGCATACGCCTCAGTATAAGCAGGCCACAGATTCGGGTAGGCGAGCGTCTGTAGCCCGCTTGCGATGGCGAACAGACTAAAAGTGACCGCATAGGGCGTCACCTGGGCCGCGCCGAGAAAATGCGCAATCACCATGTTGTCCGTTTGCCAGTTGATCATCCAGCCAATGCCGATCACGAGAAACTTCCAGCCATCAGAGAAAAGACTCCGCACAAGAGCGGGATCGACGCCGGCGAGGTTCGGACGCAGCCATGTTTTGTGAAAACCAAACAGCCACGCAGCGCAAGCTATGTTGGCTGCTAATCCGAAACCGAAACAGCCAAACACGAGCCAGGGGAGGCCGCCCCGAAACCAGATAACCACAAGCAGCGCCGCGAGATTGCCCAAACTCCCCGCGATGTTCCAGAGGTTGGCCACCGCGCTTTCCTGGTGCGCAGCTAACACACGCGAGCTGACAAGCAGCGGAAGATTGAGCGCAAAAATCGATAATGCAATCATCACTGCGGGCACGATCTCAGCTCGAGCGACCGGCGATTGCAGATTCGGAAATAACAAAGCCGCGATACGCGGCGCGAGCGCGTTTCCCGCGATTAAGAGCGCAAAAGCGATCAACGACAGCATCAACAAAGCGGAAGACACGAGGCGTTGCCCGAGAGCGTGCGCATCTTTGGCCTGCGCTTTCCCCAGCGCGTTGGTGAGACTGGCGAAAAGACCGAAATCGGTGATGCTCAAAAAGGTAATGACACTCGCAATGGTGACCCACGCGCCGTAACGCTCACCGCCCAAGTAACCGATGGTGAGCGGCACCGAAACAACGCTCACGCAAATCGCCAACACGCGCGCCATGAGCGCGGAAGCCGTCCCTTGAAACAGACCACGCGCGCGGCGCTCGCGGTGATCTCGCGGCGCAACGCGGCTTAGAGTGAAACTGGCCCAACGGCGTAAGGTCGGAGTCAAGGAAGTTGATTATAGCGTAATCTGCCGGTCATGCCGCTGCGTGATTGAAATCTTGTGGAAAGTCTTCACATCGAGGAAATACCCGGTGAAATGAACGGGAATGATTGCAGGGCAAGCGCTTCGCTTGCCCGGAGCCAAGAGCAGGCACGCGAAGCGCCTGCGCTACAATTTCCAAGATTTGTGACGGCCACGCTGATTTTTCTTGCGGCGTTCGTGCTTTATCTCATTTCACGCTCCCCCGGACTCGACGAGTGGGACTCGGTGCAATTCGCCATGGGGATCCGCGAGTTCAATCTTTGGAAACATCAGCCGCATCCGCCTGGATATCCGCTCTACGTTTTTCTTGCGTGGCTTCCTGTTCGATTCTTTGGATGGAGCCCGGAGTTTTCGCTGCAGTTCGTAAGTTGCGCCGGTGGCGCGCTGTTTGTCACGGCGTGGTTTTGTATCGTTCGCCTACAATTTGGAGAGCTGTTCGCGTGGTTAGTCGCGGGAACTCTGGCAATAACGCCGGTCGTCTGGATGACCTCCACGAGAGCGCTCACCGACAGCCTGGCCTCAGGCTTGTTGAGTGTTCAGCTTTTTTGCTCGCTGCTCTTTCGAAGCAGCGGTCGTAACAAGCAGTTAATCGCGATGGCTGTGTTTGGAGCACTTGCTACAGGCGTCAGACCGCAATTTTTGCCGGTCGCTTTGTTGATTCTGATTACATCACTTTTTCAGCGCCGCGCGGGCGCAAAAATTTGGTTAACATGCGGCGCGATTTTCGTTGCTGGATGCCTGCTGTGGCTCGTGCCGACGTGGTATATCCAATCAACGCTACCGGGGCCAGTGACCGGCTGGCGATCGTATCCGGCTCAACTCTACTCGCAATGGCTGTGGCGCTTCGGTCAGCCGGGTGTTTTCATCGGCGGCAGCCATATCACGGCGTTATATTTCGCCAGACAATTTGCAGTGCACATCCTGGGCTGGTTCGGCATCGGTCTTGGCTTCCTGTGGTCGCCGTTCATCCTGATAGCAGGGGCGCTGCTCGCTACTTCTGCACTCGTGTTTTACGTTGCGCGTTTCAACGACTGGGATCGCAATTTTTGGAAGACGCATTGGGCTTGGGCTCTTTTGCAGGTCGCGATCGTTTTCTGTTTTCTGCCAGCGGATCAACGTTATTACCTTGTAATTATGCCGCTGTTGGTCGTAACCCTTCTTCGCGGGTTCCTTCACATGCCCGCGCCGTTCCGGCTGGGTGTGTGCTTGCTTGCTGGCTTACTTCTGCGCATCTCGATCTCGGCAGCAATAGAAAGTCACAGCGATCCCGCGCCGCCGATCAAACTCGTTCGATTTCTGCAACGGGAATATTCGGCCGAGCAGCGAGGCGCGGTCCTATTGTTTCTCGCCCATTGCCAACGTCATTTTAAATGGTACGCACCGGAATTTACCGTGTTTGACAATGTCGTATTTTCTACCGTGCCAGCGGAACGCTTGGAGAAAGCGAAGGCGATTTATACGGATGAGCCGCGGCTTGCGCGCGCTCCCGGCTGGCAACTATCCCTTGTAGCGGAATTTTCGCGCTCTGTTGTGATTTACGGAAAGCATCACGATGTTCGGCTCTTTCGGGTCGAAAGAAGGACCGCGCCATGAAGAAGGTTTTTGTCACTGGCGCGAGTTCAGGCATTGGTCTCGCCATTGCCAAATTGCTGGTGGCGCACGGTCACGAAGTTTGGGGTACGTCGCGCAATTTGGAACGCATCCCAAAACTGCCGAGATGGCACGCGGTCCGCCTCGATCTGGCCGATCGGCTTTCCGTCGAAGAGGCATTCAATTTTGCGCTCACTGAAGCTGGTTACTTTGACGTTTTGATCAACAACGCTGGCGCCGGCCACTTTGGGCCCGCTGAGTTCCTTCCGATGGAAACGATTGCGAGCCAGTTTCAAATTCTTGTTTTCGGTCAAATCCAATTGATGCAGCTCGCACTTCGTCACATGCAGACGCGCGGCGAAGGTTTGATCATCAACGTCACTTCGCTGGCTTCCCGGCTTCCAGTGCCGTTCATGGCGGCTTACAACTCCGCAAAAGCAGCGCTGGCAGCCTTTACCATGTCGATCCAGCTCGAGTTAGGCGATTCCCGCGTGCAGATTGTCGATCTTCAACCGGGCGACATTTGCACGGAATTTAACCAGGGCGTGATCAAGAGCGCTAAAACAGGTCCACGCTACGACGCCAAAATCGCCAAAACATGGGAAATCGTCGAGCGCACCATGAAAAACGCGCCAGTCCCGGATCTCGTCGCGCGGCATGTTCTCAAACTCATCAACGCTGTGCGGCCACCGCCGCGGATAACGGTGGGCAATGTGTTCGAATCCAAAATTGCGCCGATGATTTTCAGGTTTCTTCCACAGCGCGCCCGCCTCTGGGGACTGAAGAGGTATTACCAAATATGAGTCTTGTTCTTATTCCTGCTCGTGATCTTGATCGTAATCGACCGAACGATTACTGCGCGTGACTCCTGTTTCTGAAGCGGTGATTTTGATGGCTGGCGAGGGCTCGCGCTTGCGCGGCTCGGACAAAACTTTCCTGAAGCCTTTCGTCCTAGTGCTTGGTCGTCCCTTGATTTCGTACACTCTCGCTGCAGTTACCCGCGCAGGGATTGAAACCGTTCATTTCGTGGTCGGCTACGAAAGCGAGCGCATGATCGCACAGATCAAGCAGCTTATTCCTTCCGGTGTGAAAGCGTCCTTCATCGAAAATCGCGACTGGCGAAAACAGAATGGCATCTCGCTTCTTGCCGCCGCCGGCCATATCGGCGCACCTTTCCTCCTCACGATGAGCGATCATCTTTTCGACGACGCGATGGTCGGTCGATTCCTTGATAATTTTGATCCCGGTTTCCTCAACATCGCAGTAGATCGAAAACTCGATTCCATTTTTGATCTACCTGATGCGATGAAAGTCCAAACGCGCGGAAACAGGGTCACCGGCATCGGGAAAGATCTGCGGAAGTTCGATGCGATTGATACCGGCTTGTTCGTTTGTGCGCTGGAAATCTTCGACTATCTCGAGCGAGCGAAGTCCGACAACAGCGAGAACGATTGCAGCCTGGCTGATGGAGTTCGATTGATGGCCGGCGACGAGAAAGTCCGTGCTATCGACATCGGGGACGCTTGGTGGCAGGACGTTGATACGCCGCAGATGCTGGAACAGGCTGAGAAAGCGCTAACCAACTGTAAGGAAGCTGGCAGCTTCCCCTACAAAGCGACGCAAAATAAAATGCCTTGAGTGCGTCAGTATGGCCGACAGCCAGCAATTACGATCGTGGCTCGCGCGTAACGAAATCGCCATGGCCAAGCCCGGACCTGATCGCGGCAATCGCGCTAAGAACCAGGGTCGCCGCGGCGACAATCGTCCAAAGATGAAGGATCCAGTCAGCCAGGCCGAGTAACGCAAGCATAAGAAAGCTAAAGACAGCCATGTCCCGTTTGGTCAGCTGAAAGAGCCACCACACAAGTCGTTCGCCCAGATTGAGCAAACCGGAATGCCCGATCATTCCGCGGTGTCTCGCGTAAAACGACTCATGCAACGCTGACGATGCAACCCACACTCCGCTCTTTCCACCTCGTAGAAGCCATTCGTTAGCCGTAATCAGGGCGGCACAGATGATCCCTTCCACTGAACGATGAAGCCCCAACCCAAGCGCGAGAACGTAAAGAAGGCTTGCAAGAAAATCGCAGAAGTTATCCAGACGTTCCCCGAACTTCGATTCCAAATTTTTGGCGCGTGCAATTTCGCCGTCGCAACCATCAAGAATACTGAATGCTTGAAAAATAGCGGCGCCGATGACAATGCTGACGTAATCGCCGCGTACCAAAAATACGCAGGCGATCAGCGGCAAAACAAAGATCGATATTGTCCACCAGTTGGGATGAATCGGAAACTTGAGCAGGAAACGCGTTATGCGGCGCGAAATCGGCCGATTCAAAAACCGCGAAACGAAACCGTCTTGGGGCTTGCTCATTAAGTCAGTGTCCTGTCAAAAATTCGATATGTCTTGTAGCGCCGCGCTCCGATCGTTTCGAGAAAACGATTGATCATGAAATTATCTTCCAGCGTGAGACTCAGTTCCCCCGTGAATCCACGTTTGATCATTCCGTCTTCGACGATCTGTAGCACCAGCATTTCGGCAATACCGCTACGGCGATATTTCTCGATTACGCCAAGTGCGATAAGACGCGCGGTTCGCGTGCGGCTCTTGTAATAGAGAAGTTTTACAAGGCCGATTGGCAATCCGAAAGTCGTAAGCCGGCCATTGATATGACGCAGAGCGACGTTAATGTCCGGCACACCTAGGATGAAGCCGACGGGCTCGTCACCGACTTCCGCGATGAGTGCGAAATCCGGAATAATAAGCGGCTTGAGCTCCTTGGTCATGAACTCGATCTCCGCTTCTGTGAATGGCACAAAGCCCCAGTTCTTTTCCCAAGCCTGATTGTAAATTTCACGAAGCCGTCTGCTTTCATCGCGAAGATTCCTAAGATTTGCCGTGCGAATAGTGGCTGGACAGCGCCCATTGAAGCGTGCGGCGAGCCGTCGCAAATGCGCCACGGCTTTTGCCGGATCAGCGAACCACCATGCGTACCAATCCTTCGCTTTAGCAAAACCGCAGCTCTCGATCAGGTGCCGATAGTACGGCGGGTTGTGCGCGGTCAGTATGGTGGGCGGAAACTGGAACCCATCGATTAAGAGGCCGCAGACGTAATTGGTTGAATAGTCGATCGGCCCCATCATCTCATTTCGCCCTTTCGTGCGAAGCCAACTGGCCGCAGCTTCAAACAGCGCAGCGGCGACATCGTGATCGTCGATGGATTCGAACAGACCAAAGCAGCCGACGTTCGATTGGTGCAGTGAATTGTAATTCGGATCGTCGCTGGCCATGATGCGACCAACGATCTCGCCATTTTTCCGCGCCAGGAATAAGACCGCGTCGCCGTGCCTGTAAAAGGGATGCCGCTTTCGGTCGAGGAACGTTTTCCGTTCGATGATCAACGGCGGCACCCAGGCGCGATCATTCGAATAAATTTGCCATTGGAATTTGATGAACGCGCTACGCTCCCGGCGCGAGTTGACTTCTGAAATTTCAATATTCGACACGAATTCAGATGGCGATTCAGGCCAGGTCTCTCCATTTCTGCGCAACCTCTTGCATCGACTCGGCCATGCTTTCCTCGCGGAAAATCAAATAAACGAACAACAAATTAAGGGGGATGAGCTCGAACCAGAAAAAGTAAATCGGCTGGCCCATGAGCAGGACGGCAAATAAAACCAGCATTCGCGTGTTCGTCATGAGTAACCCCCACCACTTCAGCATCGGGCCGGCTAGGTTTCGATAACGCGCTCGTAACCAGGCCGGGATTTTGCCTTGAAACAGGTCGGCGGCTGTCTCACGCAGCTTTTTCAGATGAGGCGCCAGCATTTCCTGTTGGCGAGTGAAGTTCAAATACAGCGCGAGCAGAAGTTTGTCCCACGGTCTCTGATGCCAGCTGGAGGTCTGATACTCGGATCTGACTCCAGAAGAGGAGTCCAATCCGGTGCGCGCTCCGGTTGCTGCAAAGTAAAGGTAGGTGCTGCGGTAATAATCAGCCGCCGCTCCTTGCAATGCGTGACTGATTCCAGCGGCAAGAGCAAGAAGCCAGATCGCTGGAGAGGGATCTTCGAGGAAACATCGCAGAGTCAAATGCACGTAAACGCTCGCGAACACCAAATGATCAGCGACACTGTCAATAATGCGGCCTTTGCGGGTTTCCCTCTGAGTTAAGCGCGCGAGCTGACCGTCCGCGTTGTCGAGCGCATTTGCGCAAACATGAAGCACCATACCCACGATGTTGATGCGCAAATCTCGATAGTAATAAAGGTGTCCCGCGACGACACCGCAGATGCCGCCGAGCAATGTCACAGTGGCGGGCGTCATCTTGAGTTGCTCGAAAAACTCGGCCAACCGCAACCCGATCGGCCTGTAAAGATACAGATCGAGAACCCCCTCTACCTCGCGCGCCTTGTAGGAGGCTGCGACGCGCGAATGCGAGATCTCTGTCGGTTGAGACGTCAATTTGCTTGGCGCAAGAACTCAGGCGCTCTGCTTTTGTAGCATCGCCGGGACGAGCGTGTCGGCGAGAATGTTCAGGGCTTCATCCAGATCCGCACGCGTATGCTTGGCGGTCACGCAGGCACGGAAACAGATTCGATTTTGCGGCACAGCCGGATAATCCACCGGAGCAACCCAAAGACCGCGCCGGCGAAGTTCATGCCCCAGCCGATACATGCGCCCTCGATCACCGATGACAATGGGCATCACATACGTTGTCGATGCTCCAGTGTCGAGGCCGAGGCTTTGAAGTTGCGCGTGAAAGTAATCGGCGTTTTCCCAAAGTTGCGCGCGCAGTTCCGGCTGACTGGTGCCGAGCTCGAGCGCTTTCAGAATGGCCGCGATCACCACTGGCGGAAGCGCACAGGAGTAAACATAAGGATGCGCGTAGAAACGCAGATATTGCAGTGTCTCCTTCGAGCCCGCGACAAAGCCGCCCAGCGCGCCGAATGCTTTGGAGAACGTTCCATAAACGAGCGGGACGCGATCTTCCACGCCGAAGTGCTCGGCAGCCCCACGACCATGTTCGCCGCAGCCCAGCATGGAGTGCGCTTCATCAATGAAAACGCTCGCGCCATGAGACTCCGCGATAGCAAGTAATTCCTTCAGCTTGCCGAAGTCGCCGTCCATGGAGTAAATGCCCTCGACAATCACGAGCTGGCGCCGCGCTTTTTGACGGCTCAACGCGGCATCAAGTGACGCCGGATCATTATGCTCGAACTTCTCAGTGCGGCATCGCGACAGCACGGCGCCGTCGCGAAGACTAAGATGCGAACGGTTGTCCAGAAGGGCCACGTCGCTCTTGCGAAGCAGTCCCGAGATCGTGCCCAGCGCGCCGCCAAATCCGCTGTTGAAAATCATCGCGTCCTCGCGCTTGAGAAATTTCGCGACGCGCCGTTCCAGTTCGCGATGCAGATCGGTCATTCCCGAGAGCATCGGCGAACCGCACGCCCCCATTCCGTGGGTCCTCAGAGCCTCATGCGCGGCGGCCAGCACTTCAGGGTGATTGGCGAGGCCAAGATAATTATATGAACAGAGATTAATTACCGGCCGCGGTTTCCCGCCGTAATTGATCACCGTGCGCGCATCTGCGCTGGCGAGAAGCTCGGGCTCATACAATTCGGCCGCCCACGCGCCAAGACGCATCCAGTTTGTAAAGCTCGCTGGAGCTTGCAGCGGGTCGTCGCTTTCGCCCGCCAGAAAATTACTCAGACTAAACTTTGCCAGGTCGTCATTCATTGGACTGTGCATTGTCTTACGGTCGCCCTCCTCTCCAGGAACGGCCTTTCCCAGCAAAATTGACAATTTTGTACTTCACCAGATTCCTTACGAAGTTGTCCGCTACGTCTGCATACCGCGGAGTTCCGTGTCGGGGCAGCCAATCTAGCGGGTTTCGGATTTCAGGACAAGACTTTAGTACCGTTTGTAGCCACGGCCCTGTGGGCCGTCCGGTTTTCAATCAAAGCAAGCTCCGACCGGCCGCTGGCCGGTGGCTACAGGATGCCACCGCCGTCGCCTACTTTCGCGTGGTCCGAAAGATGTAATCCCAAAGCGGCGAGCTGATGCCGTATCCCACGTGATCATCCTTGTAATGATGACGAAGATGATACTGCTTTAACCACAGGCCCATGCCGCGTTTCATTGGAAAATGATGCGTTGCGTAGTGGAGCATGTCGTAACAAACGTAGCCAAAAACCAGCCCGGCAAACGCGCTCGACGCGAAGCGCGCGAAGATTAGCAGGAACACGCCATAGAAAAGAAAAGCAAGCGGGACGCTGATACTTGGCGGCATGACGAGCCTCCGTGCATCATTCGGATAATCGTGATGCACGCCGTGAATAATGTAATGCAGCCGTTTTCCCACGCGCGTCTTCGGTTCGTAATGAAAGACGTACCGGTGAATGCCGTACTCGAGCAATGTCCAGAGCAAAACACCTAGCAGAAAAAATCCCGCGACAACCAAGAACGATAACTTTTGTGGCCACAGCGCCAGGTAGAGCATGTAGCCAACTACCGGCAGATATAGAACCAGCGGAGTCGCGGGATGCACCCGCGAGAAGATTTCCATGAAATCGCTCTCGAACATTCGAACCGTTTCGTTCCTATTCGAGACGTAAAGCCGCTCCGCCATAACTAAAGACTAATGGGCCGGGCACTGAGATCAAGGTCCCCAGGCTCGTCCTCTGTTAGATCCATCGTCCCGCCGCGGCGGACCGATCCACCTTGTTTCATTCGTTCGACTCGCGAATAGAGACTGTATCGTTTGTCAAAAACGAACTGGAACAACAGCCGGCTCCATGACGAGTGATATTTTAAATTCTGATAGAACTCGGGTGCCATGGCGCGCAGCTTCGGCAGATTGTTCCATGGGATCGACGGCAGATCATGGTGCTCGTTATGATAGCCCATGTTCAGCGCCACCCGATTGATCGGGCCGTAATAGCTGAACGTCTCTTGGTCGAAATCGTAGGTGTAATGCTCTTGAATCCAGCGCGCGCCCACTGGATGGAGACCAATGGAGAAGAAAAACGCGAATACGAGATACAAGAAACCAGCCCACCCACAGAAATAGACGATCGCGACGTCGTACACGACCGCACACGCGAGATTCGTTAAGAACCATCGGTCCCACATCTTGATCGCCTTCAGTCGCGGCGGCCGTGTCAACTGAAAGAACGGAAAGAGCGCCAGCCAAATCGCCTTGCGATACCATTTGTTGCCCACCAGGCGCGCCTCCCAATGGTTCGCCAAGTCGGCGTCCCATTCGTAGTCCCCCTGATGCGAATGATGTTTCAGATGATAAACGCGAAAACCCATTGCGCCCGGCGTCAGGTTGGGAAGATCGGCAATGATGGCGACCAATTTGTTCCAGCTTGGGCTGCGGAAAATCAGATTATGCGTCGCGTCATGGATGATCACGTAGTTGGCATGATTGGCGAACGCGCCGATGCAAAAAGCCACGGGCAGACTTAACCACCAATAGCTGAATCCAAGCGCGCCCATTCCACAGGCAATCGCTGTTTGCAGGATAACAATCGAGACCGCCAGCAGCGCAGTCCAAGGATTGCGCACCATCAATTGGCGAACTTCCGGATGCGCCTTAATGACCGCCCGCGCCCGCCCTGGATGCGGCTGATCAGATTCCGATTGGTAAAACGCGGCCTGCATCGTCCTTCAAATTATTGCATCGCAGCTGCATTCTCAATCGCGTTTTTTTAGAGCAGGATCGCGCGATTGGTCAACGATTCCGCTTTGCCACCGGAGGAGTTTATGCTAGCAACTTCTCCGCTAAAAGAGATATAAATAGCACATGTCAGAGGCGCCAGAGTGCAACGGTATAGGCCAGAGCCGGCTTACTCAGGTTTTTAAGTTTCTCAAAGCGCTCAACGAATTGAGAAACCCGGTGCCGCGCGATCTTACCGGCTACTCGCAAATACTCTGGATCGATAAGTGGCCGATACATCCCACGATCGTCATCCAGCGCGGCGGCCGCAACGACCGCGACGACGACTCA
>WNGG01002774.1_pt1 | contig 19795 bp, 19 predicted proteins | sample 5400661 | NCBI WGS metagenome assembly WNGG01 (sample SAMN13153372, study PRJNA577476) | soil metagenome | isolation source: 100 cm soil or saprolite under Garry oak tree replicate 1 | place: USA:California | collected 2016-06-15
TCTCGTTCTCAAACGCAGGCGCGCCAAGGGTCGCAAGCGACTCACCGTGTGAAGGGCGACGCCCGCTACCGACCCCAGGACCGTATCCGCAAGCGCAGCGAGTACAAGGTCATCTACGACCAAGGGCAGAGGATTCCTTCCGGGTCCTTCGTCCTGTTCGTCATGCGCAACGCGGTCGGTTGGCCGAGGCTCGGGATCACGGCGACTCGCCGCATCGGCGGCGCGGTCCAGCGGAACCGGGCCAAGCGGCTGGTGCGGGAGATTTTCCGCAGGCACAAGGCGGACATCGACAGCGTGGACATCGTGGTGAACGCTCGAGCGTCGCTGCCCGGCGCGGAGTACGCGCGGCTGGAGGACGAGTTCCTGTCCCGCCTCCGCCCGTTCAGGAGAAAGAGCCCGTGACCGCGAGGCTGGCGCGGGCGTCCGGCGTCGCCCTCATCCGGTTCTACCAGTGGTTCGTTGCGCCGCTCGTGCCGCCGGCCTGCCGCTTCCTGCCCAGCTGCTCGGACTATGGCGCCGCGGCCATCGAGCGTCACGGCCTTCTCCGCGGCGGCCTCTTGACCGCGCGCCGTCTGCTGCGCTGCCACCCGCTGTCACGCGGCGGATTCGATCCCGTGCGCTGATGGACAGAAGAACGGTCCTGTTCATCGTCCTATCGGCTGCCTTCCTGATCGTCTGGTGGATCCTCTTCCCGCCTCAGACGCCGCCGAAGGCGACGGCCCCGCCTGCGGGAGAGACGTCGGAGAAGACCGAGCCCGCACCGCCTTCCGGAGCGGGCGCCTCCAGCACGCCGGGACCGGCGGCGGGGATGGCGGCCCCGTCCAGCGCCCCCAGCCTGGCGGGCGTCGGCGGGGCCGGTGCGGCGCGGGCCGAGCGGCCCGAGGTGCCTCAAGGTGAGCGCATCGAGGCGGCGGCCGAGGCCGAGGTCGCGATTGAAACTCCGCTGGCCTCGATCCACCTGACGAATCGCGGAGCGCGGATCGTTTCCTGGAAGCTGAAGAAGTACCTCGACGACGAGGGCCATCCGCTCGAGCTGGTGTCCCAAGCCGGGCGCGCGCTCGACCATCTGCCGCTGCAGTTCCTCCTCGAGGACACCGGGGCGACGAAGCGCCTGAAGGAGGCGCTGTACCGTGTCTCCCGGAAGGAGGGCAGCGAGGCAGGCGCGGCGTACACAGAGGTGTCATTCAGCTGGAGCGACGGGGCGGGCCTCGCGGCGACCAAGACGCTGCGTGTGGCCCACGACTCCTACCTGACCGGCCTGCGCTTCGCCACCGAGGCGGGCGGTGCGGCGGTCAGCCCGACCCTGGTATGGGGAGCGGGATTCGGCGGGCACAACGGGCTTGAGACCGGGCGCTACGCCGACATGAGCTGGGCCGTGCTGAACGTCGGCGGGCGACCGATCGAGAGACGACCCCAGACCAGCCTCAAGCCGGACGCGCCGTGGCTGGACGAGGGACCGATGAACTGGGCGGGCGTCGAGGACAAGTATTTCGCCGCGCTGTTCGTACCGGAGGCGCCCGTCCCGGGCCGCGCGCGCTTCGAGCTCCTGCGACTGGTCGAGGAAGGGCGCGAGGAGCAGCACCTGTCGATGGCGCTGGGCCTGCCTGGCGTCTCCCGCGTCCGACTGTTCGTCGGTCCGAAGGATTACGACATCCTGAAGGGGCTCGGGATCGGTCTGGAGAACCTGCTCAATTTCGGATTCTTCGGGTTCATCGCGCTACCGCTGTTCTACTCGATGAAGTTCCTGCAGCGCTACACCGGCAATTACGGCTGGGCGATCGTCATCCTGACCGTGGGAATCCGAATCCTGTTCTTCCCGATCATGTACCGCGGGCAGATCCGGATGCGCGCGATGCAGGAGAAAATGAAGCGCATCCAGCCGAAGATCAAGGCGCTGCGCGAGCGCTACCGCAAGCTCGAGAAGAAGGAGGCCGACAAGGGGAACCTGGGGGCGCGGCAGAGACTGCGCCGGGAGATGAACGAGGAGATGATGGCGCTCTACAAGGAGGAGGACATCAACCCCCTGGGTTCGATGTCGGGCTGCCTGCCGATCCTCCTGCAGCTCCCGATCCTGTACGCCTTCTACACCATCCTGTCGATCTCCATCGAGCTGCGCCGGGCGCCGTTCCTGCTCTGGATCTCCGATCTGTCGCAGAAGGACCCGTACTACGTCACTCCGATCATCATGGGCGGAACGCAGCTCGTGCAGCAGGTGATGACCTCCTCGTCGATTCCGGACCCGGCGCAGCGTCGGATGATGTACATCATGCCGATCATGTTCACCTACATCTTCCTCAAATTCCCCTCGGGGCTGGTGCTATACTGGCTGGTCAATAATCTCCTCGGGATCGGGCAGCAGTACTTGATCAACCGGCAGGCGGCGTCCGAGAAGAGCCCGTCGTGAGCCCGGCTCGCGCGGCGTCCGGACCCGCCGCCCGGCGGGGGGTTCCGGGATGACCGACGATCGGGTTGGCGAGACCGGGACACAGGGGGAGGGCCACGCACCCGCGGCCGACGCGGGCGAGGTGGAGCGCCTGGCGGAGCGCATCCTGCGCGGATTGGGCCTCGACATCCGCGCCAGCGCGCGCGACGATCAGGACACGATCCAGGTCGACCTCGCCGGAGTCGACCGCGACTACCTGCTCAGCCGGAAGGGCGAGGGTCTGGGCGCGCTGCAATACCTCCTCAACCGGATCATCTACCGTGGCCGCAAGGGGAAGAAGATCCAGGTCGACTGCGGCGGGTTCCGCAAGCTGCACGAAGAGGAGATCGTGGAGATCGCCGTGCGCACCGCCGAGAAGGTGAAGGCGTGCGGCGAGGAGAGCCTCCTCAGCCCGCTGAATCCGTACGAGCGGCGACTCGTGCACCTGGCGCTCGCGGAGATCGGCGGGGTCGAGACGCGCAGCGTCGGCGACGGCTTCCTGAAGAGGATCGCGATCCTCCCCGCGGCGAAGTCCGGGAGCGACCGCGAAGAGTCCTGAGCGCGCCGCGGGCGCGCAGCGTCCAGGCAGGTCTCCCGCCCATGATCGACCGTGAGCCCCGATCGTCCCGTCGTGAAAACGGACCGGAGACATCCACGCCCCCTTCAACCGGCACGGAGACCATCGTCGCCATTTCGACCCCACCCGGACGCGGCGGCATCGGCGTCGTGCGTCTGTCGGGGCCGGGGGCGATCGCCGTCGCCTGGGGTCTGTTCCGGCCCGGCAGGAAGGGACTCGACCCGGCCTTGGTCTCCCCGGGACAGGCGGCGTTCGGGTGTTTCGTCGGGCCCGGCGGCGCGGCGATCGATCACGGATATCTCGTGGCGTTCCGTCCCCCCGGCAGCTTCACCGGCGAGGAGACCGCGGAGCTCTGGTCCCACGGCAGCCCGGCGGTGGCGCGGCTCCTCGTCGAGGCGGCGGTGGCGCTGGGAGCGCGCCCGGCGACTCCCGGTGAATTCACGCTGCGCGCTTTTCTCAACGGACGAATCGACGCGACACAGGCCGAGGCGATCCGCGACTTGATCGAGGCGCGCACGGCGTTCCAGGTCAAGGTGGCCCACGACCAGGTGCTCGGCCGGATCTCCTCCGAGGTCGATCGCCTGAAGAACCGCCTGGCGGAGGTGTTGGCGCGACTCGAGGCGTCGATCGAATTCTCGGACGAGGCGGAAGCCGGCCGGTTCCTGCCGGCAGGCGGCGTCGGGGCCGAGGTGCGGGAGGTGCGGAGCGCCCTCGAGACCCTCGCCGGTACGTACGATCGCGGCCGGCGCGTGCGCGAAGGAGCGTCCGTGGCCCTCGTGGGATCGCCGAACGTCGGCAAGTCCAGCCTGTTCAACCGTCTCCTCGAGGAGGATCGCGCCATCGTCACGCCGATCGCCGGCACCACCCGGGACATCCTGGAGGAAACCCTCGACCTGCGCGGCGTTCCGGTTTCGCTTCTCGACACGGCGGGTCTGCACGAACCGCGGGACGAGGCGGGCGCCGAGGCGGTGCGCCGGGCGCGCGGCGCGATGACGGCGGCCGATCTCCTCCTCCTGGTCCTCGACTGGTCGCGGCCGCTTGGCGAGGACGACCGGGCCCTCCTCCAGGGCCTCGATGCCGGGCGCTCGATCGTGGTCCTGAACAAGATCGACCTGGCCTGCGGCGTCGGGCCGGACGAAGCGCTGCGCCTGAAGCGACGTCACGGTGCGCTGGAGGTCTCGGCCCGGAGCGGCGCCGGCGTCGAGGCGCTGCGGCTGAGACTGGAAGAGTCCGTGACCGCGGGGACGGCCGGCTCGCGCGAGGAGGCGTTCATCACCAACGTACGCCACCGCGATCTGCTCATCAAGGCCGCGGCGGCGCTGGCGCGCGCAGAGCGAGGGGCGCGCGACGGCGTGAGCGAGGAGTACCTGCTCCTCGACTACCGCGAGGCCATCGACCGGCTCGGCGAAATCACCGGGGAAGTCGCGATCGACGACATCTACGAGCGGATTTTCAAGAGCTTCTGCATCGGGAAGTGACGCCGGGAGCATGAGCGGGATCGCCGCAGACAGCTACGACGTGGTCGTGATCGGGGCAGGGCATGCCGGCTGCGAGGCGGCCCTGGCGGCCGCGCGCCTTGGCTGCGAGACGGCGCTGGTGACGCTCGACGCCGGGGCGGTGGCGCGCATGTCGTGTAACCCGGCGATCGGCGGTCTGGCCAAGGGCCACCTGGTGCGCGAGATCGACGCCCTCGGGGGGGAGATGGGCCGGGCGATCGACGCGACCGGCATCCAGTTCAGGCTGCTCAACCGGAGCCGCGGCCCGGCGGTGCAGGCGCCCCGGGCGCAGGCGGACAAGGAGGCTTACTCCCGAAGGATGCGGGGCGCGGTCGAGAGCACGCGGCACCTCACGCTGATCGAGGGGGAGACCAACGATCTGATCGTGGACGGAGGCGTCCTGCGCGGGGTGGCGCTGGCCGGCGGGCGCGCCCTCGGGGCCCGCTGCGCCGTGGTCACGACCGGGACGTTCCTGCGCGGGCTGCTGCACGTCGGTCTGGAGAACCGCCCCGGCGGCAGGTTCGCGGAGAAGACCTCGGTCGGGCTGTCCCGGGCGCTGGCCGGCCTGGGTCTGCCGATGGGGCGCCTGAAGACCGGAACGCCGCCGCGCGTCCTGAAATCCTCGGTCGACTTCGAGGCGATGGAGACGCAGGCGGGCGACCGCGATCCGGTGCCGTTCTCCTTCGACACGGAGACGATCGACACGCCCCAGGTCGACTGCCACATCACCTTCACGAACCCGAGGACGCACGCGATCATCCGCGGCAACCTCGACAGGTCGCCGCTCTACACGGGTCTCATCACGTCGACCGGGCCGCGCTACTGTCCGTCGATCGAGGACAAGATCGTCCGCTTCGCCGACCGCGATCGCCACCAGATCTTCGTCGAGCCGGAGGGGCGCGACCATCCGTGGATTTACCTGAACGGAATCTCCACCAGCCTGCCGGCCGAGGCGCAGACCGATATGGTCCGGTCGATCCGCGGTCTGGAGAGGGCGGAGGTGGCCCGCGCCGGCTACGCGGTGGAGTACGACTTCGTGCAGCCGACCGCCTGCCGGCACACGCTGGAGGCCCGGACGGTGCGCGGCCTGTTCCTGGCCGGGCAGATCAACGGCACGACGGGATACGAAGAGGCGGCGGCCCTGGGCCTGGTCGCGGGGATCAACGCCGCGCTGGCGGCGCAGGACCGGGAGCCCCTCGTCCTGTCGCGCGGCGAGGCCTACATCGGCGTCCTGGTGGACGACCTGGTCCTCAAGGGGACCGCGGAGCCGTACCGGATGTTTACGTCGCGCGCCGAATACCGCCTGCTCCTCGACATCGACAGCGCCGATCTGAGGCTCACCGAGCATGGCCGCAGGGTCGGCCTCATCGGGGACGAGCGCTACCGGCGCTTCCGCGACCGGCGCGACGGAGTGCGGGCCTTCACGCGGTTTCTCGAGACTCAGACGCTGCGGCCTTCGACCGACGCGGCGCGCCGGGCGGAGCGGGCCCTCGGGATCTGCATCGGCGAGCCGACCACGCCGGCGCTCCTGCTGCGGCGGAACGACGTGACGCTCGACGGGCTTCTGGATGGTCTCGGAGACGAAACCGCCCCGGGTCTCGGCGCCCGCGACCGCCGCTACGTCGCCAACCGCCTGCGGTACGGCGGCTACATCGATCGCCAGGAACGGGACCTCGAAAGGCTGCAGCGCGAAGAGGGACGCCGCATCCCCCCGGAATTCGACTACGAAGGCCTCCCGGGCCTGTCGAGGGAGATCGTCGAGAAGCTGGGCCGGGCCCGCCCGGCGACCCTGGCGCAGGCGGCCCGGATCTCCGGCGTCACGCCCGCCGCCCTCAGTTTGATCAATGTCTATCTGGAAAAGGCGCGCCGCCAGCGGGCCCCGCGGACCTCTAATGCACGTGGAACAGCTCCCGCACGTCCACGCCGAAGAATTGATACCCGCTGTAGCGAAGAATCGTCTGACTCTCCCACTCCTCGTCTCCCTGAAGATCGAGAGTGAAGCTTCGGAATTCCAGGTAGTCGGGCAGGGAAAGTTCGTGCAACTCATTGAGGAAAGTGATGTTATAGCGAAAGCCGTGCGGTTTTCTCCCCATCGCGTAAATCAGGAAGCGGGGGGACTTGCGGTACAGGTCGAGCTGCTCCTTGAGCCGATCCAGCTGGTTCCCGGGCTCCGCCTCGACCTTGAGGATGTTGTAGTTCTCGGCGTCGACCCAGACCCTACCGCTCCATTCGTAGATCGTCTTGCCCGAGGTGAACGGCAGTGGAGCGCTGAACTCCAGGATGTGCGACTGGCGCAGGGAAAACCACTCCTGCCCGGCGTAACGGAAGTGGAACAGCTTCTGCCGATCCGGCACGAACATCAGAGTCCACGAGTAGGCGTCCGGGAAGTCGAACTCGACCGCGGTCTCGGCGACGGTCTTGCCGAGGCGGCCCGTATGTGCCTGCCTGTAGGGTTTGTAGCGCTGCTCCTCCTCCTGGACGTACATGTAGTCGTAGTGTCGCTCCTTGCGCGGCTCGTCGCTCGTCCTCACGGACTCGATGCATACGAAGCGCAGCGCGATCGTCTCGTAGGCGTGCGCTCTTTCACCGAGGTGCTTGAAGAGGTCGTCGAGATCGACCGGGGCAGCCGCCGTCTGCTGGACCTCCGGCGTGGGCGCCGGAGCAGGGGCGGGGGTCCTGGAAGGAGCCGGCGCTGGTGACCTTTGAGGGGCCGGAACCGGAGATGGCGCTGCGGCCCGATGAGCTCCGATCGACAAGAAGGAAACCGCCAGCACGCGCCCGAGAAGCCTGGAACGTCCCCAGAGCATGGCATCCCCTACCTGGCCAATCGACCGCAACCCCATGCTAACGTACTTACATGGTATCCGCATTCCGCGATCGCCTTCTAGAAGAGGCCGGCCCGCTCGGCCGGGACCTCACGGAAAAACAGTTGGCCGCCTTCGAGACCCACTTCAGGCTCCTGCGAGAATGGGGCCGCCGGATGAATCTGACCGGGCTCAAGGATGAACCGGCGATCATCAGGCGTCATTTTCTGGAGCCGCTCGCCGTGGCGGATCTCCTGGAAGACGGCGGGAGACTGATCGATCTCGGTTCCGGAAACGGCTTTCCGGCGATCCCGCTCAAGGTCCTCCGGCCGGGGCTCGAGCTGATCCTGGTCGAGTCGTCCGAGAAGAAGTCGGCGTTTCTCTGGGGCGTGTTGCGCGGGATCGCGGCGCGGAATGCCCGGGTCGAGACCCGGCGGGTCGGGAATGTCCGTGATCTCGCGGATCTTCTGCCGTGCCGCTATCTCACCCTGCGGGCGGTGCGGCCGAAGGATCTCTTGAAGGGGAACGGCCGATCGATCCTCTCGCCAGGAGGCAAGGCGCTCTTCTTCGTCTCCGCGGACGAGGTCGAATCTCTCGGCAGTCGACCGATCGCCGGTCTGACGTTCATGGAAAAAAGGCCGCTTCCGTCGGGACCGCGCTCAATAGTGGCCGTTCTCGGGGTCGTCGCTGCATCATGATCCATTAAATTGGTCGCCGGGAATGTTCCACGTGGAACATCAGGAACGTATCAACCGACCCGGCACGCACCCCCCTATGCTAATCTTCGCCGCACATGGGACGAATTATCGCCATCGCAAATCAGAAAGGTGGTGTTGGCAAGACAACCACGGCGGTGAGCCTGGCCGCGGCGCTGGCGATCGCCGAGAAACCGACACTCCTGGTCGACATGGATCCCCAGGCCTCGTCGACGAAGGGTCTCGGACTGAAGCCGAACCCGGGCGGCGAGATGTACGGCGTGATGGCGGGCGAGGTCCGCCTCGATCAAGTCCTGGTGCCGACCGAGCTGGAGTTCTTGACGGTCGCCCCGGCGAGCAGGGACCTCGTAGGGACCGAGGTGGAGCTGATCGGGGCGCAAAACAGGGAGTTCAGGCTGAAGGAGGCGATCGAATTGGTGCGCGATCGCTTCCAGTACATTCTCGTCGATTGCCCTCCGTCGCTCGGACTCCTGACCATCAACGCCCTCGCGGCGGCGGACGGAATCCTGATCCCGGTGCAATGCGAGTACCTGGCGCTCGAGGGAGTTTCCGAGCTGGTCGAGACTCTTTACAGAATCCGTGCCTCGCTCAACCCGGCGCTCGAGCTCGATGGCGTTCTCCTGACCATGTTCGACGAGCGCACCAACCTGTCACGCCAGGTGGTCGCCGACATCAAGTCCTTCTTCAAGGAAAGGGTGTACCAGACCATCGTGCCGCGCAACATACGGCTCGGCGAGGCGCCCAGCTTCGGCAAGCCGATCATGCTGTACGACATCCGCTCCAAGGGCTCGGAGTCGTACCTCAACCTGGCCCGTGAGGTGATCAGGCGAAATGAAAAGACAGGCGCTCGGCAAAGGACTCAGCAGCCTCATCCCTGAGCCCGCCCAGGCGAGGGCGGATGCGGGGCTCCTGATGCTGGACGTCAAGCGGATCCAGCCGAGCCGCTACCAGCCGCGCTCCGACTTCAGCGGTCTGGAGGGGATGGTCGAATCGATCCGGGAGAACGGCATCGTCCAGCCGGTCATCGTGCGCCAGGAAGCGAACGGATTCCGCCTGATTGCGGGCGAGAGACGGTGGCGCGCGGCCCAGATTGCCGGGATGGAGCGTATCCCGGCCATCGTCCGCAAGGTCTCGGACGACCGCGTCCTGGAGCTGGCGCTGATCGAGAACATCCAGAGAAAAGAGCTCAATCCGATCGAGGAGGCGAAGGCCTACGAAGTCCTGCTCAGCGAGATGAAGCTGTCCCACGCCGATGTGGCCAGACGCGTCGGCATGGACCGATCGTCGATATCCAACTCGTTGAGATTATTGAAGTTACCAGAATCGATCCAGGATCTCGTGAAGGAGGGCAGCATCTCGGTCGGGCACGCGAAGGCGATCATGGCAATTCCGGACGCCGCGACACAAATTAAGGTTGCCGAAGAGGTGGCGCGCGGCCTTCTCTCGGTGCGGGAGACCGAGCAGCGCATCGCCGCGATTCTCGGAGGAGCCGGGAGAGGAGTCCGCGGAGTCCCCGCCGGAACGGACCGCAGGGCGGCGCCGGACGTCGATCCGAACGTCGCGGCCGCGGCGCAGCGGTTGACGCGGGCCCTGGCGACGAAGGTGCGCATCGTCAAGAAAGGCGAGCGCGGCCGGATCGAAATCGAGTACTACACGGACGAAGAGCTGCAGCGACTTTTCGAATTCCTGATGACGGCGGAGAAGGGGCACTGACCCCGCCTCCGCGGGGGGCGGAAGGGATGAAGGGAGGATTCGTGATGCCGTTCAGCAAGGAGGCCTTACTGAGGGACCACGTCGCCCAGGATGACATCAGCGGGTTCCTGGCGGAAGGGACGGAGATCCACGGAGAGGTCAGGTTCCGCGACGTCCTGCGCGTCGACGGGAAGATCACCGGCAAGGTGATCTCCGAGAAGGAGCTGGTGGTCGGCGAGTCGGGCGACGTGGAGGCCGACGTGGACGTCGGGATCCTCTCCGTCAGCGGCAAGGTGACCGGAACGATTCACGTCAAGGAGAAGCTGGAGATCCATCCGACCGGCCGGGTCGTCGGCGACCTGACTCTGGAGAAGCCGAACCTGGTGATTCACGAGGGGGGGGTCTTCGAAGGCAACATCGACATGAACGCCGGGAAGAAGAAGGAACCGCGCGACGCCGCCCACAAGGAGGCGGAGATCGAGCAGATCCGCCGGCACAGCACGACGAACTGAGTGGGAGTCAGGTCAGCAACCGTCCGGGTTGGCGCGGCGACCCGATACCCCGACGGCTTCCCGGCCCGTGGAAGGTCGTCAGTGGGTGCCCGGCTCCTCGGATGGGGTCTGCGGCGCCCTGGAAGAGCGCGGGTCGATCCCCTGGCCCTCGTTCAGCTCGTAGTGGACGCGATAGGCCCGCCCGCGCTTCGCCTCGAGCCTCACCCGCAGCGTCTGGTAGCCCTTGTAACCGAGCTCGAGCTCGTGCGTGCCGGCCTTCAGCCACAGCGGATAGGCCTGCGAGCTGAAATCGCGCGCCTGCCCGACGACGGTGCCGTCCACGATGACCGCGGCCTTGCGGGGCCTGACGTGCAGCTCCACGGGGGCGGCGTCGCGCGGCGGGATCCGGGCGTAGCCGTAGTAGGGCGCAGGACCGTACGAGGAGTACACCCCCCAGCCGAATCTCGGATACCAGAACGGGTCCCAGAAGAACGGGTCATAGAAAACGGGGCGGACGATGACCTGTGGTCCCCGGACCACCGCGGAACCCCGGGCGGCGATCCAGCCTCCCGCCGTTTCCGAGGTGACCGCCGTGAAGCCCAGAACGGCGAGCGCCAAAACCGACCACTTCCTGAAGGCACATCGCATCAATCTCATCTCCTTTCCTGAAGACCTCCGCTTCTTCTCCAAAGCAACGATCATGCCACAAATCGCCTCCGGGCGCGGGGTACGGAGGAGCGGGCCGGCCAGGTGCCGGGGCTTGAAGTCCCTTCTCAAGAGCGCTTGGAGATGAGGGAACGCCTGTCGCGGTGCCGTCGGCGTTCCTGGCGGACTCGCGTGTCCCCGGGGATGTACGCAGTGACCTCTCAACGGCGTCGGAATGGCGCGGCCGGGGCCGCGTCAACGTGGCGCCGTCATTGACACTTCGGCGGGGCGTATGCTACTTTCCGACGTTTCGCAAAGGTTCCCCTGCGGCGCCACGGGCAGCGGGCGAGGCGGGGGGTTCTTGACGCCTCCCGGCGTCCTTCAAGTCCCGGTCGCCGGTCCTTCCCAGTCGGGAGCGCACGAGTGCAACCGATCGCCGTCGCGAAGCGGTACGCGCGGGCCCTGGCGGACTCCGCGGGCGGGAACGAACTCGGGCGCCTGGAGGCCGTCGCCTCCGACCTGGCACTCGCCGCGAAAGTCCTCGGCGCGGACGCGAAATTCGCCCACTTCTTCGCCGACCCATCGAACTCCCAGGAAGACAAGCGGGGGGCGATCGAGACGCTGGCGCGGCGGGCGAAGCTGAGCGAGGTGGTGCGCAGCTTCCTGCTCGTGCTGGTCGCCAACCGCCGCCTGGGTGCCCTCGGGGCGATCCGGGACTGCTTCGAGGCGATCACGGACGAGCGTCTGGGGATCGTGAAGGCCGAGACGACGACCGCCGTGCCGATGTCGGCGGCCGAGCTGAAGCGACTGAGGGAATCGCTCGAGACAATGACGGGACGCACGGTGCGGATCACCCACCGTGTCGACCCCGCCGTCCTGGGCGGGGCCCGCACGCGGATCGGATCCAGGGTGTACGACGGGACGCTGAAGCACCATCTGGCCGTCCTGCGCGACCGGCTGGTTGGAACGCGGTGACATGGAGGCGCGCGCGCGGACGGGCGCGACGCCGGTGAAGGGAGCGGCATGGCCGAGATGAAAGCGGACGAAATCACCAGCGTCCTGAGACAGCAGATCGCGGGGTTCAAGGGAGGGGTGGACGTCTCCGAGGAAGGGACGATCATCTCGGCGGGCGACGGCATCGCCCGCGTCTACGGCCTGGAGAACTGCATGTCGGGCGAGCTCCTGCAGCTGCCCCACAACGTCTACGGGATGGCGCTGAATCTCGAGGAGGAGTCGGTCGGGGCCGTTCTGTTCGGCGAGTTCTTCAAGATCAAGGAAGGGGACACGGTCAAGAGGACCGGCCGCATCATCGAGGTCCCGGTCGGCGAGCAGCTGATCGGCCGCGTCGTCAACCCTCTCGGCCAGCCGCAGGACGGCAAGGGCCCCATCGCCACCACGAAGATGGGACCGCTGGAGCGCATCGCCCCCGGTGTGGTCGACCGCCAGCCGGTGAAGGAGCCCCTGCAGACCGGGATCAAGGCGATCGACGCGATGATCCCGATCGGCCGAGGCCAGCGCGAGCTGATCATCGGGGACCGCCAGACCGGCAAGACCGCCATCGCCATCGACACCATCCTCAACCAGAAGGACAGCGGCGTCATCTGCATCTACGTCGCCGTCGGCCAGAAGCGCTCGACCGTGGCGCAGGTGGTGAAGACCCTGGCGGACAGCGGCGCCCTGTCGTACTCCATCGTGGTGACCGCCTCGGCCTCCGAGCCGGCCACGCTGCAATACATCGCGCCGTACGCGGGCTGCGCCATGGGGGAGTTCTTCCGCGACGGCCGGCGGCACGCCCTCTTGATCTACGACGACCTGAGCAAGCACGCCGCCGCCTACCGCGAGATCTCCCTGCTGCTGCGCCGCCCGCCCGGCCGAGAGGCCTATCCGGGCGACGTGTTCTATCTGCACTCGCGCCTCCTGGAGCGCGCCGCCAAGCTGAACGACGAGCTCGGTGCCGGCTCCCTCACGGCCCTTCCGGTCATCGAGACGCAGGCCGGGGACGTGTCGGCCTACATCCCGACGAACGTCATCTCGATCACCGACGGGCAGATCTATCTCGAGTCCGACCTGTTCTTCTCGGGCATCCGGCCGGCGGTCAACGTCGGGCTGTCGGTCAGCCGGGTCGGCGGCAACGCCCAGATCAAGGCGATGAAGCAGGTGGCCGGCACGCTGCGGCTCGACCTGGCGCAGTACCGCGAGCTGGCCGCCTTCGCCCAGTTCGGCTCCGATCTGGACAAGGCGACGCAGGCGCAGCTGGCGCGCGGCCAGCGCCTGACCGAGCTGTTGAAGCAGCTGCAGTACCGGCCGCTGCCGGTCGAAAAGCAGGTCATCACCATCTTCGCGGGGGTCAGCGGCTACCTCGACGACCTGGGCGTGCCGCAGATCCGGCCGTTCGAGGAGGCGCTGTACAAGCATCTGGACGGCCCGGGCCGCGCCGTGGCGCGCCAGCTCGTCGAGAAGAAGGCGATCGACGACGGGATGAAGGCGGAGCTGAAGAAGATGCTCGACGCCGTCAAGAGCGACTACCTGGCGAAGGCGGCCGCCGCCTAGCGGAGCCCGGATGGCGAACGTCCGCGACTACCGCACCCGCATCCGCAGCGTCAGGAGCACGCAGCAGATCACCCGCGCCATGAAAATGGTGTCTGCGGCGAAGCTGCGCCGCGCCCAGGACCGCATCCTGGCCGCCCGGCCGTACGCCCGGAAGATGCTCGAGGTGCTGTCGTCGCTGGCCGCCCGCGTCCATCCCGAGAGGCATCCGCTCCTGAGCCGGCGCCCGGAGGAGAAGGTGCTGGTCGTCGTGATCACGGCCGACAAGGGGCTGTGCGGCTCGTTCAACACGAACATCCTGAACCGGGCGCGCTCGTTCCTGGACGACCTGTTGGGACGGGGCCGGGACGATCGGGCCGTCCCCGGCCGCGCATCGCCGGCAGCCGCTTCACCCTCCAGGAAAGTGCAGGTGGACGTGATCGGCCGCAAGGCGCGCGACTGGTTCCGTCGGCGCGATTACCCGGTGCGGAGCGTCCTGGTCGACGTCTTCAAGGAAGTCACCCTGGCCCGCGCCCGCGATCTCGCCGGCGACCTGATCGACGTCTTCTCGCGCGGGGAGTTCGACGCGATCTACCTCGTGTACAACGAGTTCAAGTCGGTGATCCAGCAGCGTGTGGTGATCGAGCCGCTGCTGCCGATCCCGCAGGCCACGTTCGCGCCGGCGGCCCCCGGCGGCCCGGCCCCGTCCGCTCCGGAGCGGCCCGAGGACTATCTCTACGAGCCGGACCGGGAGGCGCTGTTCGAGGCGCTCCTCCCGAAGCACGTGACGATCCAGGCGCACCGGATCCTCCTGGAGTCCGTGGCGGCGGAGTACGGCGCGCGGATGACGGCGATGGACAACGCCACCCGGAACGCCGGCGAGATGATCGACTCGCTGACGCTCCAGATGAACAAGATCCGCCAGGCCTCGATCACCAAGGAGATCCTCGAGGTCGTCAGCGGCGCCGAGGCGCTGAAATAGCCGGGGACCGGTCCGGGACATGCGGACGAGACTGAGGCCGGATGAAGAGCTGGTGGCCGTGGTGCGCCGGCACTGGCTCGTGCTGGGCGGGCCGCTGGCGTGGACGCTGGTCCTGCTGGGCTGCCTGATCGGGGCGCTGCTCATCAGGCGGCCGTGGGTGGCGCCGGTGGCGGGGGTGGCCCTCGCCCTGTGCGTGGCGTGGGCCGCGTGGCGGTGGCTGGACTGGCGCTGCGATCTCTGGGCGGTCACCACGCAGCGGGTGATCGATGAGTCGGGCGTGCTGTCGGTGCGCATGATTGACAGCCCGCTCGACAGGATCGAGAACGTCACCTGCCTCCAGTCGCTGTGGGGGCGGGTGCTGGGGTACGGCACGCTGAACGTCCAGACGGCGGCGGAAGCCGGGTCGACCACCATCGAGAAGGTGACGCGTCCGATCGAATTGAAGGAGATGATCCTCGCGCAGCAGGAGAGCGGCCGCTACCGGGTGATGGCGCGCCAGGTGGCGCCGCTGATGGCGGCCGCGGCGCATGCCCGGACTGCGGCCCCGGCCCATGGCGGGCCGGCCGGGGACGCGGTGCTGGACGACGCGAGAGAATGTCCGTATTGCGCGGAGATCATCAAGGTCCGTGCCAGGGTGTGCCGCTTCTGCGGCCGGAACGTCTAGGAGGACAGCGTCGATGAACGCCGGGAAGGTCGTGCAGATCATCGGTCCCGTGGTGGACGTCCAGTTCGCGGAGGAGAACCTGCCCGCGATCTACAACGCGGTGCGCATCACCAGCGAGGGGTTCGACGTCCCGGTGGCCATCGAGGTGACCGCCGAGGTCGAGCAGCACCTCGGCGAGGGCCGGGTCCGGTGCGTGGCGATGGAGCCCACCGACGGCATGGTGCGCGGCATGAAGGCCTACGACACCGACGCCCAGATCCAGGTCCCGGTCGGCAAGGAGGTGCTCGGGCGGGTGATCAGCGTCCTCGGCAAGCCGGTGGACAAGATGGGCCCGATCAACGCCAGGAAGTCCCTGCCGATCCACCGCGAAGCGCCGTCGTTCGAGGAGCAGAGCACCGAGCTGCAGATGTTCGAGACCGGCATCAAGGTGGTCGACCTGCTCGAGCCGTACCTGAAGGGCGGCAAGACCGGCCTGTTCGGCGGCGCCGGCGTCGGCAAGACGGTGCTCATCCAGGAGCTCATCCACAACGTGGCCCTGAAGCATGGCGGCGTGTCGGTGTTCGCGGGCGTGGGCGAGCGGACCCGCGAGGGAAACGATCTCTGGCTCGAGATGAAGGAGTCGGGCGTCATCGGCAAGACCGCCCTGGTGTACGGCCAGATGACGGAGCCGCCCGGCGCGCGTCTCAGGGTCGGTCTCGCGGGATTGACCGTGGCGGAGTACTTCCGCGACTTCGAGGGACAGGACGTGCTCCTGTTCATCGACAACATCTTCCGTTTCACCCAGGCGGGGTCGGAGGTGTCGGCGCTTCTTGGCCGCATGCCGTCGGCGGTCGGCTACCAGCCGACGCTGGCGACCGAGCTGGGCGAGCTGCAGGAGCGCATCACCTCGACCCTGAAGGGATCGATCACCTCGGTGCAGGCGATCTACGTCCCGGCCGACGACTACACCGACCCGGCGCCCGCGACGACGTTCGCGCACCTCGACGCCTCCACCAACCTGTCGCGCAAGATCTCCGAGCTGGGAATCTACCCGGCCGTCGACCCGCTCGCCTCGACGTCGCGCATCCTGGACCCGCGGGTCGTCGGGCAGGAGCACTACGACGTGGCGCGCGGCGTGCAGGGGATTCTGCAGCGCTACAAGGACCTGCAGGACATCATCGCCATCCTGGGGATCGACGAGCTGCCCGAGGAGGACAAGATCATCGTGGCGCGGGCGCGCAAGATCCAGCGCTTCCTGTCGCAGCCGTTCTTCGTGGCGGAGCAGTTCACCGGGCTGAAGGGCAAGTACGTGCCGATCGCCGAGACCGTGCGCTCCTTCAAGGAGGTCATCGAAGGCCAGCATGACGATCTGCCGGAGCAGGCGTTCTACATGGTCGGCGCCATCGACGAGGCGGTCGAGAAGGCCGACCGGATGAAGACCGCCGCATGAGCCCCCTCCCCCAGTCGATCCACCTGGAGATCGTCACCCCGGAGCAGCGGCTGGTGAACGAGATCGTCGACGAGGTGGTCCTGCCCGGCAGCCAGGGATCGCTGGGCGTCCTGCCCGGGCACACGCCGCTCCTGTCGACCCTGGGCATCGGCTGGCTGATGTACCGCAGAGGGGACCTGAGGCGGTACCTGGCGATCGCCTGGGGCTTCGCCGAGGTCCTCCCGGATCGGGTCGGCGTCCTGGCGGAGATCGCGGAGCGCGCGGAGTCGATCGATCGCGAGCGGGCCCGGCAGGCCCGCGACCGCGCCCTGGAGCGCCTGCGGGGGCGCGGCCCCGGGACCGATTTCGAGCGCGCGCAGATCGCGCTGCAGAAGGCGGTCATCCGCATCCAGGTGGCCGAGGGGGCCGGCCCGAACGAGCCGGCCTGAACGCCGGAGGGGCGGCGAGGACCCCATGCAGGCGCGGCCCCGACTCTCGATCGTCATTCCCGCCTACAATGAACAGGCTCGCATCGGCGCGAGCCTCCAGTCCGCGCTGGACTACCTCGCGCGCACGGGCATGGAGGCCGAGGTCGTGGTGGTCGACGACGGGAGCTCCGACGGGACCGCGGCGGTCGTCGAGCGGCTCGCCGGCGCCCGCGACCGCCGGCCCGAAATCCGCCTGCTGCGGAACGGACGGAACCGCGGCAAGGGGTACAGCATCAAGCATGGCGTCCTCCTGGCGCGGGGCGACCTGGTGCTGATCTCGGACGCGGATTTCTCCACGCCGATCGATGAGCTGCCGCTGCTCCTGCGGGCCGTCGAAGAGGAAGGGCACGGCATCGCCATCGGGTCGCGCGGCCTGCGCGAGTCGAGGGTCGAGAAACGCCAGGCGGCCTGGCGGGAGATGATGGGACGCGCCTTCAACCGGCTGGTGCGCGCCCTGACCCGCTTGCCGTTCCGCGACACGCAGTGCGGCTTCAAGCTGATGCGGCGGCGGGAGATCCTGCCCCTGTTCCGGGCGGCGCGCGTCGAGCGGTTCGCCTACGACGTCGAGATCCTGTACCTGGCGCGGAAGGCGGGCATCCGGGTGGCCGAGGTGCCGGTCCTGTGGCGCAACGCGGAGGGTTCGAAGGTGAACGCCCTGATCGATCCGCTGGACATGCTCAAGGACATCGTGCGGGTGCTGGTGCGCGACCGGCTCGGCCGGTACGGGGCGATCGGGCGGCCGCCGGCCGCGGCCGGCATCAAGTGACGGCGGTTCGCTCCGGGGCCAGGGCGAAGGTCCTGCCGGCGCGCCGGGCCGCGGCGCTGGCGCGGCGGCTCAAGGGGTGCGGTCGTCGGGTGGTGTTCACCAACGGCTGCTTCGACCTGCTGCACTCCGGACACGTCGATCTCCTCGACAGGGCGCGCGCCCTCGGCGACTTCCTGGTCGTGGGCCTCAATTCGGATGCCTCGGTCCGCCGTCTCAAGGGGCCGGGGAGGCCGCTCGTGCCCCTGCGGGAGCGGGCCGAGGTCCTCGCCGCCCTCCGGGTGGTCGACTGCATCGTACCGTTCGGCCAGACGACGCCGGCCCGGCTGATCGCCCTCCTGCGGCCCGACGTCCTGGTGAAGGGGGCCGATTACCGCCTTTCCGAGATCGTCGGCCGCGACACGGTCGAAGCCGGTGGCGGCCGGGTAGTCACGGTGCCGCTGCGCCGCGGGCGCTCGACATCGGACCTGATCCGAAGGGCCCGGCGGGCTGGTTGACGCCCTTGCTCCGTTCTGTCCTGGATGTCGCGTCGCGTGATCGGGATCTCCTGGCGGCCCTCGAGGGCGCCCCGGGGGAGAGGCGCCGCCGCGTCACCGTCGCGGGCCTGAGCCCGGCGGCCGCAGCCGTCCTGGTCGCGTCGTACGCGGGGCGCTCCCCGGGTCGCAAGGTCCTTCTCCTGGTCCCCGGCGAGAAGGAGGCCGAGCAGTTCCATTCCGACCTCGCGTTCGCGGCCGCCGCCCGCGGCCCCGGCCTGCGCGCGCACCTGTTCCCCTCGCTCGAGGCCGACCCGTACCAGGAGCTGGCGCCGCACCTGCGCGTCGCCTGCGAGCGCCTGCAGGCGCTGCGCGCCCTGCGCGCGCCGGACGGGACCATCGTGGTCGCGCCCACGCGCGCGCTGATCTTCCCCCTCGCCCCACCGGCGGCGTTCGACCTCTACCGCTTCGACCTGCGGGAGAGGCAGCCCCTGAAGCCGGACGAGCTTTCGGGGTTCCTCCTGCAGGCGGGGTACGTGCGCGTCGACCTGGTCTCGTCGATGGGCGAGTTCTCCCGCCGCGGCGGCATCATCGACTGCTTCCCGCCGGAGGGCTCCGGGCCGGTGCGCGTGGAGTTCTGGGGCGAGGAGGTGGAGTCGCTGCGCGTCTTCGATCCGGCGACCCAACGCTCGACCGGCCGGGTCCCCACCGCCATCGTCCTGCCGGTGCGCGAGTATCCCTGGTCGGCCGCGGCGCTCGACCGGCTGCGCTCGGTCCTTGAATCGCGCCGCTCCGCCCGCAGGCCTCCGCCCGCGCGGGCGCTCGCGCAGGGGGCCGGCGGCCTGCAGGCGCGCGTCGAGGCGCTGGCCGCGGGCGCGACCTTCAACGGGTTCGAGGCGTGCGTCCGGCTGGTCGAAGACCGGCCCGCCTCGCTGTTCGACTATGCCCCGGGGGCGCTCCTGATCTCGTGGGAGCCGGGCCAGGTGCTGTCCGACCTCGAGTCGGTCTACGTGGAGATGCACGCCTCCTTCGACCTGTCGGAAGACTTCGGCTTGCCCCCGCCCGAAGAGCTCCTCCTGCCGCGCGAAGAGCTGCAGCCGAAGGCGAAGCAGGCGGCTCTGAGACTGTCCGAGCTGGCGCTCGACGAGGGGCGCACCGGCGCCGTCCACGTACCGTGCGTCCCGGCCCGCGCCTACAAGGGGCGGATCCAGGATCTCGCCGCGGACCTGAAGCAGGCTCCGCCGCAGACCACGACGGTCTTCCTGATGGAAAGCCCCGGCCGCAGCGAGAGGCTCCGGGAGGTCCTGCGCGAGTACGACCTGCCGGCCGCGGTCGTGGCGGACGACGGCGCGCGGCCCGGGACGGCCGCGCCGACGGGAGGCACCGCGGCGCCCCCCGCGAGGCTGCTGATCGCCTCCGGGCGGCTGTCGCAGGGGTTCGCCCTGCCGCGCATCGGGCTCCAGGTCCTGACCGAGCGCGAGGTCTTCGGCGAGCACGCCGAGCGCGAGGCGCGGCGGCGCAAGGTCGCGGCGTTCAGCCCCGGCTTCCGCGACCTGAAGATCGGCGACCCGGTGGTGCACGTTGAGCACGGCATCGGACGGTACGCTGGCATCGCGCGGGTCGGCGAGGGCGGCTCGTCGCGTGATTT
>WNGG01009116.1_pt1 | contig 19791 bp, 17 predicted proteins | sample 5400661 | NCBI WGS metagenome assembly WNGG01 (sample SAMN13153372, study PRJNA577476) | soil metagenome | isolation source: 100 cm soil or saprolite under Garry oak tree replicate 1 | place: USA:California | collected 2016-06-15
TCTGCCGAGTCCCCTCCCGCGGCCTCCGCCGCCCCGGCCGAGGACGCCGGCGAGACGATGTCCTCGAAGGCACCGCTCCGTGTCGAGGACATCCCGCGCGCGCCGGAGCCGAAGGGCCGCACACCGCGCGTGCGGTTGCTGGCGCTCGTCGCCGTCGCGGCGCTGCTCGCGGCCGGCGCGCTGTGGCAGTTCGGGTGGCTCGGGCCCTCGTCGCCGTCGCCGCGCGACATCCTGCGCCAGAAGCTCGACACGCCGCCCCCGCCGAAGCCGCCGCCGGCAAAGCCGGCGTCGCCGTCCACCGAGGCGCCGGCGCCCGCGGAGCCACCCGGGACGCCAGCGACTTCGACGCCACCGGCGACGTCATCGCCACCCGCGACCTCGACGCCACGCGCGACGTCATCGCCACCCGCGACCTCGACGCCACGCGCGACGTCATCGCCACCCGCGACCCCGACGCCACCGGCGACGACGCGCTGGGCGCTCGAGTTCGGACCCTTCCCGACGGTCGCGGACGCCGAGCGCATGGAGCGACAGCTCACGCAGGCGGGCTACCAGACCGTGCGCTTCCGCCAGCAGAGCGGCGCGGCCGTCTACGCGGTACTGATCGACCGCGTACCGCCGGGCGACGCGTCCGCGCTGATCGCCAAGCTCCGCGAGCAGGGATTCGCCGACGCGACGGCGCTCGGCACCGATCCCGTCTCGGTCCGCATCGGGGAGGCGCGGCCGCTGCGTGGCGCGGTCGAGCTCGCCGAGCGCCTGCGCGCGGACGGTCACGCGGTGCGGGTCATGCTCCAGCCCGGCGAGGCGGTGACGTTCGTCATCCGCCACGGCAACTTCGCCTCGCGCGGCGAGGCGGAGGGCAAGGGGCGCGAGCTGCGCGAGCGCGGCCTGCCGAGCCAGATCGTCCAGGTCCGCTAGCGCGCGATGCCGCCGACCACGTCCGGTCGGTACGGAGCCTCGCCGGCCGCGGGCAACGTCGTTCTCCTCGGCGTCGTGATCGTCGCGGCCGCCGTCGCGCTGTCGCGGGGGCTCACCTCTGTCTCGTTCGGGGCCGCCGCCGGCGCCCTCGTCGCGGTGACCCTCTTCGGCCTCGTCTTCGTTCGCACGGACTACGGCATCTACCTCGTGATCTTCTCCATGCTTCTCTCGCCCGAGTTCGGCGGCGGGGGCGAGAAGCTCGCCGAGGGGCGGACGGGGATCACGCTGCGCTCCGAGGACTTCATCCTGCTCGTCATCGGCATGTCCTGGCTGGCGAAGACCGCGGTGAACAAGGAGCTCGGCCTCGTCGCGAAGACGCCGATGAACCGGCCGATCATCGCGTACATCACGGCCAACGCGCTCGCGACGATGACCGGGTTCGTCATGGGCAACGTCGGCGTCGGCGGCTTCTTCTACGTGCTCAAGTACGTCGAGTACTTCTTCATCTACTACATGGTCGTCAACAACGTCCGGGACCGTGACCACGCCTGGCGGCTCATCGTCGCGGCGTTCGTCACCGCCGCGATCGTGTCGGTGATCGGTCTCGCGCAGGTGCCGTCGGGCCAGCGCGTGTCGGCCCCGTTCGAGGGCCAGGAGGGCGAGCCCAATACGTTCGGCGGCTACCTGCTGTTCATGATGGCGATGGCGGCCGCGCTGGCGCTCGAGACGCGACGCCTCCGCGTGCGCGTCCTGAGCCTCGGGCTCCTGGGTCTCATGTCGGTTCCGTTCTTGTTCACGCTCTCGCGCGCCTCGTACCTCGGCGTCGTGCCGGCCGCGCTCGCGATCTGGTGGCTCACGACGAAGCGGCGGTTCATGACCGGGCTCCTGCTGCTCGTCGTCGTCTGCGCGCCCATCGCCGCCTACACGGCGCCCTCCGCGATCACGAACCGCGTTCTGTATACCTTCGAGCCGGAGAAGGGACAGGCAACGGTTCGCGTCGGCAAGGTCGGCTTCGACCCGTCCACGTCCGCGCGGCTGATCAGCGTGCGGGCGGCGTTCGAGGGCTGGCTGCGGCGCCCCATCCTTGGCTTCGGCGTCACCGGCTTCGGCTTCATGGACTCGCAGTTCGCCCGGGTGCTCGTCGAGACCGGCGCCCTGGGCTTCCTGGCGTTCTGCTGGCTCGTCTGGGCGGCGATCGGCGCGGGCCGTGCCGCCACCGCCGTGGTCGCCGACCCCGAGGACCGCGGGATCGCGTTCGGCTTCGTGGCGGGCACGATCGGCCTCCTGTTCCACTCGCTCGGCTCGAACACGTTCATCATCGTGCGGGTCATGGAGCCGTTCTGGCTCTTCACCGGCATCGTCGTCATGCTCGCGAGCTTCGCGCCCGTGCCGGCCGGGGCCGCGCGTCCAGCGCGGTGACCCGCCCGTGGCTGCGTGGAGCGTCCCCGCGCTCGCGGCCGGCGTCGCCCTGGCGACGCGCCTGGGATGGATCGTCCTGCTGGGAGACCGGGTCGGCGCCGACGAGGCGGTGAACGGCCTCATGGCCTGGGCGATCGCGCGCGGCGTGGAATTCCCGCTCACGACGTGGGAGGCGCAGTACGCGGGGCCCCTCGTGCCCGTGCTCGCCGCGGGGCCGTTCGCGCTCGCCGGACCCTCGCTCCTCCTGCTGCGCTTGGCCGCGCTGCCGCTCGCGCTCGTCGGCGCCGCGGCCGTGGCGGACGCCGCGCGCGCCCTCTGGGGTGCCTCCGCCGGCGTCGTCGCCGGCCTCGCGGTCGCGGTGGCGCCGCCCGTCTTCGCGCTCTACACCACGGAGGCGATCGGCGGTTATCCGGAGGTTCTGGGCCTCGGCGGACTCCTGCTATGGGGCGCGGTCCGGCTCGCGGCCGCCGCGAACCCCCGGCCGCGGCACTGGACGCTCTTCGGCGTTGTCGGTGGCCTCGCCACGTGGTCCATGCCCCTCCTGCTGGCGCTCTTCGCGGGCGCGGTCGTGGCCCTCGCGCGCCGGCGCGGGATCGGGCGCCGGTCCGGCGCGCTCGTCGCCGCGGGCTTTCTCCTCGGGGTCGGGCCGTACGTCGTCCACAACGTGCTCCAGCCCGGCGCGTCGATCCTGCGCTTCGCCGGGCGCGTCCTCGGCGTCTCGGCCGCGCAGTGGGGAGGCGGCGACCAGGGGCGCGTCCTCGCGACGGCCCTGGCGCGCTACGCGGCCGGCTTCGCGGACGTGCCGCGCGCGCTCGTCGTCGCCGCCGCCGGCTTTCTCGACCTGGCGCCGGTCGCCGCCTTTCCCGTGGTCTTGATCGTCGCGGGTGCCGTCGTCTGGACCCAGGCGCGGCGCGGCGACGATTCGTTCGGGCTGGCGCTGGCGGGGTGGACGGCCCTCGCCGGCGTCGTGCTGCTGGCGCTCGGCCGCTTCGACGCGCCCCGTCACCAGGCGGTGCTCTGGCTGCCCGCCGCGCTGTGGCTCGGTTGGATGGCGACGCGCGTCCCGCGGCGCGCGACGCCGCTCGCCCTCGCGGCGCTCGCGGGGTTTCTCGCCCTGAACGCGCTCGGCACGGCCGCGCACGCGCGGGAGCGCGTCCGGGTGGCGCCGCTGGTGGAGGGGCTGCGGGCGCGGGGGCTCGCCGCGATCTATACCGATTACTTCGTCGCCTACCCCGTGATCTTCCTCTCGCGGGAGGCGATCCTCGCCTCGCCGGAGGCGGGGCCGGTGAGCGTCGAGCGGAGGCCCGCGTACTCGGCGGCGGTCGCGCGCGCGCCGCGCGTCGCCTACGTCTTCGCGCGCGGCTCCCCGGCCGGCCGCGTGTTCGTCGCCGAGATGCGGCGGACCGGACGGACGATGGGCCGCACGGCCGCCGACGGGTTCGACATCTTCGTGCCCGCTGCGCCCGTGCGTCCGGACGAATTGCGCCTGCTGCGGGCGTTCTGAGCGATGACGACAGACGAGCCGGCCTCCGGCCTGAGAGCGCGGACGTTACGAGGCGCGTTCCTGCTCGCGGGCCAGCGCGTCGCGGCGCTGCTCGTCACGGGGCTCAGCGGCATCGTGCTGGCGCGACTGCTCAGACCCGACGACTTCGGCGTGTGGGCGGTCCTCTCGTTCGCGGTCGGCCTCGGCGTGACGTTCAGCGACCTCGGCATCGGCGCGGCGCTGGTGCAGCGGCGCGAGCTCTCCCCCGACGCGAGCCTGCCCGCGGCGTTCGCGGCGAACCTCGGCTTGGCGCTGGCGCTGGGCGCGGCGACCGCTGCGCTGGCGCCCGCCGTGAGCGCGGCGCTCGACCTCGGGCCGGACGCGACCCCCGCGCTCCGCGTGCTGGCGCTGCTCGTGCCGCTCGCGGCGCTCCGCATGCCCGCCGTGGTCCTGCTGGAGCGACGCTTGGCGTACCTTCCGCTCACGCTCGGCGACACGCTGGACACGGTCGTGTTCCAGGTCACCGCGGTTGCCGCAGCCCTCGGCGGCGCGGGCGTGTGGAGCTTCGTGCTGGGCGCTATCGGCGGCCGGATGGCGGGCCTCGCGGTCCTCTGGAAGTCGGCTGGCTGGCGGCCGCGGCTGCGCTGGCACTGGGGCGATCTGGAGCCGGTCCTGAGGTACGGGTTGTGGTTTCAAGGGAGCGCGGTCGTGAGCCTCGCGAGAGATACCGTCGGTCCGACCTTCGTCCTCAAATGGAGCGGTGTCACGGCCATCGGGTTCCTCAACTGGGCGGCGACCCTGAGCCTCCTGCCGCTCCAGTTCGTCAGCCTCGCGGGAAGGGTGCTGTTCCCAGCGCTCTCACGGCTACAGGGTCAGCCGCGGCAGTTCGCGGAGGCGACCGAGCGGGCGCTGAGTCGGGTGGCGATCGTGCTCTATCCCGCATCGCTCCTACTTTGTGCCGGGGCGGATCCGATCGTTCGCCTCGTCTATGGCACCGCCTGGCTGCCGGCGGTGCCGGCGATCCGCTTTTTCTGCGTGACCGCGCTCCTCGGTGGAACCACGAACGTGCTCGTGCACGCCCTCCACAGCCTCGGCCGCGCCGATCTGGTCTTCCGGCTGAGCGTCTGCTGGGCCGCGGTCGTGTGGATCCTGACCCTGATCCTGGTTCCCCAGGTGGGCTTCGTCGGACTCGCCGTCGCGAGCGCGTGCATGTCGGTGACGGGAGCGCTGGCGGCGCTCGCCATCCGCCGGCTCGTGCCTCTCCGGATCCTCCCCCACATCCGTGTGCCGCTCGCCGCGGGCATGGTCGGCGCGCTGCTGCTCTGGCTGCTGGCGAATCTCTGGGTTCACGATGTTCGTTCGTTGCTGGTGAGCGTCCTGGCGGCGACCGGTGCCTATGTCGCCGCGGCCTGTCTTCTGGGCGGCGCGGCGTGGCGCGCCGAGTTGCTGGCGGACTGGCGGCTCGTGTGGAACGGCTGATGCGGTCGTGGCCCCCTCCGACATATCCCGTCGTGGCGCCGGCGGCGGACGTCGCCACGAGGCCGCTCTGGTCTGTCAAGATCCCGACCCACAACAGATCGGAGTACCTGGGAGTGGCGCTCGAGAGCGTGCTCCGGCAGGCGCCCGGGCCCGACGAGATGGAGATCGAAGTCGTCGACAACTCCTCGACCGACAGCGCCGCCGAGGCGATCGTCCGGACACGCGGCGCGGGCAGAGTCTCGTTCTACCGGCAGCCGCATCGCGTTTCGATGAGCGCGAACTGGACGACGTGTATCGAGCGCGCGCGGGGCCATTGGGTGCACATCCTCCACGACGACGACGTCGTCGTGGACGGGTTTTACACTGCGTATACGCGCTGCATCAAGAAGCACCCGGAGGTCGTCGCCGTCTTTTGCCGGGGAATCAGCGTCGATCGCGCCGGAGAGTGGATGACCCTCATGCCGTCGCCGCCCGACCGGACCGGGTCAGGGGTGCTCCGCGAGGCCCTGGGACCTCTCATTACGAAGAACTTCATCTGCGCGCCGGCAATGGTCGTCGCGCGTGACGTCTATGAGAAAGTCGGCGGATTCTCCGATCTCTTCCGTCAATGTCCCGACTGGGAGATGTGGATGCGGGTCGCGGCGATTGGGCCGCTCGGGTACCTGCACCGGCCGTACCTCCTCTACCGCGTCCACACGGGGTCCGGCACCGCGAGCTTCGGACGCAAGGCCTGGGAGTTCGACGAGCTCGTGCATGCGGTCGAGCTCGGCATCGGACGCCTCCCGCCAGAACAGCGGCGAGACGTCCGTAGAGCCGCGTTGAGGAACTGCGCCCACCAGTCGAACACGGCGCGCGCCCTGCTGCAGGCGGAGGGAGATCACCGGTCGGCTCTGGACCATGCGGTGTGGGCGTTCCGCCTCCATCCTTCGAGCCGGAACGTCTTGCGGATCGTGAAGTCCGCGCTGCTGGCTATGCTGGTCCGAGCGGAGCGACGGTGTTGATGCCCGCCGTGAGCGTGATCATTCCGACCTTCAACCAGGCGCGGCTCGTCGGGGAAGCGATCGACAGCGCGCTCAACCAGACCCTGGGCGCCCCGGACGTCGTCGTCGTCGACGACGGCTCGACCGACGACACTCCGGCGGTCCTCGCGCGCTACGACGCCCGGGTCCGCGTCCTGCGCATCCCGCACGGTGGCCCGGCGGCCGCGCGCAACGCCGGGCTCGCCGTCGCGCGCGGCCGCTTCGTCGCGTTCCTCGACGCCGACGATCTCCTCGCCCCGGGCAAGCTCGAGACGCAGGCGGCCATCCTCAAGCGCGAGCCCGAGCTGGGCTGGACCTACTGCGACGTGCGGATCGAGGACACGGAGACGGGCACCGCGACGACCGCGTCGGCGCGGTTCGACTACTCGCACCGACGGCTCGACGGCTGGATCTTCCCCTCGCTCGTTGTCGGTAACTTCATCCCGGTCATGGCGCCGCTCGTGCGCCGCGCGGCCCTCGAGCGCGTCGGCGCGTTCGACCCGGGCCTGACCTCGCTCGAGGACTGGGACCTCTGGCTCCGGCTCGCGCTCGAGGCGCCGGCGCGCTACGACCCCGCCGTGCTCGCGACGTACCGGGTGCAGGCGGGTGGCTTGAGCCGCGACCGGGCGCGGATGGACCACCAGCGCTTCCGCGCGCTCGACAAGCTCGGTCGCGCCCGGCCCGAGGCGATGGCCGCGCTCGGCATGGAAGGCCGGCGGCTCATGGCCGACGTGCACAACTGGTTCGGCTATCGCGCCTACGCGGAGGCCGACTGGCGCGAAGCCCGGCGGCGGCTCGCCGCGTCGCTGCGTCTCGTTCCGCTGCAGCGCCGCGCGCCGCTCCTGCTGGGGCTCGCGTGGCTCCGCGGGTGGGCGCGCTGACCGAGCGCGTGAGAACGCACGTGAGCGTGGGGGTCGTGAGCTTCAACACGCGCGACCTCACGCTCCGCTGCCTCGCCGAGACCGAGCGCGTCGTCGCGGGTCTGGAGCCGGGCCTCGCCACGGTCCTCACGCTCGTGGACAACGGGTCGACCGACGGCACCGTGGAGGCGGCGCTCCGCGCGCACCCGACGTGGCGCGTCCTCGTGCTCGCCGACAATCCCGGCTACGGGGCGGCGCTCAACCGCGCCTTCGCGGCGTCGCCGGCCGACTTCTACCTGGCGCTGAACTCCGACGTGTTCCTCGAGCCCGCCGCGCTCGCGCGACTGCTCGTCCTGCTCGAGCGCGAGCCGCGCTGTGGGCTGGCGGGCCCGACGCTCCTGTACGCCGACGGCACGCCGCAGTCCTCGGCCAAGCGGCTGCCGGACCTCGGCTTCGCGCTCGGCGAGGCGCTGTGGCTCTACCGCTTGTTCCCGTCGCGCGCCCGCCGCTTCTATTACGCCGACACGCCGGGGGTGCCCGAGGTGGTCGAGGCCGTGTCGGGGGCGGCGATGCTGATCCGCGGCGAGGCCTTCACGCGCGTCGGGGGCTTCGACGAGGCGTTTCACATGTACTTCGAGGAGACCGACCTCTGCCGGCGCCTCGGGACCGCGGGCTTCACGGTGCGGCTTGACCGCGGCGCGCGCGCCGCGCACTGGTTCGCCGCGAGCACGCGTCAGACGACCGTGCGCGAGGTCGAGTACTGGCTCTCGTACGTGCGCTATGTCGCCAAGCACGAGGGTGCGGGCGCCGCGCGTGCCCTCTCCGCCGCCGTCGCCTTCGCCACGGCCGTGCGCATGGCGGCCCTGCCGCTGAAGTACCCGCCGTGGAGCCGCGCGCGTGCCGCGGTGCTCGGCGTGAAGCTCGATGCCTGCCGGCGCCTCCTCGCCGGGCTCCGGCGGCTGAGGAACACCGGCGCGGTCGCCCGGGTTGGCTCGTGAGGGCCGCGTTGTGAAGGTCGCGATGATCGAGACCGGCGGCTGGGGCGGCATCGCGCATTACGCCTGGAACCTGGCGGAGGCGCTGGCCCGCGCGCGCGCCGAGGTCACGCTCCTCACGAACACGCGCTACGAGCTCGAGGGGCTGCCGCGCGCCTTCCGCGTCGAGGGCTGCTTCGACGGCCGCCACGGCTGGCTCAGGAGCGCGCGCCGCCGAGCGCGCGCCGCCTGCTCGGCCGGCTGCGGGTGCTCGCTCCCGACGTCGTCCACGTCCAGAGCGTGCTCTCCACGCGCCTCGACGGTCTCCTCTGGCCGTGGGTCCGCCGCCGCCACGCGCTCGTCGTGACCGCCCACGATATCCGCACCCACGAGGACACGCCGTGGGAGGGCTGGACGGTGTGGCGGACGCTCGCCGCGGCCGACGCGGTGATCGTTCACACCCGGGAGAGCGCCCAGGTCGTGACGCGGCGCCTCGGCGCGGGCCGCATCGTCGTGGTGATCCACCACGGCGACTACGCGTTTTTCGAGGACGGCGCTCCCGGGCGCGCCGAGGCGCGCGCGACGCTGGGACTGCCCGCGCGCGCGAAGCTCCTGCTCGCCTTCGGCGCGATCCGACCCTACAAGGGGATCGGCGAGCTGATCGCGGCGCTGCCCGAGATCCGCCGCCGCGAGCCCGAGGCGCACCTCGTCGTCGCCGGGCCGCTCCTCGTCGGGACGGAGGCGGAATACCGCGCGGCGATCGAGCGCGCGAGCGTCGGCCCGCACGTCACGCTCCGCCCCGCGTACGTGCCGCACGCGCAGGTGGCCGCCTACTTCCGCGCCGCGGACGCGGCCCTGTTCAACTATCGCGACGTGACCGACAGCGGCGCGCTCCGGATCGCGGCGAGCCTCGGCACCCCGATCGTCGCGACGGCGGTCGGCGGCTTCGGCGAGTTCCTCACCGACGGCGTGTCGGGCCGGCTCGTGCCGCCCGGGGACCGCGGCGCGCTCGTGTCGGCCGTCGTCGCGACGCTCGCCGATCCGGCCGCGGCGGCGCCCGAGATCTGTCGGGAGTACGGCGCGCGCGTCTTCACGCGCGAGATGGCGGCGGGCTTCGGGGAGCAGAAGAACTTCGCCGTCGCGCAGGCGACGCGGCCGTGGGTTCTGAGCCTCGACGCCGACGAGGTCGTGACCGAGCCGCTCCGGCGGGAGATCGAGGCCGTGGTGCGGAGCACCGACGCGTGCGACGGTTATCGGGTGCCGCGGCTCACCTGGTTCCTCGGCCGCCCCATCCGCCACTGCGGCTGGTACCCGGCCCCCGTGCTCCGGCTCTTCCGGCGCGGCCACGGCCGGTTCAACGATGCCCTGGTGCACGAGGAGGTCGTCGTCGACGGCCCCGTGGGGGATCTCGGCGCCGACCTGCTGCATCACAGCTACGACTCGATCGCCGACCACCTCAAGAAGCTCGACCTCTATACCGGACTCGACGCGCGCATGCTGGCCCGGCGCGGCGTGCGGCTGACGGCCCGCGCGTCGCCGTGGCTGTTCGTGGTCAAGCCGTTCCTCGCGTTCGTGCGCCGGTACGTCTCGCAGCGCGGCTTCCTGGAGGGGCGGCACGGTCTCGTCCTCTGCGCGTCCGCGGCGTTCGTCGTCTTCGTCAACGCGGTGAAGCTCTGGGAGCTCGATGCCTCGCGCTGAGCCCGTGTCCGTGCTCATGCTCGCGAACTTCGCCGATCGCGTCGGCGGCGGCGAGGAGAACGTGCTCGGGCTCGCGGGCGCGCTCGACCCGAGCCGCTGGGCCGTGCGGGTCGCGGTGCCCGGCGAGGGGGAGATGGCGGCGGCGCTCGCCGAGATGGGCGTGCCGTGCGCCGTGCTCCCGCTGCCGCCGGTGCGTCCGTGGACCGTGCCCGCGTCGCTGGTCGCGCTCCGGCGCCTCGCCGCGCTCGTCGCCGACTGGCGGATCGCGCTCGTGCACGCCCACGGCAGCCGCGGCGCGCTCTACGCAGGGCTTGCCGCGCGTCGGCGCGCGCGGCTCGTCTGGCACGCGCGGATCGTGGACCGGGACCCGTGGCTCGATCCGATCCTCGTCCGGCTCGCCCAGGCGGTCATCGCCAACTCCTGCGCGACCGCGAGGCGATTCGCGCGGCTCGCCGCCGCGCGCGACAAGGTGCACGTCGTCCTGAACGGGGTGGACCTTGAGCGCTTCGGCCCGGGCGCGGGCGATCCGGCGCTCCGAAGGGCGCTCGGCCTGCCGCCCGCGGGGCCCGTCGTCGGCTACGTCGGAAGGCTGGAGCGCGGCAAGGGGCCCGACGTGCTCCTCGCCGCAGCGGAGGTGCTCCACGCGCGGCGGCCGGACGTCTCCTTTCTGTTCGTCGGCGACGGGCCCCTCGCGGGCGAGCTGGCGATGCGGTCCTCGCGCGCCGGGTTGGCGGCGGCATTCGTCGGCCGCCGCCGCGACCTCGCGGCCCTGCTCCGGCTCAGCGCCGTTCTCGCGGTGCCGTCGCGGCAGGAGGCGTTCGGCCGGGTCCTGGTCGAGGCGATGGCGAGCGGGATCCCGGTCGTCGCCGCGCGTGTCGGCGGCATCCCCGAGGTCGTCACGGACGGTCGCACCGGGCTGCTCGTGCCGCCGGAGGATCCCCCGGCACTCGCGCGCGCGCTGGAGCTCACCCTTGCGGATGCCGACGCGACGCGCGCGCGCGTCCGCGCCGCGACCGCCGACGCCCGCGCGCGCTTTTCGCTCGAGGCGCACACGGCCGGCGTGGCGCGCGTCTACGAGGCTGTGCTCTGAGCCCGGCCGTGCGAGGCGCAGCCGAAGGCGAGACGAGCCCATGAGGGCACGCGCGTGGCTCGGCGGCGTGGCGCTCGCCGCCGCGGCGGCGGCGCTCCGGGCGCTCGTCGCGACACGCCGCGAGGGGATCGAGGTGGACGGCATCGTCTATCTGGGCAATGCCCGCGCGCTCGCCGCCGGCGACTGGTCCGGGATCACGGTGCTCCACCCGCCGGGCTACTCCCTCGTGCTGGCGCCGTTCGTCGCCTGGGCGTCCGACCCGGAGTGGACCGCGCGTCTCGTCTCGGCGCTTCTCGGCGGGCTGTGGGTGCTCGCGACGCTCTGGCTCGCGCGCGCGACGACCGACGAGCGCGTCGGCTGGACGGCAGCGGTCCTCGCGGCCGTGATGCCTTCCGCCGTGGACGCGGGCACGCGCGTGCTCGCCGAGGCGGCCGCGGGCCTGGTCCTGACGCTTCTCCTCGCGGCCCTCGCGCGGCTCGTGCTGGCGCCGTCGTGGCCGCTCGCCGCCGGCGTCGGTCTCCTGGGCGGCTTCGCCACGCTCACGCGGCCGGAGGGCGCCGCCTACGTCGTCCTCGCCGCCGCGATGCTGCTCGTGCTGCCCCGCCTGACGCCGGGACGGTGGGGACGCGGCCGGGCCCTCGGGAGCGCGGCCGCCGTCCTCGGCCTGGCCATCGTGCTCGTGCTGCCGTACTCGGTCCTGATCCACCGGCAGACGGGCGCGTGGCACTGGAGCGGAAAGGCGGACGCGACGCTCCGGATCGCCGAGCACGTCGGCGCCGACCGGCCCGGCGCCATCATGGAGCGCGTCATCACCGGGATGGAGGACGCGGGACCGGCCCCTGGACTCGGCGCCGCGCTGCTCTCGCACCCGGGGGAGACCCTGCGCCGCGTCACCATCAACCTGCACCTCCTCGACCGATACGTCCTCCCCGGGCTCCTCGAGACGGGCGGCATCGTGCTGCTGGCGCTCGGCTACCTGCACCTCCGGCCGCGTCGTCCGCCGGCGCGGCCCGAGTGGCTCCTGGCGCTCGCGCCGCTGCCGCTCGCCGGCCTCCTGCTCTTCAACGTCGAGTCGCGCTACCTCGTGCCGCTGATTCCGGCGATGTCGGTCGTCGCCGCGCTCGGCGTGGCGCGCGTCGGCAGCCACCCCGAGGTTGACGAGCGGCGCCGCTTCGTGACGGCGGCGCGCGTCCTGCTGCTCATCGTGCTCGTGAGCTGGGTGCCGTGGATCGCCCGCCCCTGGTTCCGGGAGGATGCCGGGGCCGTCGACAAGCGCGCCGCCCTCTGGCTCCGCGAAGCCGCGGGGCCGGGCGCCGTCTTCGTCGGTCGCTATCCGCTCGTCTCCTACTACGCCGGTGCGCGCGGCGTTCCTTTCGCCGAGAAGCCGCTCGCCCAGGCGCTCGCCGACGGGCGGCGCGCCGGCGCCCGCTTCGTGATCGTGGACAGCGAGCGGTTGCCCGTCTCGCGTCCCGATCTCGCGGCTCTCGTGGCCGGCGAGAGCCGGCCCGGCCTCGAGCTGGCGCGTCTCGTCGAGGACCGCGCGGGCCGGCGCGTCGTGGTGTACCGTCTGAGCGAGCGATGACGGAGCCGGTGCCGACGCTCGCCGTCGTCATCCCGGCGCTGAACGAGCGCCGCAACCTCGAGCGGCTCCTCCCCGCGCTCCGGGACGAGCTCGCCGGTCTCGGCGTTCCGGCCGAGGTCGTCGTCGTGGACGGGGGCTCGACCGACGGCACGGTCGGCGCCGCCACGCGCGCCGGCGCGCGCGTCGTCGCGCAGTCGGAGCCCGGTTACGGCGGGGCGCTGCTCGCCGGCTTCGCCGCCACGCGGGCGTCCTGGATCGTCACGATGGACGCCGACCTGTCCCACCGGCCGGTCTTCCTCCGCGAGTTCTGGAAGCGTCGGCACGACGCGGAGGTCCTGATCGCCTCGCGCTGGATCGCGGGCGGCTACGCCGACATGAGTCGCTTCCGACGGCTCTTGAGCCTCCTCCTCAACCGAATCTACAGCCGCGTGCTCTCGCTGCCGATCCGCGACCTGTCGAGCGGCTTCCGCATGTACCGGCGGGCGACGCTCGCGGGTGTGACGCTGCAGGCGTGCGACTTCGACGCGCTCGAGGAGCTGTTGATCCGGATCCACGCGGCTGGTTGGCGGATCGAGGAGGTGCCCTTCCAGTACGCGGCGCGCGGCAGCGGCCGGTCCCACGCGCGGCTGCTGCGTCTCGGGTGGGCGTTCACCCGGACGCTCGCCCGGATGTGGCGGCTGCGGAACTCGGTGCTCGCCGCGGATTACGATTGGCGGGCGTTCGCGAGTCCGATCTGGCTCCAGAGGTACTGGCAGCGGGCGCGGCATCGGATCGTGCTCGACTACCTCGACTCGCGCGCCCCGAGCGCGGGCGCGGCCCCCGCCGCGACCCGCGGCGCGACGGTTGACGTCGGCTGCGGCTCGAGCCGGATCATCGTGGACCTGCCCGACGCGCTGGGGGTGGACGTCCTCGCGTCGAAGCTCCGCTGGCTCCGCGAGCGCCACACGCGTCTGCTCTGCGCGAGCGGTGACCGGCTGCCGCTCGCCGCCGCGAGCGCCGGGGCGCTCATCCACTCGGAGGTGCTCGAGCACGTGACCAACCCCGCCGATCACCTCGCCGAGGCGGCGCGCGTGGTCCGGCCCGGCGGCACGCTCGTCGTGGGCACGCCGGACTACGGGCGCCCGCTGTGGCTGATCCTCGAGTGGGTGTACGGCAAGCTCCTGCCGGGCGCGTACGCCCACGAGCACGTGACCCGGCTCACGCGCGCGGGTCTCGAGCGCCTTCTGGCCGAGCACGGCTTCGATGTCCTCGACCTGCGCTACGTCGGGTTCTGCGAGATGATCTTCAAGGCGCGGAGGCGGACGTGATCCGACTGGGCGTGGACGGCCGCGAGCTCCAGGCCGGCGTCCGCACCGGTATCGGCCGCTACCTGCGCGAGGTGCTCCGCGCCGCGTCCGCCGCTCGCTGGTCCTGCGTCGTCTACGGGGACGCGGCGACGCGGCTGCCCGAGCCGCTGCCGGGGGTGGCGCTCACGACGCTCGGGACGCGCCCGACGCTCTGGTGGGACCAGGTGGCCCTTCCGACGGCGCTCGCGCGCGACCGCGTCGGCGTGTTCCTCTCGCCGTACTACAAGCTGCCGCTCGCGTCGCGCTGTCCCGCGATCGTCACGATCCACGACCTGTTCTTCATCGGCTACCCGGGCCGGCCGAGGCCCGTGTACGACCGGGTGATGACGCGCGTCGCCCGGCGCTGCGCGGGGATCGCGGCCGCGGTGATCGCCGACTCGGAGGCGAGCCGCCGGGACATCGTCGCGCGCCTCGGGGTGGCGCCGGCGAAGATCCGCGTGATCCCCGTCGGCCTCGGCCCGGAGTTCAGGCCGACGACGCCCGACGCGTCGACGCGCGCGCGCTACGGCCTGCGGCTCCCGTACGCGCTCTACGTCGGCAACTTCAAGCCGCACAAGAACGTGCCGCGCCTGCTCCGCGCGTGGGCCGGCCTGCCCGGCGACGTCCGAGCCGCGCACCGGCTCGTGCTCGCGGGCGGGGACCGCGACGGGCGCGCGGATCTCGAAGCGCTGGCCGGCTCGCTCGGGCTCGGCGACGGCGTCGCCTTCGCCGGCCTCGTCGCCGACGGCGACCTGCCCGCCGTCTACGGCGGCGCGGCCCTCCTCGTCCTGCCGTCGCTCGAGGAGGGCTTCGGCCTGCCGGCGCTCGAGGCCATGGCGTGCGGCACGCCCGTCGTCGCGTCGAACCGGGGCGCCTTGCCCGAGGTCGTGGCCCAGGCCGGCGTCCTCGTGGATCCCGACAAGGAGGACGCGCTCGAGGCGGCGCTCACGGCCGCGCTGTCGTCGGCCGAGCTGCGCGCGGACCTGCGACGGCGCGGTCTCGCGCGCGCCGCGGAGTTCTCGCTCGAGCGCACGGCGGGACGGGTGCTGGCGCTGTGCGCCGAGGTCGCGGGGAGGAACCCCTGATGTGCGGCATCGCGGGCTGGGTGGGTGCGGGCCGCCACGGTGGGCTGATGGACGCCATGCTCGCCGCGCTCGACCACCGCGGCCCCGACGACCGGGGCGCCCACGTCGACGGCGACGCGGCGCTCGGCATGACGCGGCTGGCGATCATCGACCTCGTCACCGGCCGCCAGCCGATGACGACCGACGACGGGCGCGCCGTGATCGTCTTCAACGGGGAGATCTACAACTTTCGCGCGCTCCGGGCCGAGCTGGAGTCCGGCGGCCGACGCTTCCGCACCCGCTCGGACACCGAGGTCATCCTCCGCGCGTGGGAGGCGCACGGCGAGGGGTGCGTCGACCACCTGCGCGGGATGTTCGCCTTCGCGCTGTGGGACGGTGCGCGCCGCCGACTCTTCCTCGCGCGCGACCGGCTCGGCAAGAAGCCGCTCTACTACTGGCATCGCGGCGGCCGCTTCGTCTTCGCGTCGGAGCCGAAGGCGCTGCTCCTGCATCCGGAGGTCTCGCGCGGGCTCGACCCGGCGGCGCTCCACCACTATCTCGCCTTCGGCTACACGCCGGCGGAGCGCTCGATCTTCGACGGGATCGCGAAGCTGCCGCCCGGCCACACGGCGACGCTCGCCGAGGGCCGGCTCGAGCTCCGCCGCTACTGGAGTCTGCCGACGGAGGTCGCCGGAGCGCCCCCGCCGACGCGCGAGGAGGCGACGGCGCGCGTGCGGAGCGAGGTCGTCGAGGCGGTCCGGCTCAGGCTCGAGAGCGACGTTCCCCTGGGCGTGTTCCTCTCGGGCGGCATCGACTCGAGCGTGATCGTGGCCGGCATGCGCGAGGTGACGTCGGGACGGATCGCGACCTTCACGATCGGCTTCGGTACTTCGTCGCCCTCGCACGACGAGCGGCCGTGGGCGCGTCTCGTCGCGCGCCGCTTCGCGACCGACCACCACGAGGAGATCCTCGAGCCGAAGATCGCCGAGCTGGTGCCGGCGCTCCCGCGCCACTTCGACGAGCCGTTCGCCGATTCCTCGGCGATCCCCACACTCGTCGTCGCGGAGGCGACGCGGCGACACGTCACGGTCGCGCTCTCCGGCATCGGCGGCGACGAGACGTTCGTCGGCTATCCGCGCTATGTCGGCGTGCCGCTCTCCGAGGCGTGGGCGCGCGTGCCGCGCTGGCTCCGCGCGGCGCCGGAGGGGCTGGCCCTCGCCCTGCTGCGCGACTCGGAGCGGAGCCGCAATCTCGGCGACTGGGCGCGCCGTTTCGCCGTGGGCGCCCGGGAGCCCATGCCGGACCGGTACATCGGCTGGACGCGCTTCTTCGGCGCGCGCGAGCTCGCCGGGCTGGCGACGCCCGCGCTGCGCGCCGCGCTCGGCGGCGGCGTGGACCGGCGCCAGCGCGCCGCCTGGGCCGGCTACGGCCACGGCGACCCGATGGACGGCGCTTTCCGCGTGGACCTCGCGACGTACCTGCCGGACGACCTGCTCACGATGGCCGACCGGATGAGCATGGCGCGCTCGCTCGAGCTGCGCGCGCCGTTCTGCGACCACCGGCTCGTCGAGACGAGCCTCGCGCTGGCGCCGTCGCTCAAGGCGCCCCGGCTCCGGCTGAAGGGGCTCCTCAAGGCCGCCTTCGCCGACGTGCTTCCCGCGGAGATCCTGGGACGGCCCAAGCAGGGATTCATGATCCCGCTCAACCGTTGGCTGCGCACGGATCTGAAGGCGCTGCTCGACGATCTGCTGGCGCCCGCGCGCGTCACGGCGCGCGGGCTCTTCGAGCCCGCGGCCGTGGCCACGCTCCGGGCCGAGCACATGAGCGGCCGCCGGACCCACGGCGATCGGCTCTGGACGCTGATGCTCCTCGAGCTCTGGCTCCGCGAGTTCCTCGACCGCGGCGGCGTCTGGAGCCTCCGTTGACGCCGCTCTCCGTGGTCATGCTCGCCGACGTCTCGCCGCTCGCGGTGCGCGGCGGCGCCGAGCGGGTGCTCGCCGAGCACGCTCGCGGCCTCGCCGCCCGCGGCCACGACGTGCGCGTGCTCAGCCGGGCGCCCGAGGAGGGCGGCGCGCCGCCGGCCGCCCTCCGCGGCGTCGCCGTCGACCACTTCGTGGCGGACCGGCGCTCGACGCTCCGGCTCTTCCGCTCCGCGATCGCCGGCGCGCGGCAGGCGACGGCGCGAGCGCTCGCCGAGCGGCCGGCGGACGTCCTGAACGTGCTCCAACCGCTCGCGGGATGGGGCGCGCTGACGGCGGCCGCGGCCCGTGGCGTGCCGTCGCTCTACACGTTCCTCTCGCCCGCGCCGCTCGAGTACCGCTCGCGCCGCCGGATGACGCGTCACCACCTGGGCGGCGCCGCCGGCGTCCTCGGCACGGTACTCCTGTGGCTCGTCGAGGGCGCGTGCGTGCGGCGGGCGACGCGGATCGCGGTCCTCAGCGACTACTCCGCCGATCAGCTCAGGCGCCTCTACCGCGTGCCGCTCGCGCGAACCGTGAAGGTTCCCGGCGGCGTGGACACCGCGCGGTTCACACCCGCGCACGACCGCGACGCCGTGCGCAGGCGCCTCGGGCTGCCGCGCGACCGCACCGTGCTCCTGACGGTGCGGAACCTCGAGGCCCGCATGGGGCTCGACGCGCTCCTCCGCGCCGTCGCGATCCTCCGGCTCCGCGTCCCGGAGGTGCTCCTCGTGATCGGCGGCGACGGCTCGCGGCGCGCCGAGCTCGAGGCGCTCACCGCTTCGCTCGGCCTCGAGCGTCACGCGCGCTTCGTCGGCTGGGTGCCCGAGGAGGCTCTCGCCGATCACTACCGCGCCGCCGATGTGTTCGTGCTGCCGACGCGCGAGCTCGAGGGCTTCGGTCTCGTGACGATCGAGGCGCTCGCCTGCGGCACACCGGTGCTCGGCACGCCCGTGGGCGCGACGCCCGAGCTGCTGGCTCCGCTCGACCCCGGGCTGCTGTTCCGCGACGCGACGCCCGAGGCGATGGCCGACGGTCTGGAGCAGTTCCTCGCCGGCAAGGGGCGCGACCCGGCGGCGGCGGGTAGGCTGCGGCAGGCGTGCCGTCGCCACGCCGAGAAGTACGACTGGGCGCGCGTGCTCGACGCGCTGGAGCAGGCGCTCGGGGCGCCGGCGTGACCCTGCGCGTTCTCCACGTGATCACGCGATTGACCCTCGGCGGGTCGTCGGAAAACACGGTGAGTGGGATCGGCGCGCTCGAGCGGGCGGGGTACGCGTGCGCGCTCGCGGTCGGCTTCGCCGAGTCGGAGACCACGGTCCTCGAGGACGCACGGAGGCGTGGCTGCCGCCTCGTCGACGTGCCGGCGCTTCGCCGCGAAGTGTCGCCCATCGGCGACCTGCGCGCGCTCGCCGAGCTGCTCGCCCTCATCCGACACGAGCAGCCCGACATCGTTCACACCCACACCTCGAAGGCCGGCTTCATCGGGCGCCTGGCGGCGCGGATCACCCGCGTGTCGGCGGTGATCCACCAGCCGCACGGTCACGTCTTCTACGGATACTGGGGCCCCGCCCGGACGGCGCTGTTCACGTCGCTCGAGCGCCTCGCGGCGCGCTGGACGGATCTGACCATCACGCTCACCGACCGAGGCATCGAGGAGCACCTGGCCCGAGGCATCGGGAGCCGGGCGCGCTATGTCACCGTGCCGAGCGGCGTGCCCACCGACGCGCTCCGGGCGCGGGCGCCGCGCCGCGACGCCGCACGGGCGCACCACGGCGTCCCAGCGGACGCGTTCGTCGTCGCCGCGCTGGGCCGCTTCGTGCCGATCAAGGGGTTCGATCTCCTCGTGGCGGCCTGGCCGCGCGTCGTCGAGGCGCTGCCGCGTGCGCGCCTGCTGCTGATCGGCGACGGCCCCGAGCGCGCCGCGCTGGAGGCGCAGGCGCGCGACCTCGGCGTTGCCGAACGGCTGCGCGTCACCGGCGCCACGACAGACATCGCCGGCTGGCTCGCGGCCGCCGACGTTCTGGCCGCGCCGTCGCGCAACGAGGGGATGGGGCGCGCGTTGGTCGAGGCGATGGCGCTCGGTCTGCCGGTCATCGGCGCCGCCGTCGGCGGCATTCCGAACGTCGTGGACGACGGCCGGTCGGGACGGCTCGTACCGCGCGAGGACCCCGCGGCGCTCGCCGCCGCGGTGATCGAGCTGGGGCGCGACCCGGATCTTCGCGGCAAGCTCGGGGAGGCGGGCGTCGCGCGCGCGGAGTCGTTCTCGACGACCGTCGCCGATCGGGCCCTCGTCGCCGCCTACGACACCCTCGCGCGCGCCAAGGTGCTCAAGTGAGCCGGGTCGCCGGGCTCTTGGCGGCGCTCGGCCTCTCGGCGTCGTTCGCGGCGTCCGCCGAGGGGCAGCCGCTCGAGCGCCTCGCCGGCGTCGTGCACGTGCACTCGGACCTGTCGACCGGAACGCTGTCGATCGGCGACCTGGCGTCGCTCGCCGACCAGCAGGGGATCGGCGCGCTGCTCCTGACGGAGAACTATCTCCTGCGCGTCGAGTACGGCCTCTGGCCCTTCCGTGCGCTCACCCGCGCCACGCGCGAGGAGCCCTCGGTGCTCGGCGATCTCGAGGGCTACCTCGACCGGGTCGCGCGGGCGCGCGCCCAGGCCCCTCGCGTGGTCCTGGTCCCCGGGGTCGAGATCATCCCGCACTACTACTGGACGGGCTCGCCCCTCTCCCTCGAGATGGCGCTTCACGATACGCAGAAGAACGTCCTCGCCTTCGGGCTCGACGATCCGGCCGCCCTCCGGAGTCTGCCGGCGATCGGCAACCCGCACGCCCGCGTCTTCGGCGCGCAGTCCGTCGTGGAAGCCTGACTCGCCGAGCGCCCACGCCGGCCGGCTCCGCTCGCCGGCGGCGTACTGGTTCAGGAG
>WNGG01024365.1_pt1 | contig 19788 bp, 20 predicted proteins | sample 5400661 | NCBI WGS metagenome assembly WNGG01 (sample SAMN13153372, study PRJNA577476) | soil metagenome | isolation source: 100 cm soil or saprolite under Garry oak tree replicate 1 | place: USA:California | collected 2016-06-15
GACGCCCGCCAATCTGGCCGCCTTTGATTGCGTGGTCATCGCCACCGATCACACGTCCTACGATTATCAGGCTATTGTGGAAGCAGCGCCGCTGGTGGTGGATACGCGCAACGCCACCCGGCGGATCGCGCGAAACCGCAACAAAATCGTGCTGTGCTAGTGCCGTTCCAACTATTTGGGCCAAGTGCTTCGCCCTGACGACGCAAAAGTTCAAGAAGGTCGCGGACAGGCATTCTTTGGCGAGACAAGTTGGAACGGCACTAGTTGGAACGGCACTAGATTGACGTTACGAGCGGCGGCGAATTTCTGGGCGCAACGCCGCCGCGGCTCCAGTTAGTCATAGGAAATTGGGGGCCTTCGTGCTCTTGCGTCCATGCGTCCTCTCGCCTAGTTTGGAATTAGTGAACACTTGGTCCACCTCCGGCCCCGACGCCAATCGTCGTCGAAGCCAGCGCGTGATTCTCAGCGTACCCGTAACCGTCTCCGGCGCCGGCATCAAGGGCAAATTCACGGAAGAGACCAAGACTCTCGTTGTAAATGCGCACGGGGCGCTGATTACTCTGGTGGCTAAAGTTTCGCAGGGTCAGCAGATGGAATTGAAGAGCGCCTCGAATCCTGAAACGCAATCTTGCAAAGTTGTCTATATCGGCCCGACGGTGCAGGGTCAGACGCAAGTGGGCATTGAATTTACCAAACCCGCCCCGCACTTCTGGCACGTCGCTTTTCCGGCCGAGAATTGGACGCCCGTGGCCGATGAAGGCGAACGTGCCGCAAAGGGTCCGGTAAAAGCTCCGGTAACGGCCCCCGTAAAAGCCTCCAAGCCCTGATCAGTTCTTCGCGGTCATCTCCAAACGCGCCGTACCGATGGGCAATTCCGTCTCCACCAGCACGGGTGTGCGCGTGGCGTCCTGTGCCAGCCAGACGGTAAAGCGTGTACTGCTCAGTTCCTGGCCATGATCGTAAACCCGCACACTGATTTTAGAGGAAGCGAACTGCCCGGCCGGGACGATGGCCTGTTCGGAGGTGGATTCCAGGTGAGCCACAACGTCGTAGAGGTTTTTTCCGTCAAAAACGGGCGCGCGCAATTGCGGGGCACTCTTCCAATCGGCGGCGCGCAGCACGTAAAGCAGGCCAATGGGGTCGCGTGTGCCGGGAGATACGCGGGCCGCAGTAACGTTGGCGGGAGCGGGAGACCCGTCGCTGATCAGCCTCCACGAGTTGCTCTGCTGTTTGCCCTGCTCGTGCAGGTACATTTCGTATTGGAGCGAGTTGAGCTGCCCCGCGTCGGTGTAGGAATCTAACTGATCGTCGAGCGGATAGAGTACGCGCACCGTATCAATCGTCTGAGCCAGGGCGCGGAAATGCCAGGCCAGGCGGCCAAAAAAATCGCGCCGCTCGATCACGGCAAGTTGAATGGTCCCCGCATTCACAGCGAATTTTGACCAGATCACTCGAAATGAGAGGCGCTCGCCGGCGTTGAATGGAACGGCGGTGTTGCTGGCGGGCCGCTTATTCGCTGTTTTTGATGTCGGCCGGGCCGGGCGCTGAGATTGTGCTGCCGTGGCTAAAGGCGCGCCGAGAAAGAGAATGCTGGCGACCGCAAGGATCGCCGGTTTTACGAGGTATTTCCGTTGGCAGTAATCCCAAGGCATAGCTGTAGACCGAATCGGTTACTTCGCTTTCAAGTGGCCCAACTACTTCGCACTTTGCGCCAGTCCTTGTCCGGCAATAGACTAGCAAAGTCCCAGGAAAGACTGGCGAAAAAATCAAACCGCTGCCAGCAAATCTCGCTCGCCCGGCTGGGCGTGCCGGAAAGGGACAGCTTAGATGCGCAGGCACGCAACGCTGCGGACGTGAGCCGGAGCCTCCGCGCCGTCTAATGCATAGGATTTAATTACCGCTCGATCTCGCCGGATCCCCAACGGAACCTTCGTTATCGGATTGCCCCTGCGCGCATAAGAGTTGCCCCGCGAAATCAAATCCACTGCTCGCGAGCGTTAGCGGCGCCGCGGCTGCGCAGCTTGCTGGTCGAGGCGCGCAGCGAGTTCCGTGAGGCTATTAACGAGCAGGTCGGGCGGATAATTTTCGAGCTGAGTGCTGCCCAGTCCGTAAGTCACGCAACAGCACCACGTGCCGGCATTGCGCGCCGTCTGCACGTCGACTTCAGAATCGCCCACGAGCATGGCTTGTTTGGGCGCAGCGCCGAAATCCCGCAACAAGATACCCATTCCCGCAGGGTTGGGTTTTTTGCTCTCGAAGCTATTGCCGCCATAGATGTAACGAAAATAGGACGCCAATCCCAATCCCTCGAGAATCTGCCGGCTGAACCGCACCGGTTTGTTTGTGAGCACGGCCATGGGCATGCCGTCGAGCGCTGCCAGGCCCTCGCGCACACCCGGATAAGTTACCGTGTTGTCCAGCATGTGTTCGCGATAGTAAGAGAGAAAAAATGCCAACGCCTGTTCACATTCCTCGCGAGTGGCGCCGGGCCCGAGCGCCTGTTCGATCAGCCGCGATGCCCCCTGCCCCACATACCCAAAAATCTGCTCCTGCGGCAGGGGCGAGCGCCCCGTTTCCTTGAGTGTGGCATTTACCGAGAGAGCGAGATCAACGCCGGAGTCGATGAGCGTGCCATCGAGATCGAAGATCAGGACGCGAACGTCCGCGAAAGGCGCTGGGTCCGGATTTAGCTTGGCGTGCATCGAAGTGAAGAATTATTTTAGTCGAAAATATGCAGGCGCCAGCCCTCAAATGCGCGCGAGTTTCTTTGAACGATCCTGGTAAGGGCTGTTAATATGACCCTTTTTCGCAGCCTGCGGAGGCCATCCTAGTTCATGGCAGAGATTTTTCCCTTTCGCGCCTACCGCTACAATCTCGAGCGAGTGAAACTCGCCGATGTGGTCACCCAACCCTACGACAAAATCACCCCAGCGATGCAGGAACGCTATGCAATGCTAAGTCCCTACAACCTGATCGCCGTCGAAAAAGGCAAGCCTTCCCCGAAGGATTCCCCGGCAGATAATGTCTACACGCGAGCGGAAAAGGCGCTCGAGACATGGATCCGCGACGGCGTGATGGCGCGCGATTCCCGGCCTGGAATTTACGTTTACTTCCAGGAGTATACAATGCCGGAGAGAGCGGAACGGCGCACGCGCAAAGGCTTCATCGCCGTGGGCCGGCTGGAGGACTATGCCGCTCGCGTCATTTTTCGGCACGAGCTGACGCACACCGGGCCCAAGGCCGATCGCCTGGAACTCCTGCGCCGCACCCGCACGCATACCGGTCAGCTTTTTATGCTTTATTCCGATCCGCAACGGCGCATCGATAGCCTGATCGATGAGATCGCCGCGCGTTGCCATCCCGGCGAGGCCCCCGTTGAAGCTAAGGACGAATATGGGGTGGTGCACCGTATCTGGCCCGTATTCGACCGGGAAATCATCGCCGATATTGGGCGAGCAATGGCGTCTCAAAAACTGGTCATTGCCGATGGCCATCATCGCTACGAGACTGCTCTCGCTTACCGTGACGAGTGCCGCGCCAAGGCCGCCGGAGACGATCGCAATGCTCCTTACGAGAAAGCCATGATGACCTTCTTCAATACCCATGGCGAAGGACTGCTGATCTTGCCGACTCACCGGCTGGTGGCAAATCTGCCCTCCTTCGATATGGGCTCGTTTCGCCGCAAAATATCTTCCGTCTTCGATCAGGAAGATTATGCATTCGGCAGCGACGCGGCCCGTACTGCGGCGTGCGAGCGATTTCAGCGCGATCTGCTGGCGAGCGGAGAAACCGGAAGAGCTTTCGGAATGTACACCGGCGGTGTCTTCACGCTGCTTCGTCTGCGGCGCGACGCTGATTTGCAGAAATTGATGCCTAATCTATCCGCCGCCCAGCGCAAACTGGACGTCGTTCTGTTGCACCGGGTTTTGCTCGAGGACGGCCTGGGCATCACGCCCGCCGCGATCACCGCAGAGCAAAATATCAGCTACGAGCGAGAGATTGGCGCGGCCTTGGATGCCGTGGACCGGGAGCGGGCGCAGATTTGTTTTCTGCTGAATCCCGTCGGCGTGGACCAAGTGATGGAGATGGCCCTTTCCGGCGAAGTCCTGCCTCAGAAATCGACGGATTTTTATCCCAAACTGCTCAGCGGCCTCACGCTGTACAGGTTGGACTAGTGCCGTTCCAACTTGTTGCTACGAATTTCAGCCAGCCCCGAACCTGACGGGGACCGGTTAATCACAGAATATGCCCCAGAACGAATCAGGTTCGGGGCCAGCCAAGAAGCGAGGTGCTGTTTGAGATAGCGCCCCCCTTCGTAGGCGTAGGTCATCGCACCTCCAGCCATTTGGTCAAAATAGTTGGAACGGCACTAGCCGCTTGCCTAGTGGCCGAAACTGCTGATCGCCGCCGACTCGGAGGGGTAAACATCGAAGACGGTGAGCAGCTTCGTCACTTGCAGAATTTCCTGGAATTTCTTTCCAAGATTCGAAAGCTTGAGCGATGCGCCTTGAGTACGGGCGCTATGGTGCGCCGCGACCAGCGTGCCAAGGCCCGCGCTGTCGATATAACTCACGTTACTCATATCCAAGACAATCTTCTTTTTGCCCGCTGCCAGCATCTTCTTCACTTGTTCTCGCAAGGCGTTGCTCTCGTCGCCGAGAACAACACGCCCGTCAAGCCCCACCACAGCGATGCCATCCACTTCGCGCGTATTCATTTTGAGTGCCATGGGTTCGACTCCTTTGGTTGGCTTGCAAGCGCTCCGGCCGCTCAAATCGCTGCCGGACCGCTATCGGGCCGCCACTTCGATAAGCAAGTTCAATAATAATCCGAACAAGACATATAATAGCCGCATGTGGGGCAACGCAACTTGCACTTATGAGCTTCCAGCCGTGCCGAACACACGGGACAGAAACTCGACGGATTCTCATTCTTCTCTTCCCTTTGCCTCGATTCGGGGCGAGAATTCGGAGGTACGTTTTTAGAACTGGTTTGTTCGGATCGCACGAGGGATACGTATAGCATAGAAGCGGCCGTATGGGGGAGTTACGATGCGTCCCAGCGTCGCCGGGAAGCCTGCAACCAGCGGACCCGCGGAATCATCTTGTTTATTAGGGGGGCTTAGGCCTCCACGGTCAATGGCTAAAGGGATACACAAAGTCGGATTCCTGATAGCGCTGAGCTTGGGCGTTGCCATATCAGCCTCGGGACAGGGCCGCGGATTTTCAGCTCCCATGCGCGGATCTGCAGTGCCTGTCCGCAGGTTCTCGGCTCCGATGCGCGGGTTCTCGGGGCAGGTCCGCGGAATGTCGCGGCCGGGACGCACCGGTGGCTTCAGGCGAGGTTTCTTCTTTCCTCCGGTCGTAGCAACTCCATTGAATCCGAATTTTGCGCCCCTAGACGGCGTGCCAGGTCTGGGCTTCGACTTTCCACATTTGGCGGCGGTTAGCCGCGGATTTCAACAACGCTTCCTGTTCATAAACAATGGCTTTTCCCCATTTTTTGCGCCCATCTTCTTTGATCCACTGTCTTTGTCCTATCCCGCCGAGATCCCTGATTACTACGCCGAAGGCGAACGGCAGCCGATATTCGTTATGCCCCCGCCGCCGCAACCGCAACCCGCCACTCCGCCGGCGGAAGCCGCCCCGAGAGCCACAACGCCGCAAGTTCCGCCCCCGCCACCCCCCGAATTGGGACAGCTGATTCTGGTGCGTAGCGACGGCCAGGTGCTGCTGGCCGTGGCCTTTACCGTCAGGAATGGTCAACTTACTTACATCACGAATCAGGGCACCAGGCGCTCCTTTCCCGTCAGCGAGCTGGATAAGGACGCCACGCGGCAAATGAACGATGCCAACGGCACGTCTGTTTCTCTTCCCGAGTAGGGCGCGCGTTTCTCCCGAAAAATTTCAAATCGCCTCAACCAGAAAGGAAAGCTCCCTCGCTTCGCTCCGGACAGCAGCGGGCCCGCACCCGCGGTGAGCCAGTGCGTGTTTGTGAAAAAATGCACGCTGGAGGGCAGATCTCAGCTTTTGCTGGAACGGAAAGGTTCCGGCATGTAGAAACCAGTCTCGGGCAAGCCGGCGCGCTCAAATTGCACCGTGGTGTGATGAATACCAAACGTATTCGCCAGGCGTGCGCGAACCTCGCCCAAGATTTTTTCGCTTTCCTCCATGTGCATGTCGGGAATGCGTACGTGGCAAGAAAGCGCGTGATCGCCCGCGCCGAGTGTCCAAATATGGATATCGTGCACTTCCTGCACGCCGGGAACCTATAATCACGCCGAGTGCCGGATCGAGCCACAGTGCTCCGCTTATCCGGATGAGCAACGCGCCTGCAAGAATGCCGATATTGGAAAGAGCATCCCCAAAGTTATGTATCAGCAGCGCGCGCAAGTTCAAATCCTTGCGGCCGCGCATCAGGCCCAATGTGATCGCGCCATTGATGACCAGCGCAAAGAGCGATAGCCCGATCATCCATTGCTCATGCACTGCAACGGGGCGCCGAAAACGGTCGAAAGCCTCCCAGAAGAGGGCCAGTGCCACGAGCAGAAGCAAGATGGAATTTGTGAACGCCGCGAGAATCCCCGCGCGGCGATAACCGAAGGTCCTCTCCGGATCCGCGGGACGCTCCGCCCAATGCGCCGCGATCCAGCAGATCAGGATGGTGGGCACATCAGAGAGATTGTGGACCGCATCGCTCACCAGGGCGATGGAATGGCCCAGGTAACCGCCCAAGAATTCCGCCCCTACCAGTACGAGCGTGGCGAGCAGTGCCGCAGAAAGGAATCCGCGGGCCGGCTTTCCGTGTGCATGGGCATCGCCGCGGTGGTGCACGTGCATGGAAACCATTCTACTTCACACTTCCGGGGTGGGAAGGAAATGCGTCATGGCAGCGTGCGAATGCCGGGATGGCGTGCCGATTTGGGTCCTCACGTTCTAAGCAACCGCCGCCCGAAAGCCCTTTGACTTCCCCGCAAACCGGCGCCTAGTATTCCTTTAATCTGGTGTTTACGAAGGATTTCCGGCCATGGCCGCGGCGTAATCAGAATCGAGCGGCGCGATCCCAAGCAATCCTGTGATTATGGCAAAGGTCGCCAAACTCAGCTTCTGGGGCGTGCGTGGGTCGACTCCGACAGTGGATCGAGCCATGCTGCGCTATGGCGGAAACACGCCTTGTCTCGAGTTAATCACGCCCGACGGCTGCCGGTTGATCCTGGATTGCGGCACCGGCTTGCGAATTCTCGGCAATCGCTTGGCCGCGGCAGCGGAAGCGGACCAAGCGATCGAGGCGCAAATCCTTGTGACCCATTACCATTGGGATCACATACAGGGCGTTCCCTTCTTCGCGCCCTTATATCCATCGCAAAATAAATTTCACTTTTACAGCTTTCGATCGGAATTTCTCGGACGCGACAGCCTGAAGCGCGTCTTTGAAGCGCAGATGGCCCATCCTTACTTCCCGGTGGACCTCCATGCCATGTCGGCGGCGCGCAAATTCACCGACGTCGCTGGCGGGGACTGTTTCTCGATCGGAGATACTCGCGTGAGCACCTGCTCGCTGAACCACCCGCAGGGCTGCTTAGGCTATCGAATCGAAACATCAGTCGGTACGATCGTCTACGCCACCGACAATGAGCCCGGAAATCTGGAATACGACCGCAACTTGCGGCGCTTCGCCGAAGGTGCGGATATCTTCGTGAACGACGCCCAGTACACCCCGGAGCAACTGGAGCATCATCGCGGATGGGGCCATTCGAGTTGGCGCGAGGGCGTGCGCATTGCCGAGGCCGCCGGCGTGCGCAATCTGGTTCTTTTTCATCATGACCCGGACTCCTCGGATAAAACCGTAGATGGCATCCTGCGCGATGCGCGCGCGGAATTCGAGAATACCTGGGCCGCCGCCGAAGGCATGGTCATGACCCTCGCGGAAGACCGGACCGATGTGGTGATCCCCGCGGCGCGAAATGGCTTGCGGCGCGAGGCGCATTTCCGAGCCCGGGTGATGGGCTTCACCGAAGAAGGAAGAGCTTTCCAAGAGGACACCGTGATCCGCGATCTCAGTCTGCAGGGTGCGCTGATCTATCTCGACCACAGCCCCAAACTGCAATCGGAATTGCACGTCATGTTGGAAAATCCCGGGGATGGCGATGCCAAGCGGCTGGCGCTGCGCGGATACGTCGTGCGCATCGAGCCGGGACCTGAGAAGGATCAGGTCGGCGTGGGGATTGTCTTCACCGAGTAGATGGCGCAAACTCTTTTGCGCATCCATGGAACCCAGGCGAACCATCTCGACGCGCACGCTCATCGCCGGCCTGGTGGCCCAGGCCCCGCTCGCCCTCAAGAACTTCCGTCTCTATTTCACCAATCTTTATCGGCGCAAAATCCTGCGGACCAATATCGTCGCGCCTTACGCGCTCATTTTTTATGCCACCCACAAATGCAATCTGGCCTGCAGTTACTGCACTCAGAAAGAGCCGGACGTCTTTAGCGAAGAGCTGACCACCAGTGAAACGCTGCGCCTTCTGCGCGTGATTCGGCGCGAGACCGACTCCATTGTGTTCACCGGGGGCGAACCTACCCTGCGCCCCGATATCGAGGAACTGATCTCCGCCGCCCGCCGGCGCCTGCGTTTTCGCTCGGTTATGCTCATCACCAACGGAACTCTGCTGGACCGCCGCTCCAGCCTTTTCGAAAATCTGACCGGCCTGGTGATCAGCCTGGACGCGCTAACCATGGATCCGGCGAATCCGTTGTCCAAGCCCGCGGCCTTACCCAAGGTGATGGAGAATATCGCGCTCGCGAAATCGCGCATGCCTCATCCGCGAACCATCACCATCAGCACGGTGATCGAGGAATGGAACATCGGTGAAATTGAGCGCATTCTGGACTGGGCCGGCGAGCAAGGCTTCGTATTTGCGACGCAAAGCGCGCTGAAAGAAAAACTGCCCAATCTTCACTTGATCGAAAATCCGCGCTACCTCGAACTGGTGCGAAAAATCGTGGACCGGCGCAAACAAAATCTTCAGCCCATCAATGGAACGCCGCGCATCATCGAGACGCTTCTGCGCTTCGGCGATTTCCAGTGCTTCCCGACCATGTTTCCGCGAGTCTACCCCAATGGCGACGTTTTCTATCCCTGCGAGCCGCTCCGGAAGATCGGAGGCAATCTGTTGCGCGAAGGTTCGCTGGCCGAAGTTTTCGCCAGAGGGAAAAAACTCTATGGCGAGATCCCCGCATGCCACGGAATCTGCCATTTATTCGGAAACGTGATTTCGCACTACTACACAAACGATTTCTGGCGCTTGGCTGGTGAATACATCCGCTGAAGTAATTGCCACGCGGGCTCCTAACCGCAGGATGCTTGCCGCGATCACACTCACATCCCAAAAGGCGTCTTTAAGGATGGATAGAGAGAGATACGCCGTAAGATTCGGTGGCTGGATTATAAAGCGGCTCGATGCGCACCGATTTTGCTTTCGGTTCGTAGAAGGCGGAATGATGGTGGTAAACGTATCCGCCAATGCTATAGCCGATCACCGAACCTACCAAGGCATCGGACGGAAAATGGTTTTCTCCTGTGACTCTCGCGATGGCCACGCCCGTCGCTAAACCGTAGAGTGCAACATGCAACCAAGGATGGCCCGGCGTCTCCTCAACCATCACACGCGCAAAGGCCCAGGTGGCGGCCGCATGGCCTGAGGGAAATGAGCTGCTAAAAGTATAGATGTCCGTGTCGTCAGGCCAGAATTTTCCCGTGCCTGGTGGCACATATGGGCGCTGGCGGTTGGTCGCAAGTTTGAGCGCCTCCACGACCAGGCTGGCGTCGGCTATGCCTTCGAGCGCCAGCATGCCGGTCTCGCGCGGTCCTTCCTTGTGATCCAATTTTCCGATCAAGTAGGTCAGCCCGGCGGCGCCGACCAACGTGTAGCCGGCGCCCAGGTGCGTAAAATCATTGCTCACGCGGACTCGTGTGGTGGACGGGCCCAGCGCATTCATGGCCCGCACATCGTAGACAAATGCCAGCGTCGTCGCCGCCGCAAAAGGGGCCAGCCAAAGCCATTTGCGCCCGCGAAGCCGCGCCGGCGCCGTCCAGATCCCTGCTTGATCGCGGAACACGTCGCCGAAGCACCTCAAAGGAGCAGACGCTAAATCGCACGTACTGCCGGCACTTTGAGTCGCCGTGGGGCCGCCAGCCTGACCCGGAGTAGCGCCAGTGTTCGCGGGCGCCTGAGCTTCTGGCGGTGCAGGCGAGGAGGAAGTCTCCGTCACAGCAAATGGAGAGACGAACCCAGCATCTGCGCCGCTATTTACCAACGACGCCGCGTCAAACGAAGACTGTGCTCGCATCGACGCACAGAGAACCAGCAGAAGTGTACCGGCTAATATCTGCTCAAACCTGAGACTAAAAGCTCGCGAGCGCCTTTTCACATTCGATTCCCGTGGCGTCAGCGCACCAGGCCACTATCCCAGCCGCCAGGTCACCATGCATGGACGCAAATTTGCAAGATAGATAAAGATAGAAATAATTACCATGCTACGATGCGCAAACGGCTTCCGGCGTCGCCAACTGCATTAGCGCAAAATCGGCAGCTCGCGATGAAGTCGGCTACGAACCGTGGCATCGGCCACACGTGCCAGGTGCTCCGCGAAGTTGCCTTCGTAGATAAATTCCGCTGTCGCCTGTCCCCAATCCACGCGAAAGCTCCAGTTCATGCCAGCGGGTTTCACAGATACAGTCCGAACTTGCTGCAGCGGTATTTCGACTAAAACTTGGAGGGTAGCGTCTATCACCCATAGCCGCTCAGCACCGATGAAGAGTTTCGCCCGGTGTCGGCTTCTAGCGCCATCGGTGTAGTAGCCGCCATCCACTGCGAGCAATGCGCCCAATTCGCGTACCTTCGCATCAACGGAGAATTCGGGGCGTTCTGGCGTCAAAAGGATCGCAAGCAGCATCATCAGAGCCCCCAGCACGAGCAGCATGAACGAATGCGGCCGCGCCGCGCCCAAGGCGAGTACTACCACGCCCGCGAACGCTATCAGAATGCGGACAAAATTCCACAACTTCCTCCGGCGCCGCAATCGGTTCACCTTCGGAATGACCAGAACCAGCCCGAAAATGACCCAGAGCCCGCCGCGGCCCAACCCCGCCGCTCCTCTGCGCAACAGCGAAATTTTGGAATGTTCCATCGAACGATCCGCCAATCTTCGATTGGACTTCGCCGTATGTCAAATCGCCTGAGGCAAAAGGGAGCAAATTCTGTTCTCTTTTGTCACCAACGACCGATTCCAGCCGAAAAAGAGCCCTGCGGCTAAGCTACAATAGTCGGTGCATCAAAAAGAATGTCATGGCGGAAACGGCAACCTCGTCCGAACTGCGTGAAGCATCGAAATTTTCAGCTGTTCTTTAGCGGCCAGCTGATTTCTCTGGTGGGCACCTGGATGCAGAACATTGCCCAGGACTGGCTCGTCTATCGGCTCACGGGTTCATCGCTGCTGTTGGGCACCGTCGCCTTCGTCAGCCAAATTCCCATTTTCCTGCTGGCGCCGGTAGCCGGTATCGTGGCCGACCGGTGGAACCGCCATCGCATCGTCATCGCCACCCAAACGGCGTCCATGGTGCTGGCGCTTACCTTGGCCACGCTGACGCTCAGCGGCGCGATTCGTATCTGGGAGATCATGGTTGTGGCGTCATTGCTGGGCGTGGTGAACGCCTTTGATATTCCCGCTCGACAGGCTTTCCTGATCGACATGGTGGGGCGCGACGATCTCTTGAACGCCATCGCGCTGAACTCCTCCATGTTCAATAGCGCGCGCATTATCGGACCGGCAATCGCCGGCATCTTGGTGGCGTCGGTTGGAGAGGGCTGGTGTTTTTTCGCCAACGGCATCAGTTATATCGCCGTGATTATCGGGCTAGTGCTGATGCGGCTCACCAGGCAGGGTGAACTGCAGAAGCACGGATCTCCCCTGGAGAATCTGGTCGAAGGCTTCCGTTTCGCGCGCCATACGGCTCCGGTGCGGGCTCTATTGCTCCTGATCGGATTTGTCAGCCTCGCCGCCATGCCCTATACGGCCGCATTTTGCACGGCGGAGCGCGTCAATTGGGAATGCTGATGGGTGCGACCGGCGTCGGTGCGCTGCTCGGCGCTTTGACGCTCGCCTCCAAAACCAACGTCCGCGGGCTCGGAAAGTGGGTGTGGATGGCTGCAACCGGTTTTGGCACGAGCCTTATTCTTTTTACTTTGTCGCGGCGCCTCTGGCTCTCGCTGGCACTGCTCATTCCCACTGGATTCGGCATGATGGTTCAGATGGGCGCAACCAACACGCTTTTGCAAGTCATGGTTCCCGACCGCCTGCGCGGGCGCGTAATGTCGCTTTACTCTATGATGTTCATCGGCATGGGCCCAATTGGGGCGCTGCTGGGCGGCGTTCTGGCGGCGAGAATCGGCGCGCCATGGACGGTGGCTATTGGCGGAGTCACTTGCCTTGCCGGAGGCGCGATCTTCGCGCGGCGCTTGCCGGCCATGCGCGGTGTGGCTCAGCGGTTGATTCTGGCGCAGGGAATGGGCGCCGGCGAGCCTCCGGCATCCTTGCCGATGCCGCGCTCATAATGCCGGAAGCAACTGTCAAGTAACTGCCCCGCGGGCGCAGGGTCCAATAGAATCCAACTCAGGGAATCCCACGCGAGGAGCACACCAGACATGCAGATCGGAATGATCGGCCTCGGGAGAATGGGCGGAAACATGAGCCGCCGACTGCTGCGAGCCAAGCATCAGTGCGTCGCATTCGATAGGCATCCGGAAAATGTGAAGAAATTGTCAGATGAGGGCGCTGCGGGAGCAGCCTCGCTCGAAGAGCTTGTACGGAAGATAGCGCCGCCTCGCGCGATCTGGATGATGGTGCCGGCGGCAGGCGTGGACGCCACCATCGAACAACTCGCTCCAAAATTGCAGCGAGGCGATATCCTGATCGACGGCGGAAATTCCTACTACATCGACGATATCCGGCGTTCCAAGCAGTTGCAGCAGCGCGGAGTTCACTACGTGGATGTGGGCACGAGCGGCGGCGTTTGGGGCTTGGAACGCGGTTACTGCCAGATGATCGGCGGTCCTCGGGAGGTCGTCGAGCATCTCGATCCGATCTTCAAGGCGCTTGCTCCTGGGCGGGGAGATGCCCCGCGAACTTCTGGACGAGAGAAAATCGGCGGCACTGCCGAAGAGGGTTACCTCCATTGCGGCCCCGCGGGGGCCGGGCATTTCGTGAAAATGGTGCATAACGGAATCGAGTACGGACTCATGGCGGCCTACGCGGAAGGAATCAATATTCTCAAGCATGCCAATGTCGGCAAATCCACGAGCCGCACTGACGCCGAGACGGCCCCGCTGCGCGACCCCGATCACTATCAATACGAGTTCAATCTTGCCGATGTCACCGAAGTATGGCGGCGCGGCAGCGTCATTGCGTCCTGGCTTCTGGATCTGACCGCCAGCGCGATGTTAAAAGATCCCCAGCTCGCGGGCTTCTCGGGCCGCGTCTCTGATTCCGGCGAAGGGCGGTGGACCATTCTGGCGGCCGTCGAAGAAGGCGCGCCGGTGCCGGTCTTGAGCGCGGCTCTTTATGAGCGATTTACGTCGCGAGGCGAGAGCGATTTCGCCAATAAACTGCTCTCGGCCATGCGCTTTGAATTCGGCGGGCATCTCGAAAAGCGCTGAGAACGTACCCGAGCTTGTCGTCCGCTTTCCGAACGACCTGTCTTCGAATGCATCAAAAAATAGAAAGCTCTCGCTGGGGAGGGCAAAGGAGAGTCCGTAATGAGCGCGACCCTGACGGCCGGTATTTCGGAGCAGCGCCGTTTGCCCAAACCCGTGGCCCTCTCAGACGCATTGGTTTTTTTTGGCGCGACCGGCGATCTCGCTTATAAGCAAATTTTCCCCTCGCTCCAGCAGATGATCCGGCGCGGCAGTCTCAACGTGCCGGTTATCGGAGTAGCCAAAGCGGGGTGGTCGCTCGACCAGCTTCGGCAACGGGCGCACGAGAGTCTTGAGAAACACGGCGGAGTAGATCAGGCCGCTTTTTCCAAATTGATGGAGTTGCTGAATTACATCGATGGTGACTACCAGGATGCCAATACCTTCAAGAGGCTTCGCGAGGTCCTGGGCAAGTCCCAGCTTCCCACTCATTACCTGGCCATTCCGCCCAGCCTGTTCGCTACAGTTATCGAAAATCTTGCCGCTTCCGGATGCGCCAAGAATGCCCGAGTGATCCTGGAAAAGCCCTTCGGCCGCGATCTCGCTTCGGCTCAGGAACTCGACGCCACGCTGCACGCCGTTTTTCCCGAATCTTCGATTTTTCGCATCGACCATTATCTCGGTAAGGAAGAAGTCGAGAATCTGCTTTTCTTCCGTTTTGCGAACACGTTTCTCGAACCCATCTGGAACCGCAATTACGTGGAATGTGTGCAGATCACCATGGCGGAATCTTTCGGCGTCGCGGGCCGGGGTAAGTTTTATGAGGAAGCCGGCGCAATTCGCGATGTGGTGCAGAACCATCTCTTGCAAGTGGTGGGATTTCTTACCATGGAACCGCCCACCAGCATGTATGCCGAATCGCTGCGCGATGAACAGGTTCGCGTCCTTCGCACCATCCCTCCCATCGCGCGGGCCAATGTGGTGCGCGGGCAGTTTGAAGGGTATCGAAAGGTTCGCGACGTGGCCCCCAATTCCAAAGTGGAAACGTTCGCCGCTTTGCGCCTCGAAATCGATTCGTGGAGGTGGGATGGCGTGCCGTTCTTCATTCGGTCCGGCAAATGTCTGCCTGTGACCGCGACGGAAGTGCTCGTCAAACTCAAGCAGCCTCCTCTGCGGCGCTTCCCGAATCAGAACAACTACTTCCGTTTTCGCCTCGGTCCCGATCTCTCCATAAATCTTGGCGCACAAATCAAGCGTCCCGGCCCCGGGATGGTTTCCATGCCGGTCGAACTTTCAGCCGTGCATCTTGACCTCAGCGCTGAGCTACTGCCCTACGAGCGCCTGCTCACCGACGCCATGCGCGGCGATCCGCTTCTCTTCGTGCGTCAGGATGCCGTTGAAGCTGCCTGGGCCATCGTCGATCCCATCCTCGGACCAGATAAGACGCCGCTCTATTTTTATCCGCGCGGAAGCTGGGGACCGCCGGAGGCCGATCGTCTGGCCGCGGATATAGGCGGCTGGCACAACCCCGAGCCCTCCGCGCAGGGCGGCACATCTCACTTTATGTGGCGCTACGATGAGCACGAAGACGCCTCCGCGGATGGTTAGCCCGGCAACGGTACAAGCTGAGGAGACCGGATTTGTATTCGCCGCCGCCGCATTCGCCGCTCTCGGTGGACTTCTGTTCGGTTACGACACGGGAGTTATTTCCGGCGCCTTAATTTTCATTCGCACGCAATTCGGACTCTCCACCTTCCAGCAGGAGCTCATCGTAAGCGTAGTGTTGGTGGGAGCCGCAGTGGGGGCCCTGAGCGGAGGCCGCTTGGCGGACGTTTTCGGCCGCCGCTTCATGCTGTTGGTCACCGCGCTAATTTTTGTTATCGGCGCGATTGTTTGCGCTGCGGCGCCGTCATTGAGCGTCCTGGTGATCGGCCGCTTGATCGTTGGACTGGGTATCGGCCTCGCCACCAGCACCGTACCGATCTACATCTCCGAAGTTTCCCCGGCGCAAACGCGCGGATGGCAGGTGTCGCTTTTTCAACTGGCCATCACCATTGGAATTCTTGCCGCTTATCTGGTCGATTACACTTTTTCAGGCAGCGGAGCCTGGCGCTGGATGCTGGGACTGGCAGTCATTCCCGGCGCAATCCTCGGGCTCGGGATGATTCGCATGCCGGAAAGCCCGCGCTGGCTTGCCGAACATGGCCAATCCGATCTAGCGCGCCAGGTATTGGCGCGAATTCGGGGCACAGAGAACATCGATTCGGAATGGCTGGAGATCGAGAAGACACTGGCGGAAGCGGCAGAGCGCGGCCGCTTCTCTGATTTGTTTGGCCCCTCGATCCGAACTGCGCTGGTGATCGGCATTGGCTTGGCGATTTTTCAGCAGGTCACCGGGATCAATACGGTCATCTATTACGCTCCGCTGATCGTGCAATCGGCGGGAATTCCCACGGCCTCGGGAGCTATCCTGGCAACGGCGGGCATCGGCCTGGTGAACGTCATCATGACCATCGTGGCCATGTGGCTGATCGACCACGTGGGCCGGCGCCCTCTACTCTTGGTCGGCATCGCTGGGATGATACTCAGCCTGGGCGTCCTGGGATTTGTCTTTCGCATGCCCGCCGGAGGCGCGCCGGCTTGGCTGGCTGTAATCACGCTGATGGTTTACGTAGCCTCATTCGCCATCAGCCTCGGTCCCATTTTCTGGCTTCTTATCGCGGAGATTTATCCCCTGAGAGTGCGGGGCATCGCTGAAGGCTCGGCGGCGGGTGTGAATTGGGCCTTCAATTTTTTGGTGTCGATTACGTTCCTGACGCTGGTCGAGGTCCTGGGGCCGGGGCTCACTTTTTGGGTGTACGCCTTGCTGGCGATCGCGTCCTGGCTATTTTCGTATTATCTCGTACCCGAAACTAAAGGCCGCACTCTCGAAGAGATCGAGCATTCCTTCCGCCACCGCCACGCCGCCTAAACCGCTTGATCCCTCCGTCGCTAACGTCTCCACTTCGAGAGTCAGCAGACTGACGTTTGCGTAATATTGCGATCCTCCGAGAGTTGTCATCCCGAGCGGAACCGGGGTCCCCGGCATGCGCCGCTGTTGCGCATGCTGGGGTGGAGGAGCGAGGGATCTGCTTTTTTCCGGGTGCCCCACCCTGCTTGCCCTGAGCCTCGAAGGGAGCTTGCGAAGGGCGCATTCTGAAGGGTGGGACGGAAAGCGCCGCGCGCGTCTTTTACTTCTCGACCACTCCGCAGGCGATCCGGTCTCCCGAATTGCCCGCGGGATCGGTCTTGTAATCGTCAGGGCCGGCGTGAATCACGAGTGCTGTCCCGCCCGTATGAAACAGCGAATTCGCACCTCCACCCGAAGTCACCATATCCGCAACGATGGTCGCTTTGCCTTTCCCGCTTTTGTCCACGGTGAAATTGGGCAGATCGCCGGCGTGCGGACCCTGGGGATTATCCTTGCCATGCATCTTTCCCATGGGGTTGAAATGCCCGCCCGCGGAGGCGAAGTTGGGACCTTGGCACATGCCCACGTTATGAATATGAATGGCATGCATGCCCGGCGGCAGCTTCATGACATTCACGTTGATCCGCACGCCTTTGGCCGTCGGCGTCAGGGTTGCGGTGCCAACCTTGTCGCCTTTGCCGTTTACGAAGTTGGCATGCGCCTTTGTAGTCTTCGTCTGCGCGAACGCCGGGGCCGCGCTCAGTAATACGCCGATCAGCAATATGCTTCGAAATGACATGGCCATCTCCTCCGCTTGTTGCTGCTCAGTTATACCTGCGCACGCCCGCGAAAAGCAATCGCTCGCCGCCCGGCCGGTAATCGGCGCTGCAAATGCGTTGCAGCGCGCGATTACCTGGCGGCTCGCCGGCTAGCGCGACTCCTGCTATATCGCTGCTCGAACTGCTAACTTGCTGCCGCAGGCCGTCGCGTCCTGCGGCGAAAGCGGCCATCCGGCGAGAATGGTCGTCCCTAGCGATCGGCCTCGGGCGGAGAGAGGGATTTCTTCGGCGCCACTCCGAACCGACAGCAACGCTCTTGCGGAATCAGTCGCTACTTAGCTAACCGGAGTTGCCGAGCTATAGCTGACCATGCGGATCAGGCGATTCGAGACCACCGTGCGTATCTGGTTCCGGTGTTCCCCCGCTGCTTGCCGCTTCGCGGCCGAGCCATAGTGTTTCAGCTCGATGGGATCGACTCGGTCTCCCAGGCCATCGAGGGCCGCATAGTTCGCGTAGCTTACAAGCATCCCAACGTTCCATTCGCTGGGATTATCTGCGGTTACGTTGTTGAAAAATTCGTACCCGGTGATAATCCCGGCTTTTTTCTCTTCCTCGAATACGGGGATTAAGTTGCTCATCACATCCTGATCGAAAGCGGGTCGCTGGCCCGGGTTGATCTTGTAGAGAAAGGTCCGGCTCACGGTCGTCGGGGTGACTTTGACGTTGACGTTTTGCGCCGACACCCTGCTTCGGCGCAGAACAATGAAGCCTGCGAGCGCAACAAACACCAATACCAGAACCAAAATGCGGTATCTCTTCATGTCTGCTCTTTTCTGGGGGAGCGGAGCGTTTAGAAGCTCGTTCCCACCCACTTCCTTGGATTCAAGGCCTACTTGGGAAGGGCCGACTCTTGAGGGTACAGCTGCTTGTACTCCTCGGCGAACCTAGAGTCAAGCAAGACTTATCGTGAAGGCCGTGCCCTGTATCTATTGCAGAAGTTGTTTCCGTGACAACATCGGCACGGGCGGAGGATTGTCGCGATTAACTCGAAGCCAACTCAACACTTCCTGCTCGCGATCCAAATATGTAATTCTGAATTTCCTTCCACTGTTCGTCCAGGATCGCCTGAATCCTTTCCGACTTTCCTTGGCCGTAACCAGGAACAGCTAAGAGAGAATTATGTAAGTCAGAGAACATTTCCGGGTCGTTAAAACATCGCAGTTGCAGTCCGTGGAAGAGGTCAAACGTCCCTCCTTCCGCAGATTCAGCCATCGTCTCCAGTTCCTGGACGTTGACCACATTTAACGAATCCACCGTCACGCCCTCGCGTAACTGATTTCCTTCAAGGAACCGGTTAAATTTTCGATTTAGCAACCAGTTCACCAGCGGGCTCCGCAAGATGTGATCCTGTACAACCAAGACGGGAATGATTCTGGTAACGTGTTCTAGAGGCACGTCACGTAGCCGCCGCCTGCCTGTTTTTCTATTGAACAGTTGCTGTATCTTTCGGGCCAACTGTTCGCAACCCTTCGTTATTTTGAGGTCGAGGTCTGTTTCAAATGCAGCCGGATCAGCTGAATATCTTGCGTCAATCCGCAAGAATCCGCCCTTGTATTCCATCGGCATGAAACGACTTCCTGCAGTAAAGGCCCCGTCAAAACATTCCCCACCATCACCCCACGCTGGCGCAGGCCAGAAGAGCAAGTTCTGCTTAAAGCTGCATCCGCCGAGAAACCAGTTCACATACTCCTCGAATAAAATTCCCCAGGCGCTAAATAACTTTGGACGCTCCCTTCGATCAAGGCCGTCGTTAATGGCCCAATAAGCGCCACTGTAGATCTTCTCTACTAAAAACCCGATGTCTGCACAGAAGAACCTATTGCGAGCAAGCTCGATCAGGGGTTTGCTTCTAAACGGCATGAAATCGAAGCGCCAATCTGCTTCTCTTTTGTCCCCCAGCAGATTCTTGAAATCGGCAAAACTCGCCGAGACGGTGCTTAATACGATTTCTAATTCTCGTGCAGTAATTTTGGACTTGCTTGCATAGTTCGATGGATCAATGGCCAGGTATTCAAGATTGCGCGAGCCGTCGTGGCCGATATAGTTCATTAGGTAAGAGTAGAAGCAGATCAATTGAAAGAGCCAATACGACACTGGCATACCTACGATCCGTTCAAACTCTTGCCTGAAATCAAAGCCACGGCATTGGTGCTTAATTCTTTGGACTACCTTGTCCTGGCTCAGCAGGAGATCAAACATAATTCGGGATCGATACGCGATATGCGAGATCGCTGCGCTGTTTATCACCTCGGAGACTTCCAACAGCTGAATGATAAGCGCAAGCATCCTGCTGTCGGTCGTGCCCGAACTGA
>WNGG01004789.1_pt1 | contig 19781 bp, 19 predicted proteins | sample 5400661 | NCBI WGS metagenome assembly WNGG01 (sample SAMN13153372, study PRJNA577476) | soil metagenome | isolation source: 100 cm soil or saprolite under Garry oak tree replicate 1 | place: USA:California | collected 2016-06-15
CGTGCTGGAGCTCCGCTTTCCGCACACGGGGAAGTTCATGTTCCACGCCCACAAGAGCGAGTTCGCAGCGCTCGGCTGGATGGGCTTCTTCGAAGTCGTGGAGTGACGGATGCTCGATCGCCTGCTACGACGGATCTGGTTGCTCGGAGTCCCTGTGGGGCTCCTTGGCGCGGCCGCCGTCATCGCCTACGCGCGCCCGTGGCACGACGCTGTGCCTACGGCTCATGAGGTGACGGTCGAGCAGGCTGTCCTGCGACCCGGAGCGATCGTTCTCGTCGTCGTCAACAACTCGGAGAAGACGGTGCACGTGGCGCAGGTCATCCTCAATGACGCCTTCGTCGACTTCCGACAGAGCCAGCGCGAGGTCGCGCCCGGAGACGCGGAACGGATCACGGTCTCGTATCCGTGGGTTCCGGGCGAGTCCTACGACGTCCAGCTGATGATGCCGACGGGCGCGACGATCGCGTACGGGATCGAAGATGCGGAGGCCGGCGCCCAGCAGGCCTAGCTGCTCAGGTGCCCGTCCGAGCCGACCTGCACGCCCTCCTCGTCGAGGCGCTCCTTGATCAAGAACTGGAACGTCGACCAGGCCCCTCGGCGTGCATCGAACATCCGGTACACCTGCCACTCGGTCAGGAGGCGGTCGTTCTTCCTGCGCGCAGTGGCCCAGTCGGCGAACTTCGGCAGGCGCTTGAGCTTACGAGCGAGCGCGACGCCCTGCTCGACCGCCCGCTCGAGCCGCTCGTCGCCGATCGGGACGTCGAAGCCGGCTTCGCGGAGCGCTTCGGCAAGGGAACCAAAGGTGTGCCAGTACAGCGACTTCGAGGGCATCGACCCGCGCCTGGCGTCGAGATCCTTTGCGGTCGGCACGCGGCCGAGGTCCTCCCCCAGTTCGCGTAGGAGGCCCACCAGTTCTTCGCGCGTGGCGAAGCGGCGGGGAACAAGGCCGGCCTCGCGCTTTGCCGCGTTCCAGCTGCCGAAGTGCTCGATGACCGTCTGCGGGTGAACGGCCGTGTCAGGGTCGGCCGCGAACTCGCGCATCGTCGGCGAGCGGCCCAGCCGCTCGGCGGACGCGCGTAGCTCTTCCAGGATCTGATCGTCCGAGTACCGCTTGCGGATTCCGGCCTGGAACGAGGCGAGCGCGTCGGGGTCGATCTTCGCGACCGCCCTGTAGGGCGGTTTGCGGGCCATGCCAATAAGGATAGAGCGTTCTGGAAAGAACGCAAGTTAAGGCTTGAACGGCCGAGGCGCCGACTTGGCGGCGCCGCCGAGAGGCCGTGCGGGCTTTGCCCGTGCGGCCGTCTAACAGCCGCCGATCGTCGCAGGACGCTGGTAGGCCCAGAGGCCGGAAAAGCCCGGACTTGGGAGGTTCCTACGACGCTTGCGAGGCCACGAGCGAGAGGCGGGCCTTGTTGGCGTCGCTCTGGAGGCCCTCGAGCGGCAGGATCCGCTCCAGGGCGGTGACGCAGCGCGGGCAGAACTGGGTGCCCGCCGCCCGTCGGAGCTCCTCCAGAGCCTCCGCGGCAGGCCGGGCTGCGCGGTAGATGCGGGTCGTCAGCATCGAGTCCAGCGCGTCGGCCACATGGATGATGCGGGCGCCGAGCGGGATGTCCTCCCCTTGCAGCCGGTCCGGATACCCCGTCCCGTCGAAGCGCTCGTGATGATGGCGGATAGCCGGTACGGCGTCGTTGAGGAAGCCCAGGCGGTCGATGATGCGTGCCCCCTCCTCCGCGTGCCGCTGCATCAGCGACCACTCGTCGGGCGTGAGGCTCGCGGGCTTCAGGAGGATGGAGTCGGGGATGGCGAGCTTGCCGATGTCGTGGAAGAGCGCCGCGTGCCCGAGCAGGTCGAGCTCTGCATGCGAAAGCCCGAGCTCCCGGCCGATTGCCAGCGCGAGCTGCTGGACGCGGCGTGAGTGACCGGCGGTGTAGGAGTCCCGCGCGTCCACCGTCGCCGACAGTGATTCCATCGCTGCGGTGGAGCGCTCCTTGAGGAGCTTGTTCGCCAGCTCGAGCGAGACGTTCTGCGACTGGATCGTCTCTGCCGCTTGGCGGAGCTTCAGGGCGCTGCGCTGCGTGTGCTTGAGATACGCCTCCTGCGTCTTGCGCATCAGTAGCAGCGGAACTGCGAAGACCGCGAGCGCGAGCAACTGGACCGCCTCGTACGCGAGCGCCATGACGCCGCCGATGAAGCCGTAGACGAGGTAGTGCGGCAGGAGCCACGCGAACCGCTCCCGGAATACCGACCACCAGCGCTCGTGTCCCTGCAGCGCGAGAGCGAGCGAGACGAGCCCCATGTTGACGACGAAGTAGGCCGTCCCGGCGAGCAGCCCCAAGCCGGAGGCCGCGAGCTCGTGCGCGGTCCCCGTCGGGAAGAAGGCGGCGATCTTGAACACGCTCGCCGCGGCCAGCGACGCCAGCGTCAGCGCGCCGACGTTGAAGAGCACGTTGTGCAGCGGCGCGCGACGCGCGCTCCACTCGACTGCCACACTCGCGAGCGCGAGTGGCAATGCAGCGCGAAAGCCGAAGAGCGAGGCGGCCGCGAGACAGCCCACGGCGCTGACCGAGAGCACCGCCGATCCTTCGTCTGCCTCGAGCGCGAGGGCCTGCCCCACTCCGACGAGCCCGACGACGGTGAGTAGACCCAGCAGGTCCCTAGAGGTCCAGGTGAAGGCAAGGCCGACGACGCCGGCCCCAACTCCGACTGCACTTACGAGACCGACGATCAGGCTCAGCCGACGGTCGAGCGAGAGGAAGCGCGGGCCGTGGACCGCGTGCGGGCGTGGATGTCGCACCTCACGGCGTTCTTCCAGGGGCTGTACCTGCGGCGCACCCGGGAGCGGCGCGTGATGGTCTCCGTCCTCGGGCACCGCGATCAGGCGCGTCGCGCGATCCGCGGGCACGAGCAGCGGCTCGGAGCTTGCGCCGAGGACACGGTTTCGTCCCTGCAGCTTCGCGCGGTACACGGCGAGGTCGGCCTGGTGGATGAGCTCGTTCGCATCGGTGCCGTCCTTCGGGAAGCCGGCGACTCCGATCGAGACGGTTGCCCGGATCGGCTCGCTCGAGGTCTCGACGTCGAACGTGCGCTCCGCGACCGCACGGCGGATCCGCTCCGCGATCTCCAGTGCCTGATCGGGAGGCGTCTCCGGCAGGAGGATCGAGAACTCCTCGCCGCCGAAGCGCGCCGGCACGTCGTAGTGCCGGAGCTGGGCGCGGAAGGCCTCGGCGATCCCCTTCAGCACGGCGTCGCCTGCAAGGTGACCGTAGGTGTTGTTGATGTCGCGCAGGAGGTCGAGGTCGGCCATGATCAGCGACAGAGGGCGCTCGAAGCGGCGGGCGCGGCCGATCTCCTCAGACAGTGCTGTGGCGAAGTGTCGCGCGTTGAAGAGCCCGGTTTTCGGGTCGACTCGCGCTTCCGCCTGGAGTGCGGGGACGCTGAGGGAACGGTGGATCAGGAACAACGGCGTCAGCGCGAACGGGACGAGCCACGGGTTCGTCTCCCAGAAGGCATAAACGGCAACGCCCAGCGCCGCGAGCACCAGATCGGTGGCGAGGTACTCGGCGTCGAAGAGCCCCGTCTCGCGCAGCGTGAAGCCGCGCGCGAGCCTCAGCATCACTGCCAGCAGGACGTGGTTGACCGCGACGAAGACGATGCACGCCGCCAGCCCGGCCATCGAGAGCCGCAGCGCATCGTTCGCGATGCCCGCGTGTTCGAGAATCAGCCACCGGCCGACGAACCAGGCTGCCATCGCCGAGAGCGAGTAGTCGAGGATGTTGAAGGTCTGCAGGTACCAGCGGTAGCGCATCTTGAGCCACTCCGGCACCATCTGAACGATCGCGACGAGCACGAGCAGCTCCGGCGGCAGGATCAGCGCGGCCGGGATCAGGAAGACGATGTCGGTGTGGTACGCCTGGTCGGCCGGAGTGCGGACGACGAACAGGCGGGAGATGGCGGCTGCCGACGCAAGGATCAGGAAGGCCGGCCACTGGTGCGTCGTCTGGAGCCGGCCGATGAACGGCAACGTGACCGAGGCGGCCGTGATCGCGACCGCGATGAAGTAGATCTGTGCATTCCGCGGCAGCGCCGCGTCTCGCCCGTGGCCGGGCTCCGCGACGAGCGAGATATCGGTGGGCGCGCCGTTCATGCCCTGGTGCGGTCCTTCATCGCAGGTACTCCTTCGCCACGCGTCGAACGGTGGGCCGCAGTCGAGAAGCCCACCGCGGAACGTAGAACCGGCCCGGCGTAGGGGCATCCCCCGTTCGGGGAACACTCGATCGGTTCCCCCGAACGGGTGACCCCGGGTGCCTGCATGTTTAGGGACCCAGCGTGCCCGCGAGGATGGCCGCGAGCTCGAATTTGATCGCGCCCACGTTGGGAGCTGCCTACTCGTTGCTCGCGTTGTCGGCCCACGACGCGCTGCCGAGGCTCAGATCGGCCCAGGAGGCTGCCGCCGTAGCGCTGTCGGCCCAGGAGGCGGACGCCCAGCTGGCGTCGCTCCAGGAGGCGTCTGCCCAGCTCGCGGCCGACCAGGACGCATCCGCCCAGGAGGCGTCGGCCCATGATGCATCGGCCCAGGAGGCGTCGGCGGCGGCCTTGGCCGCCCAGCTGGCGGCGTCGAAGACGGGTGCGCCGGTGAAAGGATTGGTGACGAGGAATGCGTCCAGGGCCCTGTTCGGGTTCGGGGGGTTGAGCGTGTCCATCGAGGGGCCCGCGTTCACCTCACCGACGCCGACCGAAAGAGAGGACGCCTGCGGCAGCGGCACCGCACCAACCATCAGCGCACCTTTGACCTGGTCGGCCGTGTACTCGGGATGCTTGCCGAGGATCAGCGCCGAGATCCCGCTCACGATCGGTGCTGAGAACGAGGTGCCGGAGAGCTGCATGTAGCCGGGCTCGACGACGTGATCGGGCCGCTCTGCGTAGAGCGTCGAAGTCACCGGGACCGGGCCGATCATGTAGCGGCCAGGAGCCGCGAGATCAGGCTTTGCGAAACCGTCGAGCGTGTAGCCGTACGCCGACCACGGCGCCGCGATGTCGTCGCTCGTCGACAGGGACTTTCCGGTGTCGCTCGCGCCGACAGTGATCACGAAGGGGTCGTTGCCAGGAGCGAACGGAACACCGCTCGGGCCGTCCGTGCTGCCGTAGTTGCCGGCGGCCGCCACGACGACGACGTTGTTGAGCCAGAGTTTCTCGACCGCCTTGTCGAGCGGGTCGTACATGAAACTGTTCGCGACCGACGAATGGAGCGAGAAATTCGCAACGCGGATCCCATACTTCGCCTTATTGGCGAGGATCCAGTCGGCGGCGGCGATGACGTCACTCGTCTTCGCCATGCCCTTGTCGTCCATCACGTCGAGGGAGACGAGCTTCGCGGCGGGCGCGGCACCGGTCTTGCCCACGAGCCCGCTCGCGGCGATGCCGGCCACGAAGGTGCCGTGGCCGCGGCCGTCCCCGGGCGAATTGCCCGAGAGCGTGCTGAGATTGACGTTTGCGACGATGCGTCCGGCAAACTCGGGCCGGGTCGCGTCGATGCCGGAGTCGACGATCGCGATCGTCGCGGCAGGTGCTGCCGGGGATGTGCTGGTCGCCCAGTACTTCTGGACGCCGGTGATGGACGGCCACTTCTCGTAAGTCGACGAAGCGGCAGAGAGGCGCACACGCGCATCCGCGGTGATCGCGGTGACGTGCGTGTCGGAAGCGAGCATGAGGATCTGAGCTCCCGTGAGGTCAACGGCGACGCCGTCGATGGAACTAAACGTTCGGGCAACCTTGACGGAGAGGCCGAGGACGTCGGCGACCGCATGGGCAGCCTGGTTGCCACCCTTGCCCTGGACGATCACCGAAAACGTATTTGCAGGGCTGCTTTGAGCCGAGGACAGAAGCCCGGGTGCGACGAAAGCCTGAACGACCGTCGGGCCGGGGCCCGCCGACGCGCCCAGCGGCACGACGAGAGTGAGAACCAGCGTCGCGAGAAGTGCGGTGCGCCGCTTTCCATTGCCCCAGAGCGCGTTCGAGCGCGATCCGTCCCCGCGCTTACCGCTGCCCCAGAGTGCGCTTGCACGCACACCGCTCCAATTGCCTCCGCTCCGCATGATTCTCCTTTGCCGCAGTTGTCGAGCCGCACGCACCGTAGGGAGCAGCGGGGTGACGCACCTCACCCTTTAGCGGTAGGGAGTCGCGAAGTTCACCCGTCCGGGGGATCGGTGGTTGCTCGGATAGCCTGCCCCCTGTTTTGCGCGTTCCGATTCCGCTCGCCGCCGAGATCGCCGTCGCGCGGGCGGCCGGGCGGCTGTCGCGTCTCGCGGGGGCCGGCGGCGGCACGACCGTCCCTGGAAAGCTGCTCTGGAAGCTCGATCCGGGCGCGATCGACCGCCTGGCCGCAAGGCTCCCGCTCGGCTCCGCTGTGATCTCGGCGACGAACGGCAAGACCACCACCGCCGCGATGGCGGCGAGCATCCTCCGCGAGCGGTTCCGCCTGGCCCACAACAGTTCCGGCGCGAACCTCGTCTCCGGCGTGGCCTCGACGCTGCTCGATGCCCCCGCGGCCGAGTTAGGCCTCTTCGAGGTGGACGAGGCGGCGCTGCCCGAAGTTCTCTCGCGCGTCAAGCCGAAGGCCGTCTGCCTCGGCAATCTCTTCCGCGACCAGCTCGATCGCTACGGCGAGCTCGAGCACGTCGCGGAGGGCTGGCGCTCTGCCGTGCGCGCTTTGCCGGGTGCTGCGGCGCTGGCGGTCAACGGCGACGACCCGCAGGTCGGAGAGCTCGCGCGAGAGCGCCCGGAGGCGCTGGTCTTCGGCGTCGACGATCCCTCGGCAGCGCGGGTGTCGCTGCAGCATGCCGCGGACTCGAAGTACTGCGTTCGCTGCGGAGCTCCGTATGAGTACGCGGCAGTGTATGTGGGGCATCTCGGGGACTACCGTTGCCCGGCCTGTGGTCACAGCCGCCCACCGTTGAACGTCGTCGCGCGTGAGATCACGATGGTCGGGCTCGAGTCGGTGTCGTTCAGCCTGGTTACGCCGTCGGGTGCGCAGACCATCCGGCTCGGCGTTCCCGGGCTCTACAACGTGTACAACGCGCTCGCGGCGGCGTCGCTGGCCTTGAGTCTCGGCGCCTCGCTCGAGGAGATCGTCTCAGGGCTCGAGTCGTTCAGCGCCGCATTCGGGCGCTTCGAGCGCATCACGGTCGGCGATCGCGGACTGCTGATGCTCTTGATCAAGAACCCCGCGGGCGCGAACGAGGCTGTGCGCACGATCGTCGACGCCGGCGCCCCGGCCGTCGCGGTGATCGCGCTCAACGACGCCATCGCGGACGGCCGCGACGTGTCGTGGATCTGGGACGTCGACTTCGAACCGCTGATCGGTGGCCTCGCGCGGCTCGTCGCGACGGGAGACCGCGCCGCGGAGCTCGCCTTGCGCTTCAAGTACGGGGGCCTGGATGCGAGCGCGATCGAGGTCGTCCCTTCGCTCGAAGCCGCGCTCGATCGCGGCCTCGAGCTAACGCCGCCCGGGGGCGAGCTCGTCGTCCTCCCCACCTACACGGCGATGCTGGCATTACGGCGGGTCGTCGGGGCGCGCGGTTTCGTGCGGCCCTACTGGGAGCGCGCTGCGTGAAGATCGTCGTCGGGCACCTCTACCCGGACTACCTGAACATCTACGCGGACCGCGGCAACATCGCAGTGCTGTCGCGGCGCGCGGCGTGGCGCGGGCACGAGCTCGATGTGCGCTCCGTTTCCGTCGGAGAGCCTCTCCATTCGGGCGAGCACGATCTTCTCTATGTGGGCGGCGGCCAGGACCGCGAACAGGCGCTCGTCGCCCAGGATCTCGTTGCAAAGGCCGACGGGGTGCGCGAGTCCTTTGCCGGCGGCGTCGCGTTGCTCGCAGTCTGCGGCGGGTACCAGCTCCTCGGGCGCTCCTACCGTGACCTCCACGGTGTCTACCTGCCCGGAATCGGCCTCTTCCCCTTCGACACGGTCGCCGGCGACACGCGCATGATCGGCGACGTCCTACTCGAGTGCGAGCTCGAGCCCGGGGTCCGCCGCACGCTTGCGGGCTTCGAGAATCACGCAGGCCGGACGCGCCTGGATCCGGGCGCGGAGCCACTCGGCCGCGTCGTCGCCGGGTTCGGCAACGACGGCGAGAGCGGCTGGGAGGGCTGCCGCGTCGGGCGTGCGGTCGGGACGTACCTCCACGGCCCGCTCCTGCCGCGGAACCCCTGGCTTGCCGACTGGTTGCTCGCGCAGGCGCTCGCGCATCGCTACGGCGAGGTGCCGACGCTGCAGCCCCTCGCGGATGAGCTCGAGACCGAGGCGCATGCTGTGTCAGCTCGCCGCGCAGAGACTCGCGGCGGCCGACGGCGCTGAACCGACTTAGTGGCTCAGAGCCACTAAGTCGTGGATCAACGAGCCCACAGGGCGCCGAGATAGACCGCCGGGTCGCCCGGTTGCCAGCGGCTGAGGAAGCGCTGGATCGGCGGGTGCAACACGATGTCGTCGAGATCCCCGAGCTCGAACAGGCTGTGCCCCCGTACCGCGGCGTCCTGCGACGTGACAGCTTCGAGCGATCGCCCGCCGAGATCGCCCGCGAAGATGATGTGCACGACATGCTTCGGCGCAAAGCTGCGCTGCGGCGCGATCGAATCGACGATCGCGACCGGCCCTTCCACCGGCAATCGATCGTCGATCCCGATCTCCTCTGCGAGCTCGCGGTGCAGCGCGTCGACGAGGCTCTCGCCGCCGTTGACGCCGCCGCCTGGCAGGAGCCAGTACTCCTTGCCGAGCTTCTCGTGGCGGCAGAGGAGCACGCGTCCTTTCCAGCGGAGGATCGCCGAGACCCGGACACGCGGCTCGGCAGTCACGTGGCCGTTGATCCGAACCCGCGCACACCGCGTTCGCTCGAAGGAAGCTCGTCCACCTCGACGAGCTCCAGTTCCGGGATCGGGAGAACGACGAGCTGCGCGATTCGCATCCCGGGCTCGACGACGAACGGTTCGGTCGCATCGGTGTTCAGCAGCACCACGCGAAGCTCACCGCGGTATCCCGAATCGACGAGCCCGGGCGAGTTCACGACACTGAGCCCGTGGCGCGCCGCGAGGCCCGACCGAGGTTGGACGAAGCCGGCGTAGCCCTCAGGGATCGCGACCGCGACGCCGGTGCCGACGAGGGCGCGCTCGCCGGGGGCGAGCTCGACACGCTCGCAGGCCGAAAGGTCCAGCCCGGCGTCTCCCGCATAGCCGCGCTCGGGGACGACGGCGTCTTCCCGCAAGCGCTGGATCGGCAGCTCGATCAACGCGCGCGCCGCACGGGCTCCGAGCGCGCCTCGGCGACGAGATACCTCGCGAACCGGCGCACTTCGCGGCGCGGTAGCCGCGCGCGAACATGGACGCCGTCCGCCTGGTCCTCGCGCTCGTCGATCGGCGCGCCCAGCGCGTAGAGCTCGGCGAGCTTCCCGCCGTCCTCATATGGCAGGAAGAGATGAACGGTCTCGAAGCGATCGGCGAAGCGTTCTGCGATCCGTGCGCGCAGCTTGTCGAGGCCTCTGTCCGTCAGGGCGGAGATCTGCACCGCGTCAGGGAATCGATTCGCGAGCCTGCGGCGCCGCAGAGCGTCGACCGCGTCGATCTTGTTCACAACCATCTCGAGCGGCAGATCGTCCGCGCCGATGTCGTGCAGCACGGTCCTGACGGCCGCCTCTTGCTCGTCGAGCCGGTCGTCCGGAGCCGAGGCGTCGACGACGAGGAGGATGAGATCTGCGACGAGCGTCTCTTCCAGTGTTGCCGCGAATCCCTGCACGAGCTGGGTCGGCAGCCGGCGGATGAAGCCGACCGTGTCCGTCAAGAGATAACGCCGCCCGTCGTGCTCGAATGACCGGGTCGTCGGATCCAGCGTCTCGAACAGCCGGTTGTTGACCGAGACATCCGCGTCGGTCATTGCGTTCAGCAGCGTCGACTTGCCGACGTTCGTGTACCCGGCCAGTGCAACCGTCGGCGCGTCCGAACGCTGACGCTCCTTCCGGCGCACGTCGCGCTGCTTGCTGAGGTCCTTCAGGCGGCGGCGCAGCAGCGTGATCCGGCGGCGCGCGATGCGGCGGTCGGTCTCGAGCTGCGATTCACCGGGGCCGCGGGTGCCGACGCCCGCTCCGAGCGAGCCCATGCCACCGCCGAGGCGCTCGAGATGCTTCCACATGCCTCGCATGCGTGGCAGGTTGTACTCGAGCTGCGCCAGCTCGACCTGGAGCTTTCCCTCGGCGCTCCTTGCATGCTGGGCGAAGATGTCGAGAATCAGCTGCGTGCGATCGACGACGCGCGCCTGGAGGGTGTCCTCGAGCGTCCGCTGCTGGGCGGGATCGAGCTCGTCGTCCACGAGGAGCACCTCGGCGTCAGACTCCTCGTAGGAACGCTTGAGCTCCTCGAGCTTCCCCTTGCCTACGTAGGTACGCCGCTCCGGACGCGGGCGGTGCTGAACGAGCTCCCCGATCGGCTCGACGAGCGCTGTGTCCGCAAGCTCTCGTAGCTCGGCCAGCTCCTCGCCGGAATCGATTCCCTGAGCCAGCACTGCGACGATGAACCCGCGCTCGAGCGCGGGTTCCGGCTGGCGTTGGGTCACGGACGGATTATGCCGCCAACTCGGCAGAATCCCACCATGGCCCCGGTTTCCCTCTCCCCCGCCTTGGCGGCGACCGGGACGTATCCCTTCGTGAAGCTCGAAGAGGCGAAGCGGCGGCTTGCCGCTCAGGGCGTCGAGCTGATCGACTTCGGCAAGGGCGATCCCCGGGAGCCGACCGATCCGATGATCAGGCAGGCTCTCGCGGACAGCATCACCGAGATCTCGACCTACCCGCTCGCCGAGGGGCTGCCAGAGCTGCGAGGAGCAGTCGCCGGCTGGTGCGCGCGCCGCTTCGGGGTCGAGCTCGACCCCGACATCGAGATCGTTCCGACGTACGGTTCGAAGGAAGCGATCTTCCTGCTCGCGCAGATCCTGATCGATCGCGACGGCGGCAAGCGCCTGGTCGTGACGACGGAGCCCGGCTATCCGGTGCCCGACCGAGGCGCCGTCTTTGCGGGAGCAGACGTGTTGCAGTTGCCCCTGGTCGAGCAGAACGGTTTCCTCCCCGATCTCGACGCGGTCGACCCGGCCACGTGGCAGGGGGCGGCGATCGTGTGGATCAACTATCCGAACAATCCGACCGGAGCAGTCGCGCCGCTCGACTTCCTCGAACGGCTGGCCGACCTCTCGGCAGAGCACGGGTTCTTGCTTGCCTCGGACGAGGCGTACACGGAGCTCTGGTTCGACGAGCCGCCGCATTCCGCACTCGAAGTGCGCGACCGGGGAAACGTGGCGGTGTTCAACACGCTCAGCAAACGGTCGTCCATGACGGGCTATCGCTCCGGGTTCGTCGCGGCGGCCCCGGATCTCATCGCCGCGCTCAAGCAGTTCAGGCCGTCGGTCGGCACGGCGCCGCAGGAGTTCGTGCAACGTGCCTCGGTCGTCGCCTGGAACGACGAGGAGCACGTCGAACGCACGCGCGCGGCCTACCGCCGCAAGCGGGAGGCGCTGCTGCCGACACTTGCACGCAAAGGAATACGCGTCGCAGGGAGCGACGCGACGATGTACTTGTGGCTCGAAGTGCCCGCCGGCGAGTCGTCGGAGACATTCGCCGGCCGCCTGCTCGAGCATGGACTGGTCGTCTCGCCGGGAACGTTCTTCGGTCCCACCGGCGAGGGCTACTGGCGGCTGGCGCTCGTCCCCACGGAGGCGGCGTGCCGTCGCGCGGCCGAGATCCTCGAGGAGGTCCTGTGAACGCCGACCGCGTCGAGGAGGTGATCGCCGCACTCGACCGCGGTGAGCTGCGGGTTGCCGAGCCGGACGGTGACGACTGGCGGGTGAATTCCGAGGCGCAGGAGGCGATCCTCGAGTACTTCCGCCTGCGGGAGATGGAGCCGCAGGAAGTGGGCCCCTTCGAATACCACGACAAGATTCCGCTCAAGCGGAATTACGCCGAGCTCGGCGTTCGCGTCGTGCCTCCCGCCGTCGCCCGGTACGGCGCATTTCTGTCGCCGGGAGTCGTGATGATGCCGAGCTACGTGAACATCGGCGCGTGGGTCGGGCCGCGGACGATGGTCGACACGTGGGCGACCGTCGGGTCCGGAGCGCAGATCGGCGCCGACGTGCATCTCGCAGGAGGCGTCGGGATCGGAGGAGTGCTCGAGCCACCCGGCGCGCGCCCCGTCATCGTCGAGGACGGCGCGTTCATCGGATCGCGGGCGATCCTGACGGAAGGTGTCCGAGTCGGCGCGGGTGCGGTGCTCGGGCCGAACGTGTCGTTGACGTCGTCGGTTCCGATCATCGACGTGACCGGAGACGATCCGGTCGAGCATCGTGGTTTCGTGCCGCCCCGCGCGATCGTCGTGCCGGGAACACGGCCGAAGGACTTTCCTGCCGGCACGTATCACCTCGCGTGCGCGCTGATCATCGGCTGGCGCAGCGAATCGACCGACCTGAAGGTCGGCCTGAACGACGCCCTACGCGAACACGGTCTCTAGACGAGCTCGACTCGGCAGATCTCCTTCGCCGGTCCCGTCAGGCGGGCGCCGCCTTGCGGGTCGAGCTCGACGAGGAGGTCGCCTCCCGGAAGATGAACCTGCACGGGGCTTTCGCACCAATCGTTCGCAACTGCGGCGGCAGCGGCCGCGACGGAGCTTGTTCCCGACGACAGCGTCTCGCCTGCTCCCCGTTCCCAGACGCCGACGGTGAGATCGTGCGGCCCGTCGACACGCACCAGCTGCACGTTGGTGCGATCCGGGAAGCGCGAGTGACGCTCGATCCGCGGGCCCAACCGGAGTAGCTCGCCGCGCTCGGGCTCGCGGCGGACGACCGCGTGGGGATTGCCGACCGACACGGGCGTGAACTCGACTCGCTCGTCTCCGAGGTCAAGCTCTTCCGTCTCCCCCACCTCGACTCTCCCGACGTCGACCGCAATGTTGCCGTCCGTGCCTATCGCCGCTTCCACCTCGCGTGACCCGATCGAGAGTGTCACGCGCTCTGCACCGGACCTGCGCGCGAGCCAGGCGGCAACGATGCGCACGCCGTTGCCGGAGAGCTCTGCGGTCGACCCGTCGGGATTCCAGATTCGGATCTCGGCCCGCGTTCCGTCGACGGACGCGATCTCCAGCAGGCCGTCCGACCCGACGCCGTAGTGGTAGTCGCACAACTGCCGGACGCGGTCCGGCGTCAGCGGTTGCGTGAGCTCAGCCTGCTCGACCAGCAGGTAGTCGTTGCCGAGCGCTTGCCACTTCGACAATTTCATGTGCGATGTCGTCCACGGGACGATCGGCGTTGACGCTAACAAGGCCGGGGATGCGTCGCATCCACTTCCGCTGGTATGCGGCGTAGCGGCGCGTGCGGACGACGAGCGCCTCGAGCGCCTGCTCGTGCGGAAGCTCCGCGACGTCGCGGAGGCCGAGCGCCTGGACGGCGGTGGAAGAGATCGGTTCGGCAAGCGCGGCACGGGCCTCAGCCACGACGCCGGCCGCGAACATCGACCGTGCTCGCAGCTCGATCCGTTCCGTCAAGATCTGGCGAGGAACCTCGAGCCCGAAGACCAAAGTTGGCCGGCGCGTGTCCGAGGTCCACAGCCGGTCCGCGGCCGGTCGCAACGAGGAGCCGAGCTCGGTGAGCTCGAGCGCCCTGACGATCCGCCGTCTGTCATTGGGATGCAGCCGGGCCGCGGCGCTGGGATCACGCTCGGCGAGGACGCCGTAAGCACGCTCCGGGCCGAGGCGGTCGTACACGTGCTCCCACTGCGCTCGCTGCTTCCGGGTCGGCGCAGGAGGCAACTCGAGCTCCGCCAGCGCTGCACGAAGATAGAGACCGGTCCCGCCGGTAACCACGGGCGTGCGGCCGGCCGTCATCAGCTCGTCGATCGCCGCGTGCGCCAGTTGCGCGTACTCCGCAACCGATCCCTCGTGTGCGAGCGGCCAGATCCCGACGAGCCTGGTCGGACGTTCGGGCTGAGCCGTGAGAATCGGCAGGCCCCGGTAGGCCTGCATCGAGTCGGCCGACAGCACCTCGCCTCCGAGACGATTCGCGACTGCTTCGGCAACGGCCGTCTTGCCCGAGGCCGTCGGGCCGAAGATCGCGACGACGCTAGGAGCTGACGGCCGCAAGGCGCCGACTTGGCGGCGCCGTCTAGAGGACGCGCGGGCTTTGCCCGTGCGTCCGTTTTGCCGACCTTCTCGGAACGTCCACACAGGACCTGAACTAGGTCGCTTCGACGGCCGACTTCCAGCCAAGGTCTGCATCCTGCGGGAAGAGCACGTCCGTCGGCAGAGGGCCGTCTTCGTCCGGATGCGCAGCGCGATGTTCCTTGAACCACGCCACCGCGCGGGAGATCCCCTCCTCGAGCGGGACCAAAGGTTCGTAGCCGAGCAGCTGGCGCGCCTTTGTCAGGTCGGCGATGTAGTGCGTGACCTCGCCGAGGAGCGACGGAGCGAATGCGATCTTCGGCTCGACGCCGAGCTCGCCCGCGATCAGCCCGGCAGCTTGGACGAGCGAGTTTCCGTGGCCGTAGGCGAGATTGATCGTTTCGTTCACGACGCGTCCGTCGGCGAGCGCCTCGATGCCGCGCGTGATCCCGTGGATGCAGTCGTCGACATATGTGAAGTCGAGCGTCTTCTCCTGCCCGAAAACCGTCACCGGCTCGTCGCGGAGCATCGTGTGGATGAACAGCGGCAGCACGCGCACCATGCGGGCGAGATCGTTGTCGTAGCGCCCGTAGACGTTCGAAAAGCGGAAGACGAGATAGCGGAGGCCGTAGCAGCGCGCGTACGAGTAGACGAAGGCCTCGCCGGCGATCTTCGAGGCGGAATACGTCGACTCCGTGTACGCGAAGTCGGCGCTGGCCTCGCTCGCCTCCTCTTCCGCAAACCGGTGCACGTCGCCGTAGACCTCCCGGCTCGACGAAAAGACGATGGGCAGATTCTGCTGGCGGCAGAACTCGAGGACGTTGAAGGTCATGACCGCGTTCTCGAGCGCGCGGTGCGGCTGGCGCACGAGCTGGTGCACCTTGGCGTGCGCGGCTAGGTGCACGACGAGATCGACGTCGGGATATTAACGAAAGTCGTTCGTCCAGGTGTTCAGCCGCTTGTCGATACCGAACACATCGTGTCCTTCGCGCAGCAGGTGCTGACCGAGGTTCGTCCCGATCTGGCCGCTGGAGCCGGTGACGAGGATCCGCATCAGGCGGCGACCGGCATGGCCTGGACGCCGCGCAGCGTCGTGGACGTTGCATCCTCGATCCGCACCTCGACCAGATCGCCTGCGGCCGCGCTGCCGGAGAAGTTGACGGTGGTGTTGCGCCGGGTGCGCCCACGCAGCAGGCTCGGGTCGGTGCGGCTGGGACTTTCGACGAGGACCTCCTCCACCCGGCCGACACGCTCCGCGTTTCGAGAGGCGGCCACGTGCTGAACGACCCCGACCAGCCGCTCGATGCGATCCCGTTTCACTTCGTCCGGGATCTGCTCGGTCATCGCCGCTGCCTCGGTGCCCGCGCGAGGTGAGTACACGAACGTGAACGCGCTGTCGAAGCCGACCTCCTTCACGGCCGAGATCGTTTCGAGGAAGTCCTCCTCGGTCTCACCGGGGAAACCGACGATCAGGTCGGTCGTGAGTGCGAGATCCGGGATCGCCTCGCGCAGCTCGCCGGCCAGCCGCATGTAGCGCTCGCGGTTGTACGTCCTACGCATGGCCTTGAGGATGCGGGACGAGCCGGACTGCAGAGGCAGGTGGGCGTGCTCGCACACGGCGTCGCACTCGGCCATCGCGTCGATCACAGGGCGGCGGAAGTCCTTTGGATGTGGACTGGTGAAGCGGACGCGCTCGATGCCGTCGACCGCGCCGCACGCACGGAGCAGCTCGCCGAACTCGGTGTGGACCTCCGGGGCGAGGTCGCGGCCCCAGGAGTTGACGTTCTGTCCGAGCAGTGTCAGCTCCCGCACGCCTTCTGCGGCGAGCCGTGTCGCTTCCGCGACGATGTCCCCGGGGCGGCGGCTCACTTCACGTCCGCGCACGGCCGGCACGATGCAATACGCGCACTTCGAGTTGCAGCCCATCGAGATCTGAACCCACGCCTGAAAGCTGCGTTCACGGTGCATCGGCAGCTCGCCGGCGAAGGTGCGGTCGTCGAGGCCGAAGCGTCCGCGTGCGACGCCGAGCCCGCCGGCGCCGAGCCACTCGCCGAGATGAGGGATCGATCCCGGCCCGAACGCGACGTCGACGTACGGGTAGAGCTCGAACAGACGCTCGCGCTGCGCTTCCGCGTAGCAGCCTCCGACGGCGATCACCTTGTCGGGATCGCGTCGCTTGACCGCGGCGGCCTGTGCAAGGTGCGCGGCGAACTTCTGGTCGGGCTTCTCACGGATCGTGCAGGTGTTGAAGACGAGGACGTCCGCCTCGTCCTGCGTGATCGCCTCGCCCAGCCCGAGCTCCTCGAGCATGCCCTTGATCCGCTCGCTGTCGTGAGCGTTCATCTGGCAGCCGAAGGTCGTGACGTGGTACCGGCGCACGGGCCAGAATGGTACCGGTGGTCTTTCCGGACTCCACGTCGATGTGGCTTTTCGGCCTGGCGGCCCTGGCGCTGTTGGTGATTCCCGGGCCGGCCGTCCTCTACATCGTCTTCCAGAGTGCGGAGCAGGGTCGCCGCGTCGGGCTTGCGTCTGTCGCCGGCGTCCATCTCGGCACGCTCGTTCACGTCGCCGCGGCCTCGGCGGGGCTATCCGCCTTGATCGTTGCCTCGTCACTGGCCTTCAGCGTCGTCAAGTACGCAGGCGCCGCGTACCTGATCTATCTCGGCATCCGGAAGCTGCTCGAACGGGATGCGGAGACACGGGTCGAGCGCAAGCGCGAGCCGCTTCGGCGGGCGTTCGTGCGCGGCATGATCGTGAACGCACTCAATCCCAAGACGGCGCTCTTCTTCCTGGCGTTCCTGCCGCAGTTCGTCGCTCCCGACCGCGGCGGTGTCTGGTCGCAGGCACTCGTCCTCGGCTTCGTCTTCGTCGGGCTCGGCCTCATCACGGACTCGCTTTACGCCCTGGCGGCCGGGACCGTCGGCGGCCTGCTCAGGCGTCAGCGGAACGCCATGCGCTACGGCTCCGGCTTCGTCTTTATCGCACTCGGCGCAACGGCCGCGCTCGCGAAGCGGACGTAGTACCTAGGCAGCCTGATCGGGCTGGACCTGCGGCGCCGGCTCCGCAGGCGCCAGCGACTCGTGGTGACCGCCGTTCGCAACGTTGCGAGCGACGTCGACGGCTCGGCTCTCGCGGATGACCGTCACCTTCACTTGCCCGGGATACTCGAGCTGATCCTCGATCTCCCGGGCGATCTCGTGCGAGAGCAGCACGGCCGCGTCGTCGTCGACTTCGCCGGGCTTGACGATCACCCTGATCTCGCGGCCCGCCTGGAGCGCGTAGACCTTCTCGACACCGGGCTTCTGCGCCGCCAGCTCCTCCAAGGACTCGAGCCGCTTGATGTAGTGCTCGAGGCTCTCGCCCCGTGCGCCCGGCCGTGACGCCGAGATCGCATCGGCCGAGATCAAAAGCACGGCTTCGACGGTCTGCGGCTCGATCTCGTAGTGGTGCGCCTCGATCGCGTGCACGACGTGCTGCGACTCGCCGTACCGCCGTGCCAGCTGCGCGGAGATCGATGCGTGTGAGCCTTCGATCTCATGTGTCATCGCCTTGCCGAGGTCGTGCAGCAGGGCCGCGCGCTTCGTCACCTTCACGCTTGCGCCAACCTCAGCCGCCATGATGCCCGCAAGGTGGACGACCTCGAGCGTGTGCTTGAGGACGTTCTGGCCATAGCTCGTGCGATAGCGCAGGCGCCCGAGGATTTTCACGAGCTCCTCGTGAAACTCGCCGCAGTTCGCCTCGAAGACGGCCTGCTCCCCCGCCTGCACGATCGCATCCTCGATCTCCGCTTTCGATGCGTAGTACGTGTCCTCGATGCGCGCCGGGTGGATCCGTCCGTCCTCGATCAGCTTGGTCAAGGTGATCCTGGCGACCTCACGCCGTATGCCGTCGAAGGAGGAGAGAACGACCGCCTGAGGCGTGTCGTCGATGATGAAGTCGACGCCGGTGAGATGCTCGAGGGCGCGGATGTTGCGACCTTCTCGGCCGATGATGCGACCCTTCATGTCGTCGGAAGGCAGCTCGACCACTGACACGGTCGTCTCGGCCGCGTGACTCGCTGCGACGCGCTGGAGGGCGTCGGCGACGAGATTGCGCGCGCGTCTCTTGGCCTCGGTGCGCGCCTCCTCCTCGAGCTGGCGGACCCGCCGCGCAAGCTCGTGCCGGACGAGATCCTCGGATCGTTCCAGCAGGTTGAGCTTCGCCTCGTTGACCGTCATGCCCGAGATCCGCTCGAGCTCGGCGAACTGTTGCTCTTTCGCATCCTTGTGCTCCTCCTGCAGCTGCCGCAGGTGCGTCTCGCGATCGGCAACTCCCTGCTCGCGGCGCGCGATCTCTGTGAGTTTCCCGTCGATCTCCTCTTCCTTCGCGAGCACACGCTCCTCGACCTTGACGATCCGGTTGCGGTGCTCTGCGATTTCCTGGTCGATCTCCGCGCGCAGCGTGACCGCCTCTTCGCGGGCAGTGATCTGCGCCTCCCGGCGAAGCGTTTCCGCTTCGCGCTGGGCGTCATCGATCAGCTGCTTCCGTTGGTGCTGGGCGGCGCCGAGGCGTGACTTGCCGAGCGCACCGACCGCGACTGCCCCTCCCAAACCCCCGGCGACGAGACCGATCAGAATCCCGATGGCGACCTGCATTTGGCTCAGCTCCTGGGTTGGTTGTCCGCGGTCGCTACCGCGGCGCCCACCCGGCAGTCCGGCCGGCACGGGGAATCCCGAATCGGTGAAACGAGCCGACACCTCGGCTCGGAGAGCGGTTGGCTAGCTCGCCGCTGTCAAGAGCCTCTCGGTGTCGGACTGGTCGGAGATTGACATGAGTTTCGTAAGTGCTTTGCGATTCGGAAAACGTTCCTGTGCAGGCAAAACGTCAGATGAGGCACCTGCATCTTAGCGCCGCTCAGGGTTCGGGTGCAAAGTCGGCGCCGGCCGCGGCCTCCAGCGCTTCCTCGCCGAAGCTCTTCGAGGCCAGGTAGCGGGCGGTCTTCACCCCCGGCCCGCGGCGCTCCACGAGACGCCCGGCCCGCTCCGGCTCGGCCTCGAGGCTCTCGAGTGCCTGCTGGATCACTTCCGGGGCGACCCCCTGTCGCCCGAGGTCGTGGCGGATGGCGACATCGCCGTAGCCCCGCTCGGCAAGGTTCCCGGCCCGGGTGCCCGCGAAGCGGGCGTCGTCGATGAGCCCGGCGCGCGTGAGAACGGCGAGCGACTCTTCAACCGCGGCCGGAGCCACCGAAGCCCGGGCCAACCGTTCCGCGATCCCGCGCTTCGAGAGATCCTGCCGCCGCAGCGCGCGTCCGGCGACACCAAGCGCTTCTGCGCGCCGGAGCTCGTGCCGTAGCAATCGCAGAGCCGGGCGGTCGAGTGCACGCCCTTCCGTGAGCCCGGCGCGTGCCACCACGTCGACCGGCAGCGTGCGCCAGGACTTGCCGTCCAGCTCGACGGCCACGCGACCGCGGCGCTCTACCGCGAGCCTCGTAACCGTGGGCACTACTTCGAAGCGGCCTTCTCGATCCGCGCTTTCTGGTCTCCCTTGACCTGGCCGTTCTGATCGGCGTCGACAGCGATCGGGAGCAGTCGTGCCGACGCGACCTGCTCGGGACCGAGGTCGGCC
>WNGG01002782.1_pt1 | contig 19774 bp, 20 predicted proteins | sample 5400661 | NCBI WGS metagenome assembly WNGG01 (sample SAMN13153372, study PRJNA577476) | soil metagenome | isolation source: 100 cm soil or saprolite under Garry oak tree replicate 1 | place: USA:California | collected 2016-06-15
CCTCTTCGTCGGCGAGAGCCGCCGCTCCGAGCGGCCGACAGCAAGCGATCAGCTCCAACGATGTCATCGGTTTCCCTCCCATCGACGCGGCTCAATATATCGATTTGCGTCGATACGAGTCAAGAGCGTCAAGGTCTAGCAGAGACCCTCGTAGGAGAGCGTGTGCGGTCCGAGGTAGACGATCAAAGACACCTTCCCGGCGAACACCCCTAGGACGAGGATGTGCTGCTCGTCGGAGCGCAGCTGGATGGCATGACCCTCGCCACACGCTCCGACGATCTTCCGGCGCTCGGCTAAGGCGGCTCGTGCCGCTGACATCCCGACATGCGAGCCGCGCTCGGTGACGAAGCGAGGGGACTGCGTCTGGAAGTCGGAGAGCTTCCCCGTCGCGTAGGCGATCGCATAGGTCGTAATGCAGCGGCGGCCGCAGCGATAGTAGAGCTCGTAGCCGACCGGATCCTTCTTCGCCTCGGACAACACGTTCTCGACCTTGAACGGCTCGCCGGCGAAACGGCGGACGTTCGACTCCGTCGAGACGTCGATCCGAAGCGGCCCGATCCGCCCGTCGGGACGAACGTCCCAAGAACTCGACCCGGAGCCGCAGCCCGCTGTTGCAATTACGGCGGTCACGCAGAGACCCGGCTTGACGAAGCGACAGATGGTCCCCCGCTGAGCCATCTAAGTCACAGGTTGCACATGCGAAGCGAGCAACTGCACTGGCGTTCCGACTGCTCCGGGCAAGTCGAAATGCCGCCGGAGCGTGTCAGGTGGTCATGGTTTCCGGCAGGACGTGGACAGGGACGCCGAGTTGCGCGAAAGGTCCGCCACAGAGTCGCCATCGCCTCAAGTCGCCCCGATGTGAGGGTCGCTGAGCTGGACAAGCAGGAAGGGTTTCGTCATGGCCAGGCGAGTATGGATCGGATCCCGGCCGCAGTCCGTCCGCGGCCGGGATCCGGTACTGGGACTACCCCGCAGCGGGAGTCGGCTTCGCCTCCGGGGCAGTCGACGACTCCTCGGGCTCGAGGCTCGGAAGCCACTCGAGCCAGGCAGGGAGGTACCAGTTCCAGTCGCCCAACAGCTTCATGGTCGCGGGCAGAAGCACGCCTCGAACGAGGGTGGCGTCGATCAGGATCGCCGCCGCAAGCCCGACGCCGAACTGCTTGAAGAACAGCAGCGAGAGCGTCGCGAAGATCGAGAAGACGGCGACCATGACGATCGCTGCGCTCGTGACCACTCCGGCCGTGGACTTGATCCCGTGCGAGATCGCCTCGTCCATGCTCGCGCCGCGATCGAATGTCTCCCGGATCCGGCTGACGATGAAGACGTGGTAGTCCATCGAGAGCCCGAACAGGATCACGAACAGCAGCAACGGCACGACTGGAGAGACCCCAGCAGTCGAGCTGAAGCCGAGCAGCCCTTTGCCGACGCCGTGCTGGAAGACGAGCACGAGCACGCCGTACGCGGCAGCGACCGACAGCAGATTGAGCACGATCGCCTTGACCGCGACCACGATCGAGCGGAACGCGACCAACATGAGGCCGAATGCGAACAGGAGGACGAAGCCAACGACGAGCGGGAGCTTGGACTTCATCTGGTCCTGCTGGTCCTTCCATTCGGCCGTGAGCCCGGTGACGCCGGCCTCCGTCTCGGGAAGCGCGCCGACAGTCTCGGGGATGATCACGTCGCGCAATGTGGCGAGGGAAGCATTCGACGCGGCATCGGTCCCCGTCCCTGCGATCGGGACAGTGATGTTCGCGATCGTGCCCTCACCGTTCTTGTCGACCGTGATGGGCTTGTATGCCCGCCCGCTCGCAAGCGCCTTGCTTTCCAGCTCTGCGATCGCGTTGCGCACGGCCGGCCCATTGACGTTCGGCGCCTTCACGACGACGTTCGCCGGGAGCGCCTTACGCGGGAACGCCTGCTGCATGCGGTTGTAGCTCTTCACCACCGCGAGCGACTTGGGGTAGGTATCCGGCCCCGGAGTCGCGATCCGCAGCTGAAGCGCGGGGGCGGCAAGCGCCAGCAGCAACGCGCCTGCGACCACTGCAGACAACAGGGGCCGACGCAGAACGCGTTCGACGATCGCTCCCCAGATGCGGCCTTCACCGTCGTCGCGGCGGAGCCGGCCGACGAGCGGGACTTGCACCCGGTCGACGCGGTCTCCGAGCTTCGAGAGCAGCGCCGGGAGAACGGTCAGCGAGCCGAGCATTGCGACGCCGACGACAATCGTCGTCGCGTATCCGAACGACGCGAACGTGGCGTCGCCCGTCAGGAACATGCCGGCCATCGCGACCATCACGGTCAGGCCGGAGATCAGCACCGAGCGGCCGGACGTCGCGGCGGCCGCCTCGAGCGCGGCGCGCTCGCTCCGACCCGCGGCACGCTCCTCACGCTCGCGCCGGAGATAGAACATCGAGTAGTCGACGCCGACCGCGAGGCCGACCAGCAGCACCACCGCGGGCGCTTCCTGTGCCAGCGAGAGCACGTGACTGGGCAGCGCAACCAGCCCGAAGGTCGCGAACACAGCCGTGAGCGCAAGCAGCAGCGGGATGCCCGCGGCCACGAGCGCGCCGAACGCGACCACGAGGATGATCAGCGTTAGCGGCACGGAAAAAACGCCCGCACTCTTGAGGTCGTTCGCGAATGCCGTGTCGGTCTCTTTGGCCGCACTCGCGTAGCCGAACTCTCCGATGAAGAAACCGGGATGCACGCGTTGCGCCTCCTTGACGCTGTCGAGCACCGGGCCGAGCTTGTCGGCGGCGTTCTTCTTGTCGCCCTGGATCTCGAACTCGACGAGCGCGGCATGTCCGGTCTTCGCGACCTGACTCGCGTTGCCCGGAGCGAGCGGCGACTGGATGTTCTGAACCGCCGCCACTTTGGAAACACGCGCGACGACGTCCCGGACCGCGGAGTCGAAGGCAGGCGAGCCCGCTCGAGCGGACCCGCTCTGGACCAGGACGCTCTCATCGTCAGGCAGCTTGAAGCCGGCGTCGAGAATCCGATCCATGCGGCCGGACTCGCCTGGGCCGGCAGTGTTCGGATCGATCTTCTTCGTACCGACCATGCTGCCGAGCTGGAACGCGACGGCGACGAAGACGAGCCAGCCGAGGGTGGCGGTCTTCCAGTGAGCGGCGCTCCAGCGGCCCATACGCGCCGCGAGGTTGGGGCGGTGCTGCTTTGCGCGCGACATGGTGGTTCCTCCTTCGTTCGACAACACGTCCGACGCTACGAGCGCGCCGTCTGGGGGTCGTCGGCGCGAGGTCGGATTCGAGGTCGGACCAGGCGACGATTCGCGCCTCCTACTCGAGTAGGAGGCAGCGCGCGAGCACCCTGAAGACGTCAAGTCCTGCGAACCTGAGGCCCGCAGGACTTGACAAGGCGATTCTGGGCGGAGCAGCGTCGCTCAACCGGTCGAGGCGCGCGCCTCCAGGGTCTCTTTGCCACTGGCAGCGAAGCGATCGCGAACCTGCCGATCCCATGCGATGTCGAGGGCGACGAGGCTCAGGTTTGCGCCCACGGCCGCTCCGACGATCGCGAGCAGCGGTGCGAGCAGTCCAAAGGCCGCCGAGGTCACGTTGACTCCCAGCCAGGCACCGACGAGGGCGCCACCTGCCGCCGCCGCGAATCCCGTGGCCTTGGTCGTGGTGGACCAGTCGCGGTTCACCCAGGCGAGGTAGATACCCAGCCCGACAGGCACGCCCACCGAGAGTGACACAAGCAGGTCGTCGGTGATTGGAACAGTCGGCAGCGCCACCAACACGATCAGCGCGCCGGCGAACCAGCCGCCAAGGCCGAGCAGGAGTGCGTAGAGAGAGCGCACCGCGCCGCTCGCCTTCCGTCCGTACGCACCCCGCCAACGGACGCGCAGGGCGATCCACAGCAGCGAGAGCACGGTCAGCGCGGCCAACGCGAGCATCGCGCCGAGGGTGATCTTTGCGATCTTGCCCTGGCTCGTGCTGGGCGTGAAGTCGACCGGAGTGTCGGTGTAGCGGGACGTGTCGACGCGGCCGCTGTCGAAGAACGTGTTGATCAGACGTTTGCTCGCCGCGGGCTCGTAGACCCAGAAGTCATCGGTATGACCGATGTTGCTGAGGACGACCCGGTGGCCGTTCGGCAGATGCGGGAGCAGTTCGCGCGTCGCGTTCTGCGGCGGCGTCGCGAAATCGAGCTTTCCGCCGATCAGGAGCGTCTCGACCCTCGAGTCGCGCACCTGCGTGTACTCGTTCTCGTCCGGGTTCGCCGGCCACGAGTCGAGGAGTCGGCCACCGCCCCAGATGAGGTCGGTACCGGGGCTGCCGATAACCGATCCGCGATCCCCGTGGGTCGCGAAGAAGTGCCGCGCGTAGGCGGCGTCGCTCCTGCCGACCGCGGCAACATCACCCCAGAGCTGTTTGCGCGGGAAGACCAGCTGCCCCATCAGCGAGAGCAACCAGGCACCGCTGCCGTCGCCTCTGTCGGCGGAGAGCAGCGTGCCGATCGTCATCGGCCCCGCGAGCGGGGCCGCGCCGTCGCTGGTCGCGTTCATCAGGCCAAAGAACGCGGTTGCCTTGACGTTGCCCTTCTTGATCGGCAGGAACCACCAGCGCCCGGGAATGTGCGCGAACGCGGAGCGGAGCGACGCCGCGAGATCCGGCGTACGGCTCCGGCAGGACGCGTCCTTCGCGCAGAGCGCTGCGTAGCGGTTGATCTGCTCGCCCGTCGTCTTTGCGTCCCAGAGAAAGCCACCGGGCGGATTGACGCCGATCATCACCGAGCGGTGGATGCGCTGCGGGTAGCGCCAGGCGTAGATCATCGCTGTGCGCGTCCCGACGCTCTCGCTGATGAGGTCGATGCGCCCGTAGCCGAGCGCGCGCCGCGTAGCATCGAGGTCGTCGACGCGTTCGGGGAGCGTGTAGCCGGCGAGGTCGACACCATCGTCTTGGAGACGATGTGCGCATGCCTTGAACGCCGCCGCGTCGGCACGGTATGACTTCTCGCTCAAGAAGTCGCGGGAGCGCCCGCGTGCCGAGGTCACTTCGGGGCAGTCGAGCTTCGTCGACCCGTCGACGCCGCGGTAGCCGACGAGCACGACGTCGTGGTTGGCCGCGAACCGGCTCGCATCTGTGAAGTGCATGTTCGTCAGACCGGGACCGCCTACGAGGCGGAAGATCGGAATACCCGCCCGAGCGGAGCGCGCCCGGATCCGTGTCACCGGCAGAGCGATCAACTGCGACTGCGGATCGTGCCGGTTCTCGCGCACGACGAGCGTGCCGCAGTCTGCGCGGTAGCTGCCATTCTCGGTCGCGTAGTGGCACGGGTGAAGCTTCAACTGGCCGGCGTGTGCCCCCGAAGGCACAGAGACCGTGTCGTTGCCCGTGCCGAAATGGAGATAGGCCAGGCCGAGTGCAGCGAGGGAGATGAGCGCGAGGGCGACGATTCGCGCTGGGCCGAACGCTTTGGTTGCCGGGGTTTCCATCGCTTGTCCTTTCGTCGAGTCGATAGCTCGACGCTAGGGACGTGGCGGTGCAAACGCGTCGTCGCGCGGTCGGGTTCGAGCTCAGACCGGCCGATGAGCCCGAGTCCTACTCGGGTAGGAGGCGGCACGCGCGCGCCTGGAGTACCTTCAACGCGTGAGCCGGATCAGATACGTCGCGCGTAAGTACTGGTTCGACGCGCTAATCGCGCTCCTCGCGATCGCAGCCGCGCTTGAGGTGGTGATCGGACGCGACTCACCGGACTCGGCGCGCTCGCTGTGGTTCGCACTACCGGCGATCGCGATCCTGGTACTGCCGATCTTCGCGCGTCGGCGCTTCCCTTTCGCCGCTCCGACGGCGTACTGGCTGCTGGGGGCGGCGATCTCGATCGTCGACTGGCGGCCGATCCCGTTCGCGGTCAGCCTCTTCCCAGTCGGATTGACAGTCGCGTTCCTGCTCGGGAACCTGCGCAACGCCCTGCAGGCGGGCATCGGCTTGGCCGTCGTTGTCGGCGGCGCGGTGATCGTGGTCTACGAGATCCCCGGACATGCAACCGCCGAGCTCGTCTTCATCCCCCTCGAGTTCGTGATCGCCTGGGTCGCGGGCTTTGCTCTGCGCGAGCGTGCCGAGCAGGCCGAGGCGGCGGAAATACGCGCGACCCTGGCCGAACGGGAGCGAGACGCTGCGGCACGCATCGCAGTGGCCGAGGAGCGCGCGCGGATCGCGCGCGAACTCCACGACATCGTCGCCCACGCCGTCAGCGTCATGGTGCTCCAGGTCGGCGCCGTCAGGCACAGACTCCCCGATGCGCTGGCCGAGGACCGCGATGCGCTCAGGGGCGTCGAGCGGGCCGGCCGCACGGCGCTTGCCGAAATGCGCCGTCTGCTGGCCGCCATGCGGCCCGACGGAGACGACGCCGAGTTCTTGCCCCAGCCCGGCATCGACGGCCTCGGCTCACTGCTGGAAGAGGTCGGCCGCGCCGGGCTGCCTGTCGAGCTGCACGTCGACGGGGAGCCTTTCCCGCTCCCACGAGGGATCGACCTCTCCGCCTATCGAATCGTTCAAGAAGGCCTTACCAACGCGCTGAAGCACGCGCGCGCCAGCAACGCAGATGTGATCGTCCGCTATAGCTCCGACGAGTTGCAGCTCGAGGTACGCGACGACGGCGAGGGCGGCTCGACGAACGACGGCCTCGGCCACGGGCTCGTCGGCATCCGCGAACGCGTCAAGATCTATGGCGGCGAAATGACGGCAGCCACCGCAACGGAAGGCGGCTTCATCCTCCGCACGCGCCTCCCATTCAGCGGCGACTGGTCGTGACGACTCGCGTCCTCGTCGCCGACGACCAATCGATGGTCCGCGCCGGCTTTCGCATGCTGCTCTCCGGCGAAAGCGACATAGAGGTCGTAGCCGAGGCGAGCAACGGGCTCGAGGCAGTCGAGAAGGCGGCCCGTTTTCACCCAGCCGTCGTGCTAATGGATATCCGCATGCCTGAACTCGATGGTCTCCAGGCGACGCGGCGGATCCTCGCCGCCGATGACGCCGCGCGGATCCTGATCCTGACGACGTTCGACCTCGACGAGTACGTCTACGAGGCGCTACGAGCCGGCGCCAGCGGGTTCGTTCTGAAGGACGACCCTCCCGAACAGCTCCTCGCCGCAATCCGCATCGTTGCTGGCGGGAATGCGCTTCTCTCACCCGCGATAACGAAACGTGTGATCAAGCAGTTCACGCGCGTTCCGCGTCCCGCGCCGCCGCGAGAGCTCGACGATTTGACGGAGCGCGAGCTAGACGTGTTTCGCTTGATCGCCCGCGGCCTATCGAACGCCGAGATCGGACAAGAGCTCTACATCAGCGACACGACCGTCAAAACACACATCACGCACATTCTCCAGAAGCTCGACCTCCGTGACCGCGTGCAGGCAGTTGTGTTCGCGTACGAGACGGGGGTTTTCGACGCTGACGCACGCGCGCCAAGGAATCACGACGAACGACCGGCTCGCTGAGCGGCCGCTGTCTTTCTGACCTCGAGACGACCTCACGCTCGGGCGCGGCGTCGATCTTTGTGTGCGTGCGCATGAGGTCGCGACGCAAGCAGCGCAAGTAGCGCGACGGCGACGAAGCTGCGGAAAGTCGGGTCGGGCCAGTGCACGCGCGCAGCGCCGTGGAACCACGAGGGATCAGCCAGGAAGACGAGCCCCGTGATCACGAGTTTCGGAAACCAACCGACCACAAGGAACAAGGTCGCCAGCACGATCGCCCAGAGACCGAGCTCGGGTAGACCGATCGCGGACCCGAAGTCGAGCACGTTCCAGGCGAGCCAAAACACCAACGGCCCGACCAGGATCGCCGCTGCGAGCGCGGCAACCGCGACCGTGAGCCCGCCGGCTACGAGCGCGCCGATCCCGAGAATGCGCGTGAGGATGCGAAGGATGGAGTTCACGCATGTGAGCTTACGACGCCGGAAAGGGGCCGCGATCGACCGCCGCCACTAGCCGTCACGTCTCGAGGTCAGAGGCCTCGGGCTCCCTGCTGCCGTCGTGGATGATGAGGACGGGAACCGTGGTGTGGTTGAGCACGAAGTGCGAGACGGAGCCCAGCACCGCCGAGCGAACCGCCCCGCGCCCGCGGGGGCCCATGACGATCAGGTCGTGGTTCGCGGCTGCCGCGCGTCTCACGAGCTCCGTCCCAGGATGCCCGGCGGCCGTATGCCCGGATACCGGAATGCCGTCGGGAACGAGCGCCTCTCCCTCAGCCAGTATCTGCTCCGCGGCCCCGACCAGGTCGCCCTCGGAGACCGGAGGGACATAGCCCGGCCAGACCTGGAGGGGCGCCGCGACCGTCAGCAAGGTCAGCCTCCCGGCCTGCGTACGTGCCACATCGACCGCTTCGCTGAGCGCACGCTCGGCGTGCTCCGACCCATCCCACGCAACAAGGATGTTCTTGAACATCAGCCTCTCCCTTCGCTCGGCTGCGGAACGGGGCGCGGGTGCGGGGCCGACTCCGTCGCCGGTTGACTGGATGCGCGCGACTCGATCAGCAGCGCCGCAAGGATGGCTCCGGCGACGGCGATGCCGGCGAGCACCCAGAAGGCGATATTGAACCCATGGGTGAGCGCCGCTCCGGAGACCGCACTGCTGCCGGGGTGCGCACCGACGTAGTGGCTCGTATAGGTCGCCGCGATCGTGCTGGCGACGGCAACACCGATGGCTCCGCCGACTTGCTGGCTGGTGTTGATGAGGCCTGAAGCGATGCCGGCCTCATCCGCACGGACACCCGTGAGCGCCCCGATCGACATCGGTACGAATGCGAGCGCCATCCCGAGGCCGCCGATCATGAACGCCGGGAACAGGTCGGCGAAGTAGTGCCCGTGGACCGGAAGGCGTGCGTAGAGCACGAGCCCGACCGCGGCAAGCACCATCCCGATCGGGAGCAGCGGGCGCACGCCGATGCGCGTGACGAGCGCCTGCGCGACAGTGGAGAAGACGATGATCGTGAGCGTGATGCCGACATACGCGACGCCGGTCTTGAGCGCCGAGTAGTGCAGCACCTGCTGCATGTAGAGCGTCAGAAGGAAGAACTGCGAGAACAGTGCGCCGCTCAGCAAGAGCGCGGTCACGTTCGAGCCGGCCAGCGTCCGCAGGCGGAAGATCCCGAGCGGGAGCAGCGGGGCGTGCGACCGCAACTCGATCACGAGGAAGCCGACGATCAGCGCGGCGGATGCGGCGAGCAGCGCGATCGTGCTGCCGGTGACCCACCCGTGCGTGGTCGCCCGGGTGAGCGCGTAGACCAGCAGCATCAGCCCACCCGTAATCGCCGCCGCGCCGGACACGTCGAAGTGGCGGTCAGGGAGATCGGCACGGCTCTCACGCAGAAGCAGCGGGCTCAGAACGAGCACGAGCAGACCCACGGGGACGTTGACGAAGAAGATCCACGACCAGCTGAATGCGCTCGTCAGCGCGCCTCCTAGCAGCACGCCCGCAGCAGCTCCGCTGCCCGAGACTGCGCCCCAGATGCCGAGTGCGACGTTGCGCTCGCGTCCCTCGGCGAAGGTCGTGGTCAGGATCGACAGCGCGGCCGGCGAGACCAGCGCCGCGCCGAGGCCCTGCAGCGAGCGGAACGCGATCAGCGATCCCTCTGACCAGGCAAGGCCGTCCAGCAGCGAGCTGACCGTGAAGAGGGCGAGGCCGGCAATGAACAGCCTGCGCCGGCCGAAGATGTCCGCCAGGCGGCCGCCGAGCAGCAACACGCCGCCGAAGAGGATCGAATAGGCGGTGATCACCCATTGCAGGTTCTGCTCCGAAAAATGAAGGTCGTTCTTGATCGACGGAAGCGCGACGTTCACGATTGCCACGTCCAGCACAACCATGAACTGGGCGAGCACGATCACCGCCAGTGCGACCCAGCGACGCCGGTCGGACTGGTCGAGCGGGACGTCGACGGCAGCGGCAGTGGCGCTCACGTTCCGCCTCCGTCGATGCCTAGGGTGTTGCCAGGACTGCTCATGGATCTCCTTTCGATCAGGTGACGGCGTGTCATAGTCGTTTCCAACGGTTGGGCATCCACATTTATTTCCCGAGGGCTATGATTGGCGTATGGCAAGCACTGATCGGTACAAAGACCCGCGGGCTCGTTCGCTGCCGCTCTCAGGGATGCTGCTCGTGAAGCTCGGCCGGGTCGTGCAGCGCCGCTTCAACGACGCGCTCAAGCCAAGTGAGCTGACGCCACGGCACCTGCAGGTGCTCGACGAGCTTCGGCAGGGGCCGATGAGCCAGCAGGCGCTCGCAGACCGGGTGGGCGTCGACCCCACGAAGCTGGTCGGGCTGCTGAACGACCTCGAGGGCAAGGGCCTGGTTGTCCGGCGCCGCGACCCCGTCGATCGGCGCCGGCACATCGTCGAGAACTCGCGAGCGGGTGTGGCGCGCGTGGACGCGGCCCTCGCCGCGGCCGCCGCCGTCGAAGACGAGCTCTTGGCTGCGCTAGACGCCGAGCAGCGTGCCCAGCTACGGGAGCTGCTCGTCCTCGCCGCAGACGCGACCGCTGCGGAGCAAGACCCCTGCGGCTAATCGGAGGGCATCGTCGGATCCCAAAGACGAAAATCCGCCTAGGAATCCCAACTCCAGCGGCTCGACGATCTTGTCGACCACCAGCGCCGATCCGAGGCCGGTCCCTCGCAGGCAAGTCTCTGATTCACCCTGACCAGGTCCAACTGTTCGAGGAGGACATTCAATGACCGGGCTCCAGCTGCGCGCACCAGCCGCCTTTCGACGGGGCGGCGGACGCTGGCTCGTGCCGCCGTGGATCGCGCCCGCATTCGGGCTGTGCGTCGTCGTGCTCGTCCCCTGGACGGGATACCTGTTCGGGACTTTGCCACCGCACTACAAGGCCAACCATTGGGCGATCGCGTGGGGAGGCTTCGACGTCGGCCTCACATTCGCTATCGCGGGCACCGCGGTGCTACTCGCGCGCCGCTCGCCGCTTGCGGAAGTCACGGCAACCGTCACCGGAACGCTACTCGTCTGCGACGCCTGGTTCGACGTCCTCACCTCGAGGGGCACATCCGCTCTCGCTCAGTCGATCGTCGAAGCCGTGCTCGTCGAGCTCCCGCTCGCGGTGATCTGTTTCTGGATCGCTCGCAACCTCGCCCACGCAGTCGAGGTCGCGCGACCGTTCCTGCAGGCCGCAGGATTCACGATCCGCGGGAACAAGCTGGTCGCGCCGACCTCAGCGACGCGTTCCGGGAGCTCCTCCTAGAACTGCCGTCACGGCACCGGCGCCGCGCATGGTGCGGGCGGCGCGAGCGTCGAACCGCCGGTCTGGTTCGCGACGTGCACGAACACATCGTCGGCGGCCTCCTGCTGCTTCGTATTGCCGGCGTAGGCGATGTGCGCGAGCCCTTTGCAGTCGACCGCGACGCTGATGAAGTCGAGCAGTGAGCGGTCGGACGACCCGCAGACGATCCCGTTCGTACAGATCTCGCCGTAGTGGGTCGGCGTCGCGTTCGCCACCGCCTGCTTGAACGTCGGCCTCGACGAAAGCACGTTCGTCGACTGCGCCAGGTACACGTTCCAGGCCGGCGCGTTCGGATCCGTGTAGGGCGGAAAGCCGTCCGCCTTGCCCCTGGAATCGGTGCAGGGCGACTGGCTCAGCAGCGTTCCGCAGACACCGTTGGGCTCACCGGTCGCGCTCGTCCCGTACCAGACGACGTCGACGTTCCCCGGCGTCGTCACCGCCAGGTGAGCCAGCACGTGCGTGCCGGCGCCTTTCGCATCCTGGTCGACCTGGATCGGCCTGCTCCACGTCTGGCCATGATCGGTCGAGACCTCGAGGTAGACGTGGTACGGATTCGTGTCGGCATTCTTGTCGTCGGCCGTGCCGTCGAACAGCGCGTAGTAGTTGCCCCCCGAGTCGATCGCGAGCGTGCCGAAGATGTTCGCGTAGTTCGGCGCCTTGCCGCCCGACGTATCCGCGGCGAACACCTTGTGCGTCGTCCAGGTCAGCCCCCCGTCCGTCGAGTGGGCGAGGTAGTAGTCGTGCAACGGCCCAAACGGCGGATGCTGCAGGTTCTCGCTCGCGGTCGAGCACGAGTACAGGAAGTTGAGCGAGGAGTTCGTCGGGTCGACCGCCAACGCGCGCGCGGGAATCGTGTTCTCGGCGCAGTTCGTCACCGACGGGTCCGCACCGAACGCCTGGATGCAGGTGGCGAACGTGTTGCCCCCGTCGTGTGAGGTACAGACGACCGGCGCCTCGGCGGCGAAGTCGTGGTACGCGACGTACACGTTCTGGCCGGCCGCGGTCAGCCAGGGCCGGTCGTCCTCCGGTGCCGTCTGCGTACCGGCGTTGAAGGTCTTCCCTTGATCTGTGGAGATCTGTACCGAAGCCGTGCTGACATCGAGATCGGTGGCGAGCAGATTTCCATTCGTGTTGACGGCAACGTCGTCGTCCTCACCGCGCACTGACCCGCTCAGGTCGAACGGGACCGGCTGCGACCAGGTCGTGCCGCCGTCATAGGAATGCCACTCGAGCGGCCCGTTCGGATCCCCGATCGCGCCCACGTAGATGTCGCCACGGCTCGACGTCGGCGAGGTATCGATTGCCAACGAAGGCTCAGCCCCCTGCCCACCCGGCAGGACGATGTCCGAGCCAAACGACGGCTTGCCCCCCGCCGACCGGCCCGCCGCCGCCCCGGGAGCAGCAAGCACTGCGGCGAACGAGACAGCCGCCATCAGCCAACCAAGCCGGCGAACCGACCGAGCTGCACGCATCATTCCCTCCTCACTCGTAAGCGCCGCCCCGCCGCTCCTCGCGGCCGCGAAAATAAGCGATCCCCCCAGCGACTGCCACCTGGCGAGGCAGTGCTAACCGTCGCAGGCGGATTCCAAACCCAGCGACCGACCTATCGACAAATCTCTCAGCCCCTACCGGGTGGCATATGCGGGTTCGCGGCCCGGCTGCAGCGTCCGCAGAAAGACCAGCGATGCGAGCACCGGGATCCCGATCACGGGCCACATGGCGGCGTAGCCGTGCGTCGAGCTGAGCTGGCTGTGGAAGGCGTCGATGACGGCGCCGACCGCGATCGGTCCGAGCACGAGGCCGAGACCGCGCGAGAAGTCCTGCAGTCCGGCCGCGGCACCCTCGCTCCCGAGCGGGGCGAGCGTAAACGCGAGCGCTTGCGGCAGCGTCATCAGGATCGCGCCTGCGAGTGCGACGAACGGGAGTCCGATCAGCATCGGTGTGAGCGTGTGCGGGAACACACCCGCGACGAGACCGGCGCCGTAGATGAGTGCGGCAACCCGCACGACTGGAACGATCCCGTGGCGGTCGGCGAGCCGGCCGGCGAGAGGGGCCCCCGCGATGTAGGCAACGGCGACGACCGCGATTACCGCGGAGGCGAGCGAGGGCGAGCGGCCGAGGCCGCGTACGACGTACAGGACGATGAAGCTCTTCAGACCGCTGAAGCTGAACTCCCAGAGCGCGTTCGCGGCCGCGAACGCGCGCAGCTCGCCGTTGTGGAGCAGCAGTCGCCGGACCGACACGGTCTCGTACGGGAGCAGCGGGTTCGGGCATGTGTTCTCGAGTCGCAGCAGCGGCGCGAGCGCGAACGTCGTGACGACGACCACGAGGCCGGCAATCGCGAACGGAAGCGGCCGCCAGACCGCCAGCAAGAATCCGCCCGCGAGCAGGGCGACGCCGAGTCCGGCGCCGCGCAGGATCGCCTGGCTCGACTGGGCGCGGGCGTAGAAGCGCCGCGGCATCAGGTCGGCATACAGCGCGCGGTAGGGCGGGTAGTAGAGGTAGTAGCCGACGAAGAAGGCGAGCACCGCTGCGGCGGCGAGCGCAATGGAGCCGCTGAAGGCCAAGAGGACGAGTCCGGCGACAATCAGTGGGGCGCCGCCCAGGACGAACGGGAACCGGCGCGCGGCGGGCGAGCCCGGCAGCCGATCCGACAGCGCCCCCGAGACGAGCGGGATGACAAGAGCGAAGGCCCCCTCACCGCCGATCAAGGCGCCGACCTGCGATGTCGAATTGGTCAGGTGGATCAGCACCACCGGCCCGTAGGTCGTTAGCACGCTGATCGCGAACGCCAACCCGAACGTGGGCAGCCCGAGCAGAAGCACCAGCGGCCGCACCGCCGTGAACGACTCCCCCTCGCAAGGCACCTGCAGTCGCCAGCGCTGGCCGTGGCGGTCATGGCCGTGCGTGAGGCGCTCGACGACGCGAGCGAGGGCCGGCTGCTCCGAAACGGCCGTCATGACGGCGCTCTTCCCACAGGCCGGCAGCGGCACGCAGGCGCAGCGCCCCTCACTCGTGCCGGCCGCCTATGGGCTGTCCGCACCCCGTGTCTTCGGACAAGCGCCAGTACCGCCGGCGGATGCTGCGCACGAGGTAGACAAGGGCGGCGATTGCTACGCCGGCGAAGCCGACCGCGGTCAGCGAGCCGGAGGCGCTTCGGCCGAGCAGGTAGGCGGTCGCCCCGACCGTGCTTGCCCAGCCGATCCCACCGAGCGCGTTCCAGAGGAGAAAGCGCCGCCAGGGCATCCGGTTGGCGCCGGCAAGCCAGGAGGCAACCACCCGTAGGCCCGGCAGCGCCGCCAGCATCAGACGCCGGGCCGATTCGCGGCGGCGGCCGGTTCGGCCGACTGCTGCTCAGGGACGAGCCGCAAGCTCGGCCGAACCGATCCTGAACCAATGAGCGATGGGACGGTTAGGCGGCGCTTCGCGTCGCGGGCGAGCAGCAGACAGACGACGGCGAGCGGTAGCTCGACGAAGATTGCTTCACCGACCGAGACGACGAACTCAGCCCGTGTCGAAGACGTGAGGACGTCGAACCAGGCATCGACGAACAGGAGCGTCGCGCTCGCGGCCGCGGCGCCCTCGAGCCACGGCGAGCGCCGCCAGGCCGCAACCGCGACCGTGAGCAGAAGCAGTGCCAGCGCGACATCGAAGCCTGCCCAGGCGATGTCCCAGTGCGCCGCCCGGTGTGCGGACGGCAACGCGACGGCCAGCAGGATGACCCACGGCACGAGCAAGAGCGCCGCCAGCCCGAACAGCGGCACAACCCAGCGTGGCGGACGCCACCCGGCCGGCTCGGTCAGCGCCGCATCGGCCTGCCTGGCACTCAACGCGCCTCTCAGCTCAACAGACATCTCACTACTCAACGAAGCGAGGCCGCGCACGATTTCCGATTCAGGAATCGGCGCCGCGTTCTTACCCCGCGCGAGGTGTTCTGCGCGAGACGGACTCGAATCGCAATTGACTGACGAATCAATCGACCGCCTTGGCGCGGAGCCTCGCGACGCGGGCGCCGTCAGGGAACGACGCCGAGCTCGTCGAGCGAGTCACGGAGATCTGCGGGATCCCGGTACACGCGGAACGCACCGGCACGTGTGAGCTCGTCCTCGCCGTAGCCACCGGAGAGCACGCCGACGGAGAGCATCTTCGCCCGCCGCGCGGCGAGCAGATCCCAGACCGCGTCGCCGACCACGTAGCACTCGTCCGGCTCGGCCCCCAAGCGTCGCGCGCACTCGATGAAGAGGTCCGGCTCGGGCTTCGCGCGCAGGACGTCTCCACGCTCGACGATCGTCGTTTCCGGGCCGATCTGGAGCGCCTCGAGCGACGCATCGATCTCCGGCCGGCGACCCGATGTGGCGATCCCGTGCACGACCTCCCGGTCGCGCAGCTCCGCGAGCAGCTCGACAGCCCCCGGCAGCGGCCGCCGCTCGGGCAAGAGCTCGCGGTAGAGCTCCCCATGGCGTCGCTGGACGGCCTCAGTCTCCGCGGCATCGAGCGGACGCCCGGCTTCACGCGCGACGGCGCGCGCGAACAGGCCGCCGCTCATGCCGATGCGGCGGTGGATCCGCCAACCGTCGATCGGCATGCCCACCTCGGCGAGCGCCCGCTGCCACGCAAAGACATGGGCGTAGACGGTGTCGACAAGCGTCCCGTCGAGATCGAAGATCAGCGCTGTCACCGATTCGTCTCGATCGTAAAAGGCCGGGGTCTGACCCCTGCAGGGGTCAGACCCCGGCGTGCTCCTCGAATTGGGGCAGGTTGTCCGTGATCTCGAACCAGGGTGCTTTCGAGCCGACGAAGATGTGCTTCGTCGGCCGGATACTGGGAGTGCTCACGAGCGATCCCATCGCAACGTGCACGTAGGCGCCGTCACGCACAACGGAGAAGAGGAGGGAGCCGCACCTCGCGCAGCGCGTGTCGTTCAAGCTCTCCTCCCCGACGACGAGGAGCCCATCCAGCCCGTGCGTGATCTCGAGCTGCTCCCGCTCGATTCCCGCAAAGGGCTTGAAGGCCGAACCGGTCGCCGCACGACAACGCGAGCAGTGGCAGTTCGACGCGTACAGAAACGCGTCCGCGACCCGATACCGCACCATGCCGCATTCACACTGCCCGTCGAGCATCTGCAGTTTCCTCCAGTGCGCCGAGCAACGTGTCGAGATCGTAGGAGTCGTCGTGCCTCGTCCCGTTGACGTAGAACGTCGGCGTGCCGTTCACGCCGCTGCGGACTCCGCTCATGAAATCCTCACGGACGCGCGCGGCGTGCACGTGCTCCGCCAACTCCTGGTCGAACGAGCCGACGTCGAGGCCGACCTGCTCCGCGTAGACGCGAAGGTCCTCGTCTCGTAGACGTTTCTGGTTCTCGTACAGAACGTCGTGCATCGCCCAGAAGCTGCCCTGGGCGGCGGCCGCCTCCGCGGCCTCCGCCGCCCGCTCCGCGTGCGGATGCGAGGTCGCGATCGGGAAGTTGCGAAAGACGAAGCGAAGCCCCTCGCCCATCCGCGCCTGTACCTCCTTGACGATGGGGTACGCGGCACCGCAGTAGGGGCACTCGTAGTCGCCGTACTCGACGAGCGTCACCGGCGCATCCGCCGGGCCCTGAATATGGTCGCGGCCCTCTGCGACCGGCATCGTCAGCACCGCCGCCCACTGGGTCGTGCTCACGAATCCTCCTTCGCCAGGCCGTCGAGTGCGCGGAGGATGCCGTCGGCGCCGGGGTTGATTCCGACGGGAGAGACATAGCTCCACTGCACGATCCCGTCGCCGTCGATCACATAGAGCGCCCGCTCGCTCGTGCCCTCGTTCGACCGATAGACGCGGTATGTGCGAGCGACTTCACCCTTGGGCTCGAAGTCGGCGAGCAGGGGGAAGTGGAGGTTGCGGTCCTTGGCGAAGGCCAGGTGGCTCCAGATCCCGTCGACGGAGATGCCGACTAGCTCCGCGTCGAACTTCCGGAACTCCGGCAGCAGCTCCTGGTAGAGGGCCAGCTGATCGGAGCACACCGGGCTCCAGTCCTCGGGATAGAAGGCGAGGATGACGGGCTGACCGCGAAACTCGGCGAGCGACACGGTCTGGTCCGGCGTCGAGGGAAGCTCGAAGTCGGGGGCCTTCGTCCCAGGCGGCAGCGGCGGCGGCGGCATCGGTACCACCCTAGTTCGCCCGGCCGTTTCTCAGCCGACAGGATTCAGCGTCGCCCTCGCGCCGGCCACCCGCACGGCGGCCGAGAGCGCAGCGATGTCGTACGCACCGTGGTGGCGGCGGCCGTTGATGAAGAACGTCGGCGTGCCTGAAACGGCGCTGAGGTCGGCGCTGTCGACATCCTCGGCCACGCGTGCGGTGCCGGCATGCTCGCGGAGGTCACGGGTGAAGCGCTCGACGTCGAGGCCCAACTGCTCGGCGTAGGTGACGAGGTCGCCGGGTTGGAGCGCGTCCTGATGCTCGAACAGGAGATCGTGCATCTCCCAGAACACCCCTTGGGCGGCCGCAGCTTCTGTTGCCTCCGCGGCAAGCTGCGCGTGCGGATGGACATCGCTGAGCGGCAGGTGCCGCCAGACGTAGCGGACGTCCCCGAACTCCCGGATCAGCTCGCGAACCACCGGCTCCGCGCGGCCGCAGTACGGGCATTCGAAGTCGCCGTACTCGACCACCGTGACCGGGGCGTCGACCGGTCCGCGGAAGTGGTCTCGCTCCGGGTCGACGTCGACGTAGAGGTCGACCAGTGGTTCCGAGGTTCCGAGCAGCCCGCGAATCCGCAGCCTCCGGGGCAGGAGCTCCGTGGCGCGGAACAGCAGCCAGGTGACGAACGACGCACAGAGCGCCGCGCTGAGGATGCCGACCTTAGCCTCCTCGAGGCGGGCGCCGTTGAAGGCGAGCGTCGCAACCAGCAGGGCGATCGTGAAGCCGACACCTGCGATCGTGCCGCCGCCCGCAACCGCCGCCCAGCCCACCGGTGGACGGAGCCGTCCACCGCTCAGCCGCGTCAGCAGCCAGGAGCTGCCGAGGATGCCCGCCGGCTTGCCGACGACGTAGCCGACCAGGATCCCGAGCGTGATCGGCGAGGAGAACGCCCGGGCGAGGAAGGCACCGTTGACTGCGATGCCGGCGTTCGCAAGTGCAAACAGGGGAACGATCACGTAGCTCGTCCAGGGGTGAAACATCTGCTGTAACCGTTCGTTGGGCGACGTCGCCGACCGCAGCTCCAAACCGGCAACCCGAGCCGTCTCCGCGGTCGGCTGCTCGCGAAACTCGCGGAACCGCTCCGTCGCGCGCTCGAGGCTCGACCGCGGAGCCGGCAACGCGTAGACGACGAGGCCGGTCGCGAGACCGACGACGACCGGCTCGACTCCGGACTTGAGCAGGCCGACCCAGGCGGCTATCCCGAAAGCCGCGCAGACGACGCCGGCCCGGTTGCCGAGGCTCCGTGCGACGATGAGCCCTCCGAACAAGGCGACGGCGACGACAAGCGGAACGACGTGAAGACTCTCCGTGTAGACCGTCGCGATCACGATCACCGCGACGAGGTCGTCGACGACGGCGACGGTGAGCATGAACGCGCGCAGTCGGTCCGGAAAGCGCGGCCCGACGAGGGCGAGCAGGCCGAGCGCGAAGGCGGTGTCCGTCGACATCGCCACCCCCCAGCCGCCGGCGGAACCACGGCCGCCGTTGAAGGCGAGATAGATCGCGACCGCCGCGACCATTCCGCCGATGCCGGACAGGAGCGGCAGCGCGAAGCGCCGGCGCTCGCGCAGCTCGCCAAGGTCGAACTCGCGACGCGCCTCGAGACCGACAACGAAGAAGAAGAACGTCATCAGCCCGCTGTTCACCCAGTGGCGGAGGTCCAGGGCGACGCCCGCGTCTCCGACGTCGATCGACAGGACCGTCGTCCAGAGTCGCTCGTACGACGACGTGTCGATGTTCGCCCACGCGAGCGCGGCGACGGCGGCTGCCAGCAGCACCGCGGCCCCGCCGGTCTCGGTCCGCAGGAACTCGCGGAGCGGCGTTTGCGCACTCCGCGCCCAGGCCGTTCGTCCGGAGAAGGGCGAAGGCCGCGTGATCCGGTTGCCGGACACCATGTGCCCGAAGGCTACGCCGGGAACGAAGTCATTCCGCCTCGCCGTTGGGTACCGTTGCCGGGTGGACGCAGAGCGGGCGCGCGAATTGCTGACGGCCGAGCGCGAACGGATCGAGCGTGCGCTGGCGCGGCTGGGGCACCAGGACACCGGCGAGCCGGCGGACGAGGACGATCCGGGGAATCTCGCTTCCGACCTGTACCAGGAGGAGCTCGACGAGGGGCTCGCGGACGATCTGCGCGAAGAACTGGCGGCGGTAGAGCGGGCCGAGGCGCGCCTGGCCGCCGGCACCTATGGGCTCTCGATCGAGAGCGGACAACCGATACCTGACGAGCGCCTGGAAGCGATTCCCACGGCTGAGCGGACGGCGGAAGAGGAGAAGCGCTGAACAAGCCGGGCGGGCCCAACCGGGCCCCTGCACCGTCTCGACCTCCTCGGGCCGTAGCACCGGTGCGCCCTTCG